>FLNX01000159.1_pt1 | contig 25077 bp, 20 predicted proteins | sample 1140341 | NCBI WGS metagenome assembly FLNX01 (sample SAMEA3878208, study PRJEB12797) | bioreactor metagenome | biome: Moose rumen | place: Sweden | collected 2011-10 | reverse complement strand
TTTTGGGCGCAAAGATACAAAAATTTCCGAACTTTTTCGTAACTTTGCCCACAAATCGAGGCAATAATGCCAAAAATCACCCTAACAGGCAAGATTATGAAGACAATTAATACACGAAGATCGATTCGCAAGTACACGAATCAGGGCGTCAGCGACAAACTGCTGAACCGTCTGTTCACCGAGGCTGCCCGCACTCAGACGATGGGCAACCTGCAACTCTATTCCGTCGTCATCACCCGCTCGCCGGAGATGAAGGCCAAGTTGGCACCCGCCCACTTCAACCAGCCGATGGTCACTGAGGCGCCCGTCGTGCTCACCGTCTGCGCCGACTTCAACCGCACCTCCCAGTGGGCACGCTGTCGCAAGGCCGAGCCGGGCTACGACAATTTCCTCTCATTCATCAATGCCGCTACCGACGCGCTGCTGTTCACCCAGACCTTCTGCAACCTGGCCGATGAAGAGGGCCTCGGCTACTGCTACCTCGGAACCACCGTCTATATGCCGCAGATGATTATCGACACGCTCCAGTTGCCTAAACTCGTAATGCCCGTCGCCACACTGACCGTCGGCTGGCCCGATGAGCACCCTCCCCTCTCCGACCGTCTGCCCACGGCCTCGTTCGTCCACAGCGAGACCTATCGCGACTATACCCCCGAGGATATCGACACCTATTATATATATAAGGAGCAACGGGAGGAGAACCGTCACTTCGTGGAGATCAACCACAAGGAGACGCTCGCCCAGATCTTCACCGACATCCGATACACCAAGAAGGACAACGAGGCTATGTCAGCCGGACTCCTCGCCGCCCTCAAAAAGCAAGGGTTCCTCGATTGAGGAACCCTTACTATTCACTATTACTCCACCACGATGGGCTTGTACTTCGGCACGAGCGTCTTCATAATGCACCAGCCGATGAGATAGGCCACCGAGCAGATGCAGAACACCACCATATAGGCGGCGGGCTTGCCCTCGAATCCGAAGAAGGTGAAGTCAGAGCCCCATCCCTCGGCCATCGTGAAGAACGAGCCCGAGCCCTTGTTGATCAGGAACGAGCCGATACCACCAGCCATCGAGCCGATACCCGTGATGGTACCGATCGTAGACTTCGGGAACATATCGCCGATCGTCGAGAACAGGTTGGCACTCCAGGCCTGATGACCAGCACCCAGCAGACCAATCAGCACGGCGGGCCACCAGGCACTGATGGCACCCAGCGGCTGGGCAAACAGGCCGAGCACGGGGAAGCAGGCGAAGATCAGCATCGCCAGCATACGGCCCTGATAGGGATTCATACCCTTCTTGTCGACGAAGTAGGTGGGCAGATAGCCACCGCCGATGCTCAGCACCGTCACGATCAGATAGAGCGTCAGGATGAGCAGGATACCCATCGTCGAGTCGGAGGTATAGCCATACTGGTCGGAGAAGTAGGCAGGTGCCCAGAACAGGAAGAACCACCACACACCATCAGTCATAAACTTACCCACGATGAACGACCAGGTCTGCTTGTACTTGAAGCACTCCCAGAACGGAATGGTCTTCTCTTCCTTCACGGCCCCGCGATCCTGCACGGCAGCGATGTCGTTGTCCTGTTCGATATAGTTCAACTCGGCCTGGTTCACGCGATGGTTCTTGGCGGGTTTGTCGTAGAGCCAGATCCACAGACCCATCCACACGAAGCCGAGGGCACCGATCACGATAAACGCCATCTCCCAGCCCCACGCACGGGCCAGCAGGGGAATCGTGGCGGGAGCGGCCAGCGCACCCACCGATGCACCGCTGTTGAAGATGGAAGTCGAGAAGGCGCGGTCTTTCTTCGGGAAGTACTCAGCCGTCACCTTGATGGCAGCGGGGAAGTTACCAGCCTCACCGACAGCCAGGATCAGACGGCAACTCAGGAAGAGCCAGACGGAGATCGTGGCGATGGCGACGGCGGCATCAGAGCCTGTCTGCACCATACGCAGGGCCTCGATGGAGTCGTAGCCCTCGATGGTCATAGCCACCCAGCCGCAGCCTGCGTGCAGCACGGCACCCAGCGACCACACGAAGATGGCAATCAGATAACCCTTCTTCGTGCCCATCCAGTCGATGAACTTTCCAGCGAAGAGGTTGGCAACGGCGTAGAAGATGGAGAACAGACCGGTGATCGTTCCGTAGTCGGCGTCGCTCCAGTGGAACTCCGGCGCGATGAAGTCTTTCCAGGTTAGCGACAAGACCTGACGGTCCATATAGTTGATCGTGGTTGCCAGGAAGAGCAAGCCACAGATGACCCAACGGAAGTTGGACATTTTAGAGGTTTGTACTGGTGTCATATTACTTAATATCAATTACGGGAATATTGTCCTTGTCGTTATAGTACAGGTTCTCACCGGCCATACCCCAGATGAAGGTGTAGTAGTAGGTTCCGGCAGCGGCGTGCATCGACCACTCAGGCGACATAATGGCCTGCTCGTTGTGCAGCCACACCACGCGGCTCTCCTGCGGCTCACCCATAATGTGGGCGATGGTCTGCCCCTCGGGCAGGTTGAAGTAGTAGTAGGCCTCGATGCGGCGACCGTGGGTGTGAGGGGGCATCGTGTTCCAGGCAGCACCCGGGTTCAGTTGGGTCAGGCCGAGTTGCAACTGACAGGGGCCTTCCTCCAGCACGTCGTTCACGATGAGTTTATACACCGTGCGGTTGTTGCACTCCTCCAGCGAGCCTACGGGGCCCCATACGGCAGCCTTCAGCGACCCCTTGCGGCCGTCGAGCGTGATCCACTGCGTCTTGTAGTGCTGGTGGGCGGTGGCCGAGTTCAGGTAGAACTTGGCGGGCTTCTTGGCATCCTTCGAGCGGAACAGCACCTCCTTGTTCACGTCCTTGTCCTTGCCGATGTGGCCGCGTCCAATGTAGAGAGCCTCCTTCGGAGAGAGGGCATACTCCTTGCCGTCCACGATCACCCAGCCGTCGCCCTCGCCGCAGTTCACCACGCCGAGTTCGCGGTTGTAGAGGAAGTACTTGTCCTTGATGCCAGGATCCACGTCGAGACCCAGGTCGCGGAAGTTCTCCAGTTTCAGGTCTTTCGTCACAGGCATCGCACCGCCGTAGATGAAGCGGTCGTAGTGCGAGTAGGTCAGGTTGATCTCGTCAGCCACCATCACCTTCTCCATCACGAAGCGGTCGCGGAGCGTCTTCGTGTCGTAGTGCTTCACGTCCTCAGGATGGCAAGCCGTCTGAAAACTCACGTTCTGCTGGGCGTTCGCACCCAGCGCGCCCATCAGCAGGGCAAAACTCAGAATTGCTTTCTTCATAATTATTTTTTGTTTTAAGTTCTATTCTTTATGCCTGTTTCTTTTCATCGGCGATAATGCGCTGGCGATTCAGCCACATCATCACGACGGTGACACCGGAGAGCAGACCCATACCGACGTATGCCAGATTGTTCACGCACTTGTAGATCACCCAGCCAAACAGGCTCGAAGCGAAGTCGAGCGCACCAGCCTGGAATCCCTCAGGGATCTTCGCAGCCGGATCCTGCGTCTGGTCGTAAACCGTCTGGGCAGCCTGTGTGAAGGCGGGGGCCATATCAGTCACAAACCACAGGCCGATGCCCACTGCGATGATGCCGATAATCAGGGTCTTCACCACGTTACCCTTCGTATAGGGCAGCACCATCACAAACACGTAGAACATACCTGCCAGCGAAGCCAGCGGCAGGAACTCGTTGCCTGGCAGCACCACAGCCATCAGCAATGCCAGCGGAATCAGTATCAGCGAGGCCACGAGCGTCGTAGGATGACCGATCACCAAGGCGGGCGACATGCCGATGTAGACCTTCTTACCAGCCCACTTCTTCTGCACCACCTCCTGCGTCTTCTCAGCGATAGGCTTCAGACCGTCGATGAAGAGTTTGGTGATTCTTGGAATCAGTTCCATCACGGCACCCATCGTCACGCCCAGGAAGAGCACCTTCTTGATGTCGAGTTGGGCTACCGCACCAATCAGCGCACCCACGATCACACCCAGCACCAAAGGCTCGCCCAGCACGCCGAACTTTTTCTTCAGGCCCTCAGCGTCGATATCGAGTTTCGAGAACCCGGGAATCTTGTCGAGCAACCAGTTGATGCCAATGGCAAAAGCCGTGAAACTCTGGCAGAACGGCTGCGGAATCGAGATGCCGTCCATATCCTCGTAGTAGCCCTGAAACTTCTCGGCTGTGAGGTCGGCCATCACCAGCGTGATGATGTAGCACACGATGGCGGCAAAATAGCCCCAGGCCAGCGACTGGTCCATCACGAAGTAGGCCACCGCCCCGATGAAGGCGAAGTGCCAGTAGTTCCACAGGTCGATGTTCACCGTGCGCGTCGTCTTCGTGATGAGCATCAGGAAGTTCACGCCCAGGCAGATGGGGATGATCAGCGCGCCGACAGCCGTGTTATAGGCCACGGCGGCGGCAGCGGGCCAACCCATGTCGAACACACCGAGTTGCAGGTTGTAGAGGCGTGAGATCTCACTGAGCGGACTGCCGAAATTGTTCGTCAGCAGAGCCGTCACAATGCCCAGACCGACGAATCCCACACCCACGTAAAGTCCTGATTTCAGGGACTTTCCAAACTTCAGTCCGATACACAATCCGATGATGGTAAAGAGGATAGGCATCATCACCGATGCGCCCAGACTGATAATGTAACTGAATACTTGTTCCATAAATTATCGATAATTTTTTATTTGTTTTAGCGCTTTGCGAGTGCAAAGATACGAAAAAAAGGTGAAACACAATGTATTTCACCTTATTTTTTATTACTCAAACGTTAACGGAGGCACTAATCCTGATAATAGACGCGCTTCACGCGGTCGGAGATGCCGGTGAGCACCTCGTAGGGGATGGTGTCGAGGATGTCGGAGAGGACGGTGACGGGGAGGTGGTCGCCGAAGATCTCCACCTGATCGCCCTCGCGGCAGTCGATGCCGGTGACGTCGATCATCGCCACGTCCATACAGATATTGCCGACGTACTCAGCCTTCTGGCCGTTGACCAGGCAGTAGCCGTGACGGTTGCCCAGATGGCGGTTCAGGCCGTCGGCATAGCCGATGGGGATGGCGGCTATCAGGCTGTCGCGCTCGATCTTGCCCTTGCGGCTGTAGCCCACAGTCTCGCCAGCGGGCACGTGGCGCAACTGGAGGATGGTGGTCTTCAACGTGGAGACGACTTTAAGAGGTGAGAGGTGAGAGGTAAGAGGTGAGTAAGGATTGACGCCATAGAGGCCGATGCCAAGACGGCACATATCCAACTGACGCTCAGGGAAATGCTCGATGCCGGCGGAGTTGTCGATATGGCGCAGGATGTGGTGGCTGAAGGCGGCCTGCAACTTCTGGCTGCCCACCTCGAACTTCTGGAACTGGTCGGCTGAGAAGGCGTCGAAGTCGTCGCTGTCGGAGCCTACAAAGTGGCTGAAGACGGAGCGCGGGATGATGGCCTGCTGATGCTTCAGGCGATCCACGAGTTCGTCGACGTCGCGGAGAGGATCGAAGCCGAGGCGATGCATACCCGTGTCGAGTTTGATGTGGACGGGCCAGCCTGTGACGCCCTCCTTGCGGGCGGCGCGGATGAGGGCATCCATCAGGCGGAAACTGTAGACCTCGGGCTCCAGGTCGTAGTCGAACATCGTCTTGAAGGCGGTCATCTCGGGGTTCATAATCATAATGTTGGCCGTGATGCCAGCCTTGCGGAGCGTGACGCCCTCGTCGGCAACGGCCACAGCGAGGTAGTCGACGCGGTGATCCTGGAGCGTCTTGGCCAGTTCGACGGCTCCGGCCCCATAGCCGTTGGCCTTGATCATACAGACGAGTTTGGTGTCGGGCTTCAGGAAGGAACGGTAGTAGTTGAGATTCTCCACGACAGCATTGAGGTTGACCTCGAGGATGGTCTCGTGCACCTTCTGCTCCAGTTGCTCGGTGATCTGGTCGAAGCCGAAGGAGCGGGCGCCCTTGAGCAGGATGAGTTCATCGCGCAGGCTGCTGAAGGCGTCGCTGGTGAGGAAATGGGGCACGTCGGTGAAGAACCGCTTGTCGCCGATGCGGATCTTGTCGGCCTGGGCCGTGAGTTCGGAGCCGATGCCGATGAACTTCTCCACGCCGCGTTTCACCGCGAGGTCGCTGACATGGGTATAGAGGGCTTCGGGCGTGGTGCCTGTCTGATACATATCTGAAAGGATCAGCGTCTTGATCAGGCCCCGCTTAGCCTCGCGGCGGTTCATAAAGTCGAGGGCGATGTCGAGCGAGTTGATGTCGGAGTTGTAGGAGTCGTTGATGAGCACACAGCCGCGCTGGCCCTCCTTCACCTCCAGGCGCATGGCGACAGGCTCCAACTTCAGCATCCGCTCGGCCAACTGCTCGGGCGTAACGCCGAGATAGAGGGCGACGGCGGCGCAGGTGATGGAGTTCTCGACGGACGCCTCGTCGATGAAGGGTATCGAGTAGGAATGCTCCTCGCCCTGCCAGCGATAGACGACCTCCGTGAGAGGGGCCGCCTCACGCAGTTCGCGGACGAAGAGTGCCACCTGATCGTCGCACTGCGACCAGGCAATCTTCTCACCCTTATAGCGCATACGACGGATGCAGCGGCTCACGGTGTCGTTGTCGGAGCAGTAGACCATCGCCTGTGTGTCGTGCATCAGTTCGAGTTTCTCCATACACTTCTCCTCCATCGAGCGGAAGTTCTCCTGATGGGCGGAGCCGAGACTGGTGAGCACGCCGATGGTAGGCTGGATGATGTCGCGCAGGGCGTACATCTCGCCCGGCTGGGAGATGCCCGCCTCGAAGATACCGATCTCCGTCTGCTCATTGAGCAGCCAGACGGAGAGGGGCACGCCGATCTGCGAGTTGTAACTGCGGGGCGAGCGGACGATCTTCTGCGAGGGCAGCATCAACTGATAGAGCCACTCCTTGACCATCGTCTTGCCGTTGGAGCCGGTGATGCCAACCACGGGCACGTCGAACTCGTCGCGATGACGCTCAGCCAGCCGCTGCAGGGCGGCCAGCGGCGAGGGCACCACCAGGAAGTTGGCATCCTGCATCCGCGCGAGTTCATCGCCGCAATAGGCCTGCAGGCTCTTGGCCTCGACCACATAGTTGCGCACACCCCGCCGATAGAGGTCGACGATGTAGCGATGGCCGTCGTTGCGGGCGGAAGAGAGGGCGAAGAACAGCGTCTGCTCAGGGAAACAAAGCGAGCGGCTGTCAGTGAGCAGCCAGCCTATCTGTGCATCGGTCTCACCGATACGACGGGCACCGATGAGGGTTGTAATCTTTTCAATCGAGTAATTCATCTTTCTGATTCCTTTTTCAGAGTGCAAAGGTAGGATATTTTTTCTGCAACTCGGCTACTTTTAACATAGTTTTATCCATAAAGGCCCGATATTCCTCGGAATCGGGATCGAAGGGACGGTGGTTGAGGGCTGCCTTGAGCGGTCGCCAGGCTTCGATGAAGGCTCGGGCCTCATCGCTCAGATAAGTCTCTGAAAGGCGCTGCCAGATATACTCGACAGCCTGCGGCGAGGGGTGCAGCATATCTTCCTGGTAGAAGCGGTAGTCGCGCAGTTCGTCGTTGAGAATCTCGTAGGCGGGGAAATAGGTGCAACCCGCCACCTGGCGGGTTGCCAGCAACAATGTCGCTTTCGACAACTGGGAGCCGTGATAGCCGTACTTGCGGTAGCGGATGGGGCTGACGGTGAGGACGATACGCATCGCGGGATTCATCTGGTGCAAGCGGTCGACACACTTCGACAGATAGTCGGCACACGCGTCGACGGTGAGTTCTTCCTCCGTGAAGAGCGACTGCGGCCGCTTCTGGCAGTTGTCCACGATCTCGCCTGTCTCCTTCAGCCGATACACGTGGTTGGTGCCGAGAGTGAGGAAGGCGGTTTCAAATTGAGAATTGAGAAGATTCTCGATGGTGTGGAGAATCGAGGCGGGATTGTACATCACACCGAAGGGATTGACCACCACCCGGAACTTCTCTTCCTGGAAGCGGCGCCCGATGGCGTCAGCAAAGCAGGAACCCACGAAAAGCATCTGCTCGCAGGGGCCTATCCGAAAACCCGGATCAGGCACATCAACAATAGTCCTGAATTCCATTATTTACTTTTCACTACTTCAACTTCGGCTGATTTGCAATCCCGACGTAGAGAGCGACATCTCCACGAAGCGGGTGTTCTTGTTGATACGGTTCTCCAGCAGGATCTGCTTGATGCGGGCAGCGGCCTCGGGATCCTTGGCTATCATATAGAGGTAGCCGCCGCCACCGGCTCCGGGGAGTTTGTAGCCGAGACAGAGGTCATCGACCAACTGCGTCATGGCGGCTACGGCGGGCGGATTGGTACCTGCATCGAGCGCCTGATTCTGTGTCCACGTCCTGCGCACCAAGCGGCCCATCAGGCTGAAGTCATTGCGCTGGATGGCCTCGTACATCTCGAGCGTGTGCTCCTTCATCTCACGCAGCAGGCGCAGTTCGGCGTTGTGGTTGAGGAACATCCGGCGGACAATCTCGGCCAAGATGTTCTTGGCTGTGCGGGTGATGCCCGTGTAATATAATAGGTGGCAGGGGCGATACTCCGGCTGGAGCCACAAGTCGTTGGGCAGCCAGCGCACCAGCGGGCTCTGGTCGAATCCCCTACCCGTCTGGAGCAACTTCACGCCGCCCAGCACGCCGCCGAACTGATCCTGCCAGCCTCCGCCGGTAGTGAGCATCTGCTCGAGCATCAGCGTGCAATGGCCAATCTCGTTCTTATCCCATCCGAGGCCGCAGAAGTCGTTGAGCGCACCGAGTACGGTAGCCGCCAGAATGCTGCTCGTGCCGAGTCCGCTACCCGCAGGAATGGCGGAGAGCAGGGTGAGTTCGATGCCTGCACCGAAGGACTCTAACTGGGAATGGAGCGTAGGGAATTGGGAATCGGGGCTGAAGCCGGCAAGGATGAGGGCGGCCTTCGGGATGGAGAAGGGCGAACCGACGTGCATAAAGTCGGTCAACTGTTCGTAGGTTTCAACCACCTCCATCGCGCCGAGGTCGATGCTACGCAGCACGATGCGGAACTCCTTAGAGGGTCGGACGTAGGCCTGCAAGGGCGGCTGGCCGTTGAGTTCAATGGCGAGGTTGATCACGTTGCCGCCCTCCATCAGGCAGTAAGGCGGGGTGTCCGTCCACCCGCCAGCGATGTCGATGCGGACGGGCGAACGGCCCCAGACGATCTGGTCGTCGTAGACGCAGAGCGAAGGTTCCGGCCTTGCCACAGAGCCGTCACCCTGTCCCGTCAGTCCCTCGCGGAGCAGGGCAAACGCCCGTTCGCTCTCCCCACGAAACATCGCATCGTGGATGCGCGTCATCAGCGGGGCCTCATCGGGCAGCGACGGGGGCAAAGGGATCTGCTGCTGGCGGAACTCCTCAGCAGCGTCGGCCAGGTCGAGTTGGTAGAACACGCTGTGGCTCCAGTTGCGGGCCAGCGCGGCCCAGTTGTCCTTGCGATACGTGCGCCGCTGGGCGAAGAGCCGACGGAGATTGGCCTCGGTAGAGATTTCCTCAGCGGAGAGGAAGCGAACGGCGAACCCGTCGAGGCCGTCGAGCGTCGTAAGCCCCTCCAACACCTCTAAAGATGGCAACAAGGGGAACAGCCTGCGCTGTTGTTCCTCACCGTCGAAGCGGTCGTCGATGCGATAGCGGCGCACCACTATCTGCTTTTCCCCAATGGGCACCACATCGATGCACTCGCCGGGCTGCAGCGACAGGTGCCAGTCGTTACGGGGCACACCCGTAATGACGTGATCGTGGCTCAACTGCCAGTGCTCGCCGATATAACTGTTCTCCACCCAGATATTCGTGTTCTGCTCGGTGAAGGGAATGCGCGTGACAGCATTCTGGACGAAGATGCTGGGATGGGGCTTGCGGTCGTGGTGCATAATGTAGCGCTGGTCGCCCACCAGGTTCTGGATGGCAAGCGTCGAGGAGATCATCTCGCGCGACGTGCCGAAGTGATAGAACTCGCCGCCGGCCAGCGGCACTACGGCCACCGAGAGTTGCTGGAGTTCCGCGTCAGCAATCAGGGGATCAGTGCCCAGCGCACAGCCAAACTCCGAATACATATCATACGTCTTCAGGCTGCCGTCGGCCTCACGTGAACGGGCCATCAGCAGACGTACGGCCTTGTCGCTCAACAGCCACACGCCGATATCCGTCAGGTAGAAATGCTCGTGCTGCAAGTCGGCCAGCGTCTGTACGGAGGGTTTCTGCAGCATCCGCTTCAGGACAGAGGGCGAGCGACGGCTGCTGACGAACACGCCGTGATTGCGGGCCACCGAAGCGTCGAGCCACAGGCCGTAGCACACGACATCGGCATCGGGAATCGGCTGCAGCGGCTGATTGGTGCGGATCAGCACGTCGCCGCTGACCACCATCGTATGGATGCGGTCAGGAGCCGCCGCCATCATTTTCTCGTAGAGGGGCAGTTGCAGGCTCAGCAGATCCTGAGAGAGCCGCTGTCCGCGCTCCCAGCGGAACACGGGCACAGGAGTCAGAATCTTGCCCGAAGGGGCGTAAGCGGGCAGACGGCGGCTCTGGCCTCCGGCGTGCAGCAGGATACGCTTCTCCCTTGAGAGCCAGGCCTCAAAATCCTGACTCCCGTCTTCTGTCTCCTGTCTACAAGCCTCCTGCAAGAGCCAGGTGGTTCCGCCCCCGCTGCCGAGTTTGTGGCCTACGGGGTCGTTGGTACAGAAATATTCTTCGCGGGAGAGCCCCGTGACTTCGTGGAAACTGCCCACCAAATTGGGGGGCAAGGATAGTAGTTTCTTCATAAAATAAGTTATTTCTACGTGCAAAATTAATATTTTATTTGCAAATAACGCACAATATCGAATAAATTTATTATTTTTGCGCACAAAATGAAGCAACTACAATGAATAAAGTCAAGCAAGAACTACTAAACATAAGCAATTCGATCAACCTCGTCTCGTTCAGTCTGATCACCATCTGCTTCGTGCTGTGGGGATTCACCAACGACATCACGGGCGTGATGGTCGACGCCTTCACCCGCATCTTCCAACTGAGCACCATCCAGGGCACGCTGATCAACGTGGCCAACGCACTGGGCTACCTGGTGTTCGCCATCCCTGCGGCGATGTTTATGCTGCGCTATACGTTCAAGTCGGGCGTGATGTTCAGCCTGGCTCTCTACGCCTTCGGCATTATGCTCCTGCTGCCCGCCCGGATGATGGGCGAGTTTGCGGGATTCCTGTTCGCCTACTTCATCATGACCTGCGGCTCGGCGGCGCTGGAAACCTGCTGCCACCCGCTCATCTACAACCTCGGCAAAGAGGAGACGGGCATCCTCCGACTGAACATCGCGCAGGCCTTCAACTCGCTGGGTGCCGTCATCGGCATCTTCGTGGCCAACAACTATATCCAGAGCGGACTAAGCCCCGTGACCGCTGAGGTACGCAGCAATATGCCGCCGGGACAGGAGCACATCCTCAGGATGCACGACCTCGACATCGTGGTCAGCCCCTATCTCTTCCTGGCAGCCATCATCATCCTGCTCATCATCCTGATCCGTATGACCAAGATGCCGGCCCTGAACGACGAACGGACGGAGGACACGCCGCTGAAGGCATTCCGCAAACTCTATAAGATCAAGAACTACCGTGAGGGCATCATCGCCGAGTTCTTCTATATCGGCGCACAGATCTGCTGTCTGACGTTCATCATCGTCTATGCCCAGCGCATCTTCCAGGACGAGGGACTCTACAAGACCGACATCGAGGCACTGGTGAAGTTCTACAGCCTGCTGGCCATCATCCTCTATGCCGTGATGCGCTTCGTGTGTACGGGTCTTCTGATGTACGCCAAGCCCAGCCGCCTGCTCTCCGTGATGGGCATCATCGCCACCGGAGCCTGCCTGGGGGCCATCATCTTCACCGACCGCAACGGCCTCTACTGCATCATCATCGCCTGTACGGTGATGGCGATGATGTTTCCCACCATCTACGGTATCGCCCTGCGCGGACTGGGCACCGACATCAAGATAGCCAGCGCCGGACTGACGATGACAGTCTTTGCAGGTGCGGTGTTCCCCACCCTGCAGGCTGCCATCATCGACCTCGACCTGAAACTGTTCGGACTGCCGGCGGTCAACTGGTCATTTATAATCCCGATGATATGTTTCGCCGTCGTAGCGGTCTACGGATATAGGGGCTATATCCGCCACAACATCACTCACGACTACGTCGCTTAGAGCGGTAGGTCATCCCGATGCCGCCCAGCAGGACGAGCAACAGGATGGCGTACGACACGTAGGCGATGGTCTCCGTGGTCTTCACCGTCTGCGGCTTGAAGGTGAGCACGATCTCGTGCTTGCCGGGCTTCACGTTCAGGGCGCGGAGGATATAGTTCACGCGACCCAGTTCGGCAGGCTCGCCATCGACGGTAGCCGTCCAGCCGGGATAGTAGATCTCAGAGAACACCACGATGCCACCCTTGCCCGACTGGCACTCATAGGTCAGTTCGTTAGGCTCGTAGGCCTTGATGGTAACGATACTCAGCGTGTTCTGACCAGCGGCCTCGCCCAGTTGCGACTTGAACTTCGCATCGGCCACAGCCTCATGGCGCAAGTCGATCTGGCCCACAGCCGCTATTTCCTCGTTGGCATTGCCCACATACTGGATCTTGTCTACCAGCCAGGCGTTACCGTAGGAGAAGGGATTCTGCAGCGGCACCGTCTGTCCGCCCTGCAAGGGGAAGATCATATACTTCGTGTTCAGCATGTTCAGCACGGGCCAGATGCTGTCGCCCTTGATCTTCGTCATATCGCCGCCGGCCTCGGACACAGCGGTGAATATCTGCTGCATCTCGGGCGAGATATACTGTTCGATCATCTCCTGATAGCGACGCAACTTGGCGGGATGATAGCCGCCAATGCTCTTGTGATAGTAGGAGGTTTCGTTTTCGTTGAACGTGTTCGAGGCCAGGTTCAGCACGCGGTAGTCGAGCGTCTTGTCGCGCAGGATCTGCTCGTCGGTCTGGCTCATCTGCTGGGGAGCCTCACGCTCAGACTCGGGCACGAACATCGCGTCGTTGAGGTAGCGTTTGTTGATCTGCCAGAGGTCAATGAGGCAGAGTACAAGGATGGCTGCGACAGTGTATTCCTTCTTCAGTTTGCCTTTGCCATAGAGCAACAAAAGGAGCGCACCGATGGTGATAATCAAGAAGGAGCGGTGGCTGTCGCTGGTAAACATCGCCTGGCGCATTTCCGTCAGATTGGCAATCAAGGGCTGGACGTGCTCAGCAGGCAGACTCTGCAGGGCCTGCATCTCACTGGTTGAGACAAAACTGCTGAAGAACACTGATGGCATCCAGGCAAAGAGCAGGCAGATGCCGGCCGTCAGCAGGTAACTGACTCTGAACGGTATCGTAAACTTATCATTTTTCACGCCTTCATCCAATATCTTCTTCAGCGCCAGCATCGCCAGCAGGGGGATGGTGAACTCAGCAATGACGAGTATCGAGGCTACCGTGCGGAACTTGGCGTACATCGGCACATAGTCGAGGAAGAAGTCGGTGAAGCCCATAAAGTTCTTACCCCACGACAGCAGGATCGAGAGGATCGTCGCCGCCAGCAGCGCCCACTTCACGGGGCCTTTCACGATGAACAGGCCGAGGATGAAGAGCATCATCACGAAGGCACCCACGTAGACGGGGCCGCTCGTGCCGGGCTGCTCGCCCCAGTACTGGCCGATCTGGTGATAGATGTCGATATAGTTGTTGTCGGCATGCTCCATCGCGGTCTCGTTCTCGCTCAGGGGCACCGAAGCACCGCCCTTCGTATTCGGGATGAGCAGCGTCCAGGTCTCGCCGATGCCGTAACTCCACTGGGTGATATAGTCGCGCTCCAGACCGCTGTCGGTCTGATTGGCGGCGTTCTTCTTCACCAGTTCGCTCTTGCCGCGCATCGACTCCTGGCTGTACTCCCACGTGTGATAGAGGTTCGACAGGTTCAGGCAGACGCCGATAGCGCCCGCTGCCGCACAGACGGCGGTGGCCTTGACGAAACGCATCAACTCGTGCTGACGGATGGCGTCGACCAGCCAGGCGATCACGAGGAAGAGGATGATGAACAGATAATAATAGGTCATCTGCACGTGGTTGGCGTTGATCTCAAACGCCGTGAAGATAGCGGTCACGATAAAGCCCCACAGGTACTTGCCCCGATAGGCCAGCACGATACCTGCGATCATCGGAGGCAGATAGGCCAGCGCCCACACCTTCCAGATGTGTCCGGCCGCGATGATGATCAGGAAATAGGTGGAGAAGGCCCAGATGATGGAGCCTAAGGCGGCCAGATGCTGGCGGAAGTCGAAGGCCCTCAGCAGGATATAGAACCCCAGCAGATAGGCGAACACGTACCACACGTTCTCGGGCAGCCACAGGTGATAGACCTTCGTCAGGAACGAGAGTTTATCGGTGGAGCCGTACGACGGTGCCATCTGATAGGTGGGCATTCCGCCGAACAACGCATTGGTCCAGCGGGTGCGCTCTCCCGTCTTCTCGAGATACTCGGTTCCCTCCTGTCCGGCGCCGCGTCCGGCTGAGGCATCGTGGCGATAGAGGATGCGCCCCTCGATGTCTGCGGGGAAGAAATAGGCAAAGGCCAATACGGCAAACAACAGGACTGCCAACACGTCGGGCAGACACTTCTTCAACATACTCATAACTTGCAAGTTTTTTAATTTTGCGTGCAAAGTTACGAATAATTTTCGTAACTTTGCAGCGAATATGGAAGAAAATATCATTACCAGCCCGCAAAACGCCCGCGTGAAGCACGTTGTGGCCTTGCAGCAGAAGTCCTCACTCCGCCGTGAGGAGGGGCTCTTCGTGGTAGAGGGGCAGCGCGAGATAGAGCACTGCATCGCCTGTGGCTATGAGGTGGTAGAGGTGTTTATTGTTGATAGTTTGTTGTTTAGAGATGATTACCCTGCTACGAGAGTCACGCCACAAGTCTATGAGAAGATGGCCTATCGCGGCAGCACGGAAGGCGTCATCGCCGTAGTCAAGACTAAGGACCATAGCATATCATCTATCAACAATAAACTATCAACTATAGACTCTCCGCTGATCGTGGTACTGGAGAGTGTAGAAAAACCCGGCAACTTGGGGGCCATCCTGCGAACGGCTGATGCCGCCCACGTGGATGCCGTCATCGTGTGCGATCCGCTGACCGATCTCTATAATCCCAACGTGATCCGTGCCAGCATCGGCGCCCTCTTCACGGTGCCCACCGTCGTCTGCTCGTCAGCGGAATGCATCGACTTCCTGAAGGCTCACCACATCCGCATCCTCACGGCGCAACTACAGGACTCCTACGACTATTACGACTACGATATGGCCCACGCCACCGCCATCGTGATGGGCACGGAGTCGACGGGACTCACCGACATCTGGCGCCAGGCGGCCGACGTGCATATCCGCATCCCGATGCTGGGGCGCCTCGACTCGCTCAACGTCAGCGTCAGCGCCGCCATCCTGATGTACGAGGCCGTGCGCCAGCGCAACAAGATTTATCAAGGTATAGAACCAAGAATGTAAGAGATATGAAAATAGGAATGATTGTAGCAATGGACAAGGAGTACAGACAACTCCGTCCATTATTCCCCGAGGACAGACTGATCCTCCAGAAAAGCGGGATAGCCACCGTGAATGCCGCCATTCAGGCGGTAGAGATGATCCGCCAGTATAAACCCGACTGCATTATCTCCAGCGGATGCGCCGGAGGCAACGGCGACGACATCAACTTGCAGGATGTGGTGGTGAGTTCGGAACTGGCCTATCACGACGTGTATTGCGGCAAGGCCATCGACGATACCACCGTCTACGGACAGGTGCAGGGGTTGCCTGCACGCTATCAGGCTGATCCTTATCTGCTGGAGAAGGCCAAAAACACTGGCGCCAAGCCCGGCCTCATCGTCACTGGCGACTGGTTCGTGGACTCGAAGGACAAGATGCGCGAGATTGTCGGCCACTTCCCCGAGGCCAAGGCTGTCGATATGGAGTCGTGCGCCATCGCGCAGGTGTGTTATATATATAAGGTGCCGTTCATCTCCTTCCGCGTGATCAGCGACATCCCCCTGCGCGACACCGATGCCTCGCAGTATCACAACTTCTGGGATACCGTCGCCGAGAATTCCTTCCAAGTCACCAAGACTTTCATCGAAAGTCTATAATTATGCATTATTCATTATTAATTATGAATTAAAATTATGGAAGTCATACAAAGTTTCACCATCGACCACACCCACCTGAAGCCGGGCATCTACGTCTCCCGCGTGGACAAGGGCTTCACCACCTTCGACCTGCGTATCACCGAACCCAACAAGGAGCCAGCGGTAGCCCCTGCGGCCATACATAGTCTGGAACACCTGATGGCCACCTGGTTCCGCAACTCCGAAGCGAAGGAGGATGTGGTATATGTCGGCCCGATGGGCTGCCTTACGGGTATGTATATCATTATGACGGGCTCTTATACCGTTGAGGATATGCGCCGTCTGACCATCGAGTGCCTCCAGTGGATCCTCACCCAGACGGAGGTGCCCGCCACAGAACCGCAGACCTGCGGCAACTATCTGCTCCACGACCTGCCGATGTGCAAGTGGGAGAGCGCTCGCTATCTCGACCGTCTGCAGCACGATTTCCATTCGGAGTACACCAAACTCCAGATTACGCTCGAAGACGGACGAGTCTTCGCTGATGCATAAATAAGAAGAATCCCTCGCTTGTTGGCGAGGGACTCTTCTTATACCTTGTTTGCTTTCTTCCGCTGATCGTGGTCGAGGATTGTCTTGCGCATTCGCATAGACTGCGGCGTCACCTCGACGAGTTCGTCCTGCTTGATATACTCCAGGCACTCCTCCAGCGACATCACCGTCTTAGGAATGATGCGCGCCTTCTCGTCCGTACCCGAAGCACGCACGTTGGTCAACTGCTTGGCCTTGCAGACATTGATCACAAGGTCGTTGTCGTGCACGTGCTCGCCGACCACCTGACCCATATACACGTCCTCGCCCGGATCGATGAAGAACTTACCGCGATCCTGCAACTTGTCGATGGCGTAGGCAAAAGCGTTGCCCGTCTCCAAAGCGATCATCGAGCCGTTCACGCGACGCTCAATCTCGCCTTTATACGGCTGATACTCTTTGAAGCGGTGGGCCATAATGGCCTCACCCTGACTGGCCGTCAGCACATTGGTGCGCAGACCGATGATGCCTCGCGAGGGGATATCGAACTCGATGTTCACACGCTCACCCTGCGACTCCATCGACGTCATTTCGCCCTTGCGGCGCGTCACCATATCGATCATCTTCGATGAGAACTCCTCGGGTACGTTGATGGTGAGTTCTTCGATAGGCTCGCACTTAACATATCCGGATTCGCCAGGTTCACCGGAATTTCCGGATTCATCCAACCACTTATAGATCACCTGCGGCTGACCCACCTGCAACTCGTAGCCCTCACGGCGCATCGTCTCTACCAATACGGAGAGGTGCAGCACGCCTCGGCCCGATACGATCCACTTATCCGTCGAGTCCTCGAACGGCTCCACGCGCAGGGCCAGGTTCTTCTCCAGTTCCTTCTCCAGACGGTCGTTGATGTGACGCGAAGTCACATATTTGCCCTCCTTGCCGAAGAAGGGAGAGTCGTTGATGGTGAAGAGCATCGACATTGTGGGTTCGTCGATGGCGATGGGCGGCAGCGGCTCCGGATTCTCCAGGTCGCAGATGGTGTCGCCAATCTCAAACTTCTCCAGGCCGATGACGGCACAGATGTCGCCACAGCCCACGCTTTCGGTGCGGACGTGGGTCATACCCTCGAACGTGTGGAGTTCCTTGATCTTGGTCTTCTCCATCGTACCGTCGCGATGGGCTATCGTCACCTGCATACCGTCCTTCAGTTCACCGCGATGCACGCGGCCCACGGCGATACGGCCCTGATAACTGGAGTAGTCGAGACTCGTGATCAGCATCTGGGGCGTGCCCTCAAGGTGCTTCGGCGCGGGAATCACCTCAACGATCTTATCCAACAGATAAGTAATGTTGTCCGTCGGCGTCTTCCAGTCCTCACCCATCCAGCCGTTCTTGGCCGAACCGTAGACGACGGGGAAGTCCAACTGGTCTTCCGTCGCATTGAGCGAGAACATCAGGTCGAACACCATCTCGTAGACTTCCTCCGGGCGACAGTTGGGCTTGTCCACCTTGTTCACCACCACGATGGGCTTCAGGCCAATCTGGAGGGCCTTCTGCAGCACGAAGCGCGTCTGGGGCATCGGGCCCTCGAAGGCATCGACGAGCAGCAGACAGCCGTCGGCCATATTCAGCACGCGCTCCACCTCGCCGCCGAAGTCGGAGTGTCCCGGCGTATCAATGATATTGATCTTCACCCCTTTCCAGGTGATACTCACATTCTTCGAAAGAATCGTGATGCCGCGCTCACGCTCCAGGTCGTTGGCGTCGAGCACCTGGCTGCTCAGGTTCTGTCCCTCACGGAAGAGATTTCCTGCCAGCATCATCTTGTCCACGAGCGTCGTCTTGCCGTGGTCTACGTGCGCAATAATTGCGATATTTCTGATATCCTGCATACTTAAAATCTTGAATTCGGCTGCAAAGGTACAACTTTTCTTTGAATTATTTGTTGGAATGAGAAAAAAGTTGTACCTTTGCAGCCGCATTTCGGAAAATCCGATGCATCTGACGACGTAAACCGCCTGGTGATTAGGCCGGAAAGGCGTCTGAAAGATGTTTGTGCAAACAGTATTAATCACATTATTTAATTATGTATTTAGACAAAGCAAAAAAGCAGGAAATCTTCGGTCAGTATGGCAAGAGCGCCACGGATACCGGTTCAGCAGAGGCACAGATCGCCCTCTTCTCCTATCGTATCTCTCACCTGACTGAGCACCTGAAGAAGAACCGCAAGGACCACAACACCGCCCGCTCGCTGACCATGCTGGTAGGTAAGCGCCGTAAGTTGCTGAAGTACCTCTACGTTAACGACATCAATCGTTATCGTGCTATCATCAAGGCCCTCGGTCTTCGTAAGTAAGTCCATCAATAAAAGCCCGCTGCACAGCGGGCTTTTTAGTTTGCTTTCACGCCTATCTTTAAAATCACAGATGATATTGAATGATATGAAGAATCTCGTTATATCGATAATACTGCTTCTGGGATGCCTGACTGCCCATGCCGACGATACCCAAAAAGTAGCAGTCGGCCTGACTATCGACAGTACGGTTGTGATGGCCGAGAGCCAGACTTTCGGGCGTCGAATCCACGACATTGTGATGGATTCCAGGCTCGACTATATGCTCCTGAAGTTCCGCGAGACGACAAAAAGCGGGAAATGGCTGCAATTCAAAGGCGAGATAGGGGTGTTTAGCCTGAAGGAGTCGAAACTGCTGTGGACCCATCCCATCAATTATGGTTCTTCGGAAGTCTACTGCACGAAGGCAGGCGTGATCATAGCCAAGGGGAACAAGATCGATATGCTTGACCCCAAGACGGGCGACATTCGCTGGCAAGGCAAGTTCTTCCCCGTACAATTCGACGACTCCACGAATATCGCTATCGGCTATTCCAGCGCCAGGTCGAACAAGTTGAACGGCTATGACCTGAAGACGGGGCAACTACTGTGGACTACGAGCATGCCGCACGAGAAGAATTGGGGATGGAACCATGTCATACGTGAGGACTCCATTCACTGGCTCATCGTAGCGGACAATCTGAACCGACTGAACATCTGCACGGGCGAGGTTTGCGCCTACGAAGCCAAGACGGGGGTGAATGACGTGAAGGGTGCGCTTCTGCAGGGATTGGCTATGGCGGGTGCTGCGATGGCCAGCACGATGGCGACGGGCGTAGCAACCTATCCTCTGGGAACCGTCAGCCCGAATGTCATCAATATGCTGCACTCCAACGTGGTTCAGGACGACTCGCTCTATTTCTTTGCCGACCGTCTGCACGTGGTCTGCCTCGATAGCGCGATGAATCCCGTCTGGAAATATGAGTTGCCCTCAAAGACTTCGGCTTTCTCGCAACTCGTCAGCAACGACAGCACGCTCTATATGTTCAACTTGGGCTTCGGCCTGAGGAACGGACAGCAGCGTACGAAGATGGGGCGCCCGTTCATTGCAGCCTTCGACAAGCATACAGGCGCCTGCCGCTTTATGAATATGCTGAGTCTGAAGAAAGATATGGTGGAAGATGCCGTACTCAACCCGGACGGTACCTTTATGCTCTTTGACGACGGACTGGCCTATAAGAAAGAACTCGACGATTCCACAGTGACCATCTCACCTTGGGACGTGAAGGAATATGGCCGACTGAGGGAGATCGTCACCCAACCCGTGTATGCCTATTATAATCTGAAGAGCATGTTCGATGTCGTCGCCTCTGACGGCATCTATTTTCCTGTGATTACGGAGAACGGTGACATTTTTATGGTCGACAGGGAACTGAGGATTTCCGAGCGTTTCCCAGCCTACTCGCTCTATTGGCCGATCTGTATGGTGGGAGACCGTATGTGCGTCTATTCTCCTTCCGCCCGGAAACAGGATATATGGCTGGTGTCCCTCCAGGGTATTCCTGAGGTTCAGTTGACGATTCCCGTCCGCGGAGTCGGAATAGCCGCCGGCAAACTATTCCTCAGCAACGAAAGCCGCCTGTATTATCTGCCGCTCAACAGATAAAGACATAGAAATAAAAAAGTATAAAACGTATGAAGAAGGTATTATTTTCCATTTGTTTGGTGGCAACTGCCACTCTTATGAGTTCGTGTGCAACAATCCTTAGTGGAGGCAATCCTTCCATCACCATCAACAGCAGCGCAATTGACGAGCCTGTTACCATAACCACGGAGATACAGACTTATCCAAAGGTAAATCTGCCAGCAGTGGTAAAGGTAAAAAGGAAGAAACTCGACGGTCAACGCATCAAGATTGAATCTGAGAATTACAAGTTTCAGGACATCGTTCTGCGCAAGTCTATTAATGGCTATGCATTTGGAAACATCCTGTTGGGAGGACTCATTGGATGGGGTGTTGACCTGATCACCAATTGTGTGAGCAAACCGAGTCAGGATGAGTTCGACATCACTCCAACCCACAGGAAAGTACAAGATAAAAACGAATGATCAGAGTTAATATGCTCAAAAGCAGAGAAACAATGATAAAACGTATGAAGAATAAAAAAAGCAGAATGGTAGCGTTGGCCTTGCTGTGCCTGGGCTCGCTGACAAGTATGGCGCAAGCGGATAGGGGACAGTGGAGCCTGACGCCTCAGATGGGTGTGAACAGGTCATACCCTGACAATGAATATCTGATAGGCTCCTTAGGACTGACGGCTGGCCTTGGCGCGAACTATCAACTGGCAAACCGAATGGAACTGGGTTCGGGCCTGTTTTATACATCCAGACAGTTGAGCGTTCCCCTGACCGTTGGGGTCAACGTCTGGAGAGGGCTATCGATAGTGGGCGGCGCACAGGCTGACATCAACATCTATTCGCCCGACTTTGAATATGAGTCGTCCTCAACTTATTACACAGCGACACTCAAAAGGCATATTTATACATCAAACAATACTTTTAGTTTCCTGCTACCCATCGGCATTCGGTATGAATACCGCAATATTGTGGCCGATCTGCACTATGCGTTTGCACTCACAAAGACGAGTGGCAGAGTTGCTACAGATATGATTGGTATGAGCATATTGACATTCGACCCGACGAGGCAAAATATGCTTCAGTTTACTTTAGGATACAAATTAGAACTCTAAAATGCAGGGATTATGAAAAGGACATATATCATCATAGTACTATCACTGATGTCTATCGCCGTTAGCAAGGCACAGAACAACGACAGCCGATGGAGCCTCGTGCCCAAAATCGGCCTCAACGTGACAGACACGCCACTCTTCAACGCCCAAATCGGTTTCTCTGGCGGCGTGGATATCGACTACCGATTCTCACCCAGGTGGTCTCTGACAACGGGGGCCACGTATGCGTTTCACCAGATGGGGAATCTTGCGGTATTCGGCCCGATGACCGAAGGAAGATCAGATGGCACTCACATTCAGGTGGGGCGGTTGGAGGTACCGCTGATGTTAGGCTACCGCCTGGTAGACCACCTGTCGCTCAAGGCTGGACTGCGGGCCGCCTTCCGACTACACGCAAATATGACAGACTTAGACCAAGAGAGCGTTCTCTATGATCTGAGAATCTTATATCAAAGTGACAACTCGCTGGAGACAGATGCCCTCTGCCTCACCCTACCGATAGCACTCACATACGAGACAGGCGCCTGGGTCTTCGACCTCAGTTATGCGTTCGGACTGAACAAGGTATCCTATACCACTATTCAAAAAGCACGTAGTTCATATATCACAATGCCCACAACCCAAACGACCAAGTATGCAGGTAAGACCGTCAATGTATTGCAACTGACCGTCGGATACCGTCTCCCGCTATAAGAGACTTGGCGAGCGGCATTCTTGATGTTGTTTCGCTAGTTCTATGGCCTCTTTGCCTGTCACTACATCCTTAAGAAAAAAAACAAAATCGCGCTGCAAGTGCTACCTGGGCGCGTAACTCACTGAATATCAACACTGATACTTGGTGCAGGATGGGCAAAAATCGAGCTACCATCCTGCACCTATCCTGCACCAGCATCGGGGCGTGGATTTCATTTTTGGTATAGGCGCAAGGTATTTTGCGTATAGCCGCAAGGTGTTTTGGGTATAGGCGCAAGGTTGTTTAGACGGCCTAAACTCCCTGTGCAGATAGGGGTTTCACCACGTTTAAGTAATCCCTATACCCTGTAAAGTACTATTCCTTCGATGCGAAGAAGGCATTCCCAATAGTCGTAGAAGGCATTTCTTCAACCCGAAAGTATGCCCCACGATAAACAAATTGCCTTTTCAAGACAGGTGGTTTCTGCATCAAAAGTCCACAGGTAGCGCGATAGGTGCAGGATGGTAGCTCGATTTTTGCCCATCCTGCACCAAGTGTCAGTATTGATATTCAGCGAGTTACGCGCCCAGGTAGCACTTGCAGCGCGATTTTGTTTTGCTTCAATTAGTGAAACCGCGTGATTCAGCAAGACCGTCGAGACTATCAAAACCCATCCGCTCGTTCCGAAGGACATTGTGGTCAGGGGCTTTATCATTGACTCTGAGACGGGAGCATTGGAAGAAATAAAGTAATGGACAATCTGCAATATGAACATAATGAAGAGAAGAATTCTCTTATTTGCTGTTATAGCACTCTGTATACTCCCTGCTAACGGACAGGAAGAAAAGAAATGGTCACTACAAACTGGCTTTGGCGAGATAAACATGCAGGAAAACAAGTATGATGAGGGCGACCACTTTGTCTCAGAAGACCAGGGCAACGCATTCTATTATACTCATGGATATCGTCAAAAGCCAATTGATATTATTGGCGCTGGAAAAGCATGTGGCCAGATGAATTATTTACAGATGAAAACGATACCCCAGCGTGACACTCAGGCATCCGTTGTGCGAATTGCCGAGATCGTCGTTGACGTCCATATCCATCAGCCCGAAGTAATAGCGGGCATCCAGCATCAGCCCCTTGTACTCGTAGGAAATTCCCAAAGGGATGCCGAAGTCAACCGAATGGCAGAAGTCAGTCTGGTTTTCAATCAAAGTTGATAATTCAGTAGGGTGGAATGTGCTAAGCATATTTGTATCTGGCAGGCCAAAATTTTGTTTCAAGAACAACTGTTCGCGGTGCATCAAGTCGCTCGTAAGGATGCTGGCCTGGACACCAGCCTTGACAGCCAATCCCTTGACACCAGGAATATAGACGTTGGCCAAGAGCGGCAGGGCGACATAACTGCAATTCGCCTTGACCTTCTGATTTGTGTAGAAGAGGCTTTGCAAATTGCCGTCTGCGTCCATTATGCTCTGTGTGATTTCATAGTCTATGCCGGCCCGTTGCTGCGTATAGATGGCACCGAGCGACAGGCCCAGCCTATCGCTGACCCCATATTCCAGTTCCATTCCCACACTGAGACCAGCCTTGATGTGGAAGTCCCTGTCTATATTGCCGGGACTGAACATTGAGATGTTGACTCCAGCCAGCGGCTTGATGGAGAAATGTCCTTGGGGATTCTGTGCCTGGGTGGCCGAGGCGCAGCCGAGCAGCATATATATAAGTAGTCTCTTCATTGTCTAACTGTTTCTTAAGAATGGTCGCGATGTCAGATTGCTATAGGTGCAGACGGTAGCCGATGGTGATGCTGAGGCAACGGTTCCTGATGCTCTCAGGCTCTTCCGTCTTGTCTATCTTCGTCAGTCCCAAATAGTAGCGGGCATCTATCACGATGTTATTGCGCTCATAGGAGATGCCGAAGGGAATACCGAAGTCTGCCGACTTGCAGATGTCTATCTGGCTGATAGATTCTTCGCCGAATGTGGGGAAACCTTCAAGCAGGGTGTTTTGTTCCCTGTCCCAAGCCTCAACCCTGAAACTGCTGTCGTATTTCAGTTTACTGCTGGTCAGAAGTCCAAACTGCACGCCCACTTTAAGTGACAGTCCTTTTAGGGAGGGGATGTGGAAGTTTGCCAGCAGCGGCAGGCTCAGATAGTCGGCACTCACCTTGCCTTTATTGTCAGCCTCCAAGTAAATGCTTGAATTTTCAGTAAACGTATAGCCAGCCAAGGTACCGTCGGCCTTCGATCCCATCTGTGAATAGGCCAGACCAAGCGACAGTCCCAGCCAGTCGTTGACGCCATATTCCGCCTCCAGTCCGGCCGTGAGGCCGATGCGAGGATGGTAATAGTCTTCAAGCACACTCTCGCTGAATCCTGTAATGTTGACACCCACTAACGGCTTGATGGAGAAGTCGCCCTTCGCTTTTTGGGCAACGGCTCCTATAGTGAGGCAGGATAGTGCAATCGTGAATAGTAGTTTTCTCATATTTTCTTTTCTCCTATAAAAGATACCGCGCTGAAACCAGCACGGTATCCTTGCTTGTTGTCGGGATTACTGGACT
>FLNX01002754.1_pt1 | contig 25188 bp, 15 predicted proteins | sample 1140341 | NCBI WGS metagenome assembly FLNX01 (sample SAMEA3878208, study PRJEB12797) | bioreactor metagenome | biome: Moose rumen | place: Sweden | collected 2011-10 | reverse complement strand
CCCGCCTGACGTACTCCAACAAGTACATAGCGTCCGTTTTCTTCGAAGTCAAACGGGCGATTATATAACTCAACGTCTCTTATCTCTTCCTGTCCTTCATGAATCAGGGTACGGAATGTTTCTTTCGTTATTGCCATGATGCATTTGTATTGAAAATATGAAAACGTGGGCAAAGATAATACTTTTATTTGATACCAGCAAACAAAAAAGGTAATTTTTGTTCGATGTCAGCAAACAAAGCACAATAACAGGCATGTAAATTGATCATTGTTGTTTTGCTAAATCTGTGGCTAATAACTTACCTTCTGACGGCCGTCAGCTGATTAGCTGACAGCCGTCAGAAGATGGGTTTGCTTGCGGGTAAGTATTCGTTTTATTTCTTCAAAGGAATGAGCTGCACGTTGGTAAGTGTCAGCTTGGCGGTGGCTTCGTCGATGTCGGTGGCTACCTTATTATATATAATGGTAGCACCGGTGATGTCGATGTCGTGAACGCAGTTGGCCTCTGTGGTGCCTTTTGCCTTGATGCCGGTGGTGCAACCGTAACAGGTGATGTCGCTGATGTGAATGTCCTGGAAGTCAGGAATATTCTCCAGTTTCTTTGGGCCCTGGAAGTCGGGGTTGTCGCGTCCGGCAGGGCGGTCCATGTAGTCACACTGGAAGACGATGGCCTCGTCCTTGATGTCGGTCATGACAATGTTCTGTATAAACACGTTCTCGCATTGGCCGCCACGTCCGATGTTGCTCTTGAAGCGCAGGCCGGTGTCGGTACCGCTGAAGCGGTTGTCGCGTACCACGATGCGCTTCATGCCGCCAATGCTCTCACTGCCGATGACAAAGCCGCCATGGGCATGATAGACGGTGTTGCGCTCAATGAGGATGTCGGCACAGCCGTTGGCAGGTGAGGTGGGCTTGTTCTTGCCGCTCTTCATGCAAAGGCCGTCGTCGCCGGCATCGACCGTACAATTGACGATGAGGCCTACGTTAACGTCAGAGAAGTCGATGGCGTCACCGTTCTGCGCGTTCCACGGGCAGCGAACCGTCACTCCATCGACGATGACATTCTTTGAGTTACAGGGATGCACGTGGAAGCGAGGAGAGTTCTGAACCGTCACTCCTTGAATGAGTACGTTCTCACAGTCGGTCACACGGATGAGGTCGGCACGCAGCTTCTCCTGGTTTTCGGGTGTGTCGGCAATGTTAGGATAGCCGCTCTTCAGGTCCCACGGGTACCAGAGCTTGCCGTCCTGGCGCTCCACACCGCCCATGTTCTTAAACACTTTCCACTCCGCGTCGCTCACCTTCTCACGTTTTACGGGGCGCCACTGGGCACCGTTGCCGTCGATGATTCCCTCGCCGGTAATGGCGATGTTCTTCTGCTTCGAGGCGCGAATGCCGGCATAGCAGCGGTCGCTCTTGCCACTGGGATCAACAAACAGGCTTTTGTCGGCAGAGAAGAGAATGATGGCGTTCTTGTCCAGATGCAGGTCAATGCCTGACTTCAGCATGATGGGCCCCGTGAGCCAGATGCCGGCCGGTACGTTCAAGTGGCCGCCACCCTGCTTCGAGAGTTTGCTGATGCCTTTCTTGAATGCTTCGGTGTTCAGCGTCACACCGTCGCCCACGCCGCCAACTTCTGTCAGCGACAGGCTGGCATCAGGAATGACGGGCGTGGTGACCTGAACCATCGGGGTCGGCAGGTTCTGATAATACTTGGAATAGTCCTGTGCCATTGCCTTCCCGGCAAAACACGTCAGCAGCATGGCTGCACAGATAGTTTTTAGTAGTTTCATGTTATAATGTTTATTCTTTCATCTTTCTTATACTAGATGTTCTATAAGGTCAGCACGTTCGCCGGGCAGCATGTCGATGACGGGAATTTCTATCATCGTGTAGCAGCCGGGCTGTTGGCGCAGCGAGGCACGTGCCACGTTGACCAGCACCTGAGCCGTCAGGGCAGGGTTGTTGATGCTCATGTTGAACTCGAAACGCTGGTTCTGCGTCTTTCCGCTCACGCCCTTGCGCACCATGTGTACGCCGTGGCCCATGTCGCGTACGTCATCTACTGACTCCACGGCAAAGACGTGTGTCTCGTCAGAGGCAAAGTAGGGGTCGGCCTTGATGGCTGCCGTCACGTCTTCCAGTTTGGCCCCGTCCTCTAACTCCACATAGACCATGCGACGGTGAATGCCCTCGCCGAGTGGGATGGTCATGCTGAGCGCATTCTTCACACCAGCCTTCGAGCGAACGCAGACCGAGTGGCCCATTGACATGCCCGGGCCAAAGTTGGTGTAGCTCAGTCCTTTTGGTGCGAGCCCCTGTAGCAGCGTGCGTACGATGCTGTCAGAACCCGGGTCCCATCCGGCGGCAATGATGCTGACGGTGCCCGTCTGCTTGTTCAGCTCCATGAGTCGCTCGCGGTAGCCGCGTATGTTGGTGTGAATGTCGAAGGAATCGACGGTATTGATGCCAAGCGGCAGAATCTGCTTGGCATACTCCTCGCACGAACGGGTGGGGGTGGCGAGTATGGCTACCTGCACGTCCTCCAGTTCGCGAATGTCCTTAACCACTTCGTATGGTGCCAGTTCGGCGGGTTTGTCGGTGGCACCGTTCCTGCGTACGATGCCTGCAATTTCAAAGTCGGGTGCAGCTTCCAGTGCCTCGACGGTAAATTTCCCAATGTTGCCGTATCCTACTACGGCGGCTCTAATCTTCTTCATCTTTTTTTGTTTTTGTGGTTGTGAATATATCAATTTGTCTGCAAAATTACAAAATAATTCATAATTCATCATGCGTAATACATATTTTTTTGTAATTTTGCACAAAATAATAACCAAAAACAAGACATTATGTACGACAAAGAACGAGGTTTTTACATTGCGCACTGTGCTGACGGGGCGCTGAGTATTACAGGAAAGATGGCAAATCGCCACGGACTCATTGCCGGTGCCACGGGTACTGGTAAGACCGTGACGCTGCAAGTAATGGCAGAGACGTTCTGTCAGGCAGGTGTTCCCTGCTTCATGGCTGACATGAAGGGCGACCTGAGTGGTATTTCGCAGGTGGGCAAGCTGAGTGGCTTCATTGAGAAGCGCCTGCCGGAGTTCGGCATTGAGAACCCGGAGTTCCAGAGTTGTCCCGTGCGTTTCTACGACGTGTTCGGCGAACAGGGCCACCCCATGCGTGCCACCGTCAGCCAGATGGGTCCGCAGCTCTTGTCGCGTCTGTTGCAGCTGAACGAGACGCAGGACGGAGTGCTCAACATTGTGTTCCGCATTGCCGACGAGCGCGGCTTGCTGATTGACGACCTGAAGGACCTGCGCTCCATGCTCGACTGGGTTTCGAAGCACGCCAAGGACTACACCACCAAGTATGGCAACATCTCTACCGCCACGGTTGGTGCCATACAGCGTGCCCTGCTGCAGTTGGAGAATCAGGGTGCCGAGCATTTCTTCGGACTCCCCTCTTTTGACATACAGGACCTGCTGGCCGTTGAGGACGGCAAGGGCGTGATGAGCGTGCTGGCTGCCGACAAGCTGATGATGCAGCCGAAGCTCTACTCCACCTTCCTGCTGTGGCTGCTCTCTGAACTGTACTCCACGCTGCCCGAGGTGGGCGACCTGGAGAAGCCGAAGCTCGTCTTCTTCTTTGACGAGGCGCACATGCTTTTTACCGATACCAGCAAGGCCCTGCTCGACAAGATAGAACAGGTTATCCGACTCATTCGTTCGAAGGGCGTGGGCATTTACTTCATTACCCAGAGCCCCACCGACATTCCCGAAAACATACTCGGACAGTTAGGCAACCGTGTGCAGCATGCCCTGCGTGCCTACACCCCGAAGGACCAGAAGGCCGTGAAGACCGCTGCCGACACGTTCCGCGCCAACCCCGCTTTCAAGACCGACGAGGCCATCATGAACCTTGAGACTGGCGAGGCCCTCGTCTCGTTCCTTGATGCCAAGGGTGCCCCCAGCATGGTGGAGCGGGCCAAGATCCTGTTCCCGTTGTCGCAGATAGGAGCCGTCACCGAGGGGCAGCGTCTCGACATCATCAAGCAGAGCCGTACCTACGGCAAGTACGACACCCCCGTGGAGCGTGAGAGTGCCTTCGAGAAGCTGATGGAAGAGGCCGAGACTGCATTAGCAGCACAGGAGAATGTAGAGGTTCCCGTGCCTGCCGAGAAACCCGCCAAGGGCGATAAAGAGGAAAAGAAGAAGCCCGGCATCATGTCGAAGGTGTGGAAAGCCGTGATGACAGCTGTCACCTCTACGCTGGCCGCCCTGCTGGGCACGTGGGTAAGCAACAAGGTGAGCGGTAAGCAGACCAAGAGCCGTACGTCGGCCAAGGAGAAGGTGGTGAAGAACGCTACCAGCGCCGCCACACGTACCATTACCAAGGAGCTGACGCGCGACATTCTGGGTAATCTGGTGAAGTAAATTTCATCCAATTACAATAAAAGCCCTTTGTATTCGTTTTAATTATTGTATAAACGGAAACGAATATGATAGAATACATTAAGGGTGAGCTGACCGAGCTGACCCCCGCAATGGCCACGATTGAGGCTGCGGGGGTGGGCTACGGTCTTAATATTTCACTGAATACGTATAGTGCCATCCAGAACAAGAAAGAGGCCAAGCTCTATGTCTATGAATCAATTCGTGAGGATGCCTACGTGCTCTTCGGGTTCTATAATAAAAAGGAACGCGAGATGTTCGAGCTGCTCATCAGCGTCAGCGGCGTGGGAGCCGGTACGGCCCGCATGGTGCTCTCGTCCATGAGCGTCAGCGAGCTTTGCCAAGCTATCAGCACCGGCAACGAACGGGTCATCAAGGGCATCAAGGGCATCGGCCTGAAGACCGCCCAGCGCATCATTGTCGATTTGCGTGACAAGATAGTGGCCTTGGGCATTGCCGACGAGATTCCTGCAGGTGGTACGATGAGCGCCCCTGTCAACAATGCCGTGAAGGACGAGGCTGTGGCCGCCCTCACCATGTTGGGCTTCTCGCCTGCCCCTACGCAGAAGGTGGTGTTGCAGATATTGCAGCAGCAGCCTGACCTGCCTGTCGAACAGGTGGTGAAACAGGCTCTGAAACAGATTAAGTGAAAGGGTTGAGGGTTGATGAAACGACTGACGACATACTTGGTGTTACTGTTAGTGAGCATGGTGGCATTGGCCAATATGCTTGCCAGTGGTAGCCGTATGTTATCAATCAACCCTCAACCCTCAACCCTCAACCCTCAACCAGATTCAGATACCGTTGCCGTGCCAGTGCGCTGGCGCGTGCAGCCTACGGTTCCCATCACGGTGGCAGACCTTGACACCTCGGTACTCGACCTGCGTCGGCCCGACAACCTGAAGCAGACGGTTGAGCTCGATACCATAGGTGGTGGCTACCGCATAGGCATGAAGATAGGCGACAGCTACCTGAACACCCCCATCCTGATGTCGGCTGACGAGTACCTGCTTTGGACGGAGCGCAGACAGATGCAGCGTTTCTTTCATAACAAGAATGCCGAGTTGGTGCAGACAAAGGGAAAGGACAAGTTCTCGTTTGCCGACATGAACTTCGATTTAGGCCCGGCAGAGAAGATCTTCGGCCCCGGTGGTGTGCGCATCCGAACCCAGGGAACGGCAGAGCTGAAGATGGGTGCTAACATCAAGAAGATTGACAACCCGTCGTTGCCCATTCGTAACCGTAACACCACCGCCTTCGACTTCGACGAGAAGATCAACTTGAACGTGACTGGTAGCGTGGGCGACAAGATGAAGATGACGCTGAACTATAACACCGATGCCACCTTCGACTTCGACACGAAGAACCTGAAACTGCGCTACGAGGGAAAAGAGGACGAAATCATCAAGTTGGTGGAAGCGGGAAACATCACGTTCCCCTCTAATAACACGCTGGTGAAAGGTGCGGCAAGCCTCTTCGGTGTGCGTGCTGACATGCAGTTCGGCAAGCTGAAGCTGCAGACCGTGCTGTCGCAGAAGAACTCGACCACGAAGAGCGTCTCGTCGAAGGGCGGCACACAGCTCACTCCGTTTGAGATTAACGTGTCCAACTACGAGGAGAACCGCCACTTCTTCCTGTCGCAATATTTCCGCGACCAGTACGACGCATCGATGGCCACCCTGCCCAACATGACGACGGGTGTCACCATCAACCGTGTGGAAGTGTGGGTAACCAACAAGTCGGGTACCACGTCGAACACCCGTAACCTTATTGCCCTGACCGACCTTGGTGAAGACCAGCACATCAGCAATACTAACCTGTGGAGCGGCAACGGCATGCTCATACCCTCAAATGAGTCGAACAATGAGTACAGCACACTGGTGAACAACCACGCCGAAGCCCGAAACATTGACCAGGCCAGTACCGTGCTGGAGGGTATTGGAGGCTTCAGCGGCGGTATTGATTATGAGAAGCTGTCGTCGGCCCGTCTGCTCAGCTCGTCGGAATATACCGTCAACGCGGCCCTTGGCTACATCTCCCTTCGCACCACGTTGCAGACCGACCAGGTGCTGGCTGTAGCCTACGAATATACCTATGGCGGCGTGACCTATCAGGTGGGTGAGTTTGCCGCCGACCATACCAATGCCAGTGAGGCGCTCTTTGTGAAGTCGCTGAAGAACACCAGCAACAACCCCCGTCAGGGTAACTGGGACCTCATGATGAAGAACGTCTATTACCTGGCCTCGAACGTGGAGCGGACCAAGTTCCGGTTGGACATTAAGTTCCAGAGCGATACCACGGGTGTCTATCTGACCTACATCCCCGAGCCCCAGACCAAGGAGACGCCGATTATCCGGCTGATAGGTGCCGACCGCCTGGACAACAACAACCGTGCACACCCTAACGGCTACTTCGACTTCGTGGAGGGATACACCGTGCAGAACGGACGTGTGTTCCTGCCTGCTGCCGAGCCCTTTGGTGCCTACATGAAGTACTGTCTTCAGAAGGCAGGCGTCAGTGCGGCGTCAGCTGATAAGTATGCATTTACCGAACTGTACGACTCGACGAAGACAGTGGCCAAGCAGATAGCCGAGAAGAACAAGTTCCAGTTAGTGGGCCAGTTCAAGGGTACGTCGGCCAACGTCATCTCACTGGGTGCCTACAACGTGCCGCAGGGCTCCGTGGTCGTTACGGCTGGCGGTGTGACGCTCACCGAGGGCTCCGACTACTCCGTCGATTACTCTGCCGGTGAGGTCACCATTCTGAACCAAAGCATCATCGAGGCAGGCACCAATGTCAATGTGTCGTTAGAGAGTAACACCGACTACGGTATGCAGCGAAAAACCATGCTTGGCTTCAACTGGGAGTACGACTTCACCAAGAACTTTCAGCTGGGCGGTACGCTCATGCACCTGAGCGAACAGACGCTGACTACGAAGGTCAGCATGGGTTCGGAGCCGCTGAAGAACACCCTGTGGGGACTTAACGTGAACTGGAAGACCGAGAGCCAGTGGCTCACCAACATACTCGACGCGCTGCCGGGCCTGCACTGTACGCAGCCGTCGCAGATTTCCTTCACCGGCGAATATGCACAGCTCATTGCCGGTACGGCAGGCGGCACGCAGGACAACGCATCGTACCTTGACGACTTTGAGAACACGAAGAACTGCATCGACGTCAGCGAACCGAAGTCGTGGATCATCTCGAGTGTGCCCACCATGTTCCCCGAGCATGCTGACAAGACCACCGTCAGCAGCGGCTTTAACCGTGCGCTGCTGTCGTGGTACAACATCGACCCGCTGTTCACCTACCGCTCGTCGTCGCTGACGCCCGCCCACATTAAGAGCGACCTCGAACAGCTGTCGAACCACTATGTCCGCGAGGTCTATGTGGCTGAACTCTATCCAAACCGTGACCAGAGTACCTATAACGGTGCCACCGCCACGCTGCCCATTCTGAACCTGGCCTACTACCCCTCAGAGAGAGGACCCTATAACCTGAACACCGACCTGAACCCCGACGGTACGCTGCCCAACCCGCAGCAGCGCTGGGGCGGCATGATGCGTAAGCTGGACACCAACGACTTTGAACAGGCCAACATCGAGTACATTGAGTTCTGGCTCCTCGACCCGTTCATCTATACCCGCAAGGCAGGCACTGCCTCGGAGTATGGTGGCGACCTCTATATCAATCTGGGTGAGGTGAGCGAGGACGTGCTGCGTGACGGCTACAAGTTCTACGAGAGTGGCATGCCCGTCGATGGCACCAGTTCGTTCCAGGAGACGCAGTGGGGTAAGATACCTGTGCAGGCCACCCAGACATACGCCTTCGCCACCACCAGCGGCAGCCGCGAGCGTCAGGACGTGGGATTTAACGGCCTGACCGACGATGAAGAGCGTACGTACGGCGTCTATGCCGACTTCCTGCGCGACATGCCCGTCACCAATGACAGCGTGCGTCAGGCGTGGATGGCCGACCCCGCCAACGACGACTACCACTACTACCGTGGCAGCGACTTAGACCAGCAGCGGGCCTCCATCCTCCAGCGATACAAGCGCATCAACATGCCGCAGGGCAACTCGCCTGACAACGACTCTAACAACGAGAGCTACGACACCAGCTATAAGACCACGCCCGACGTGGAGGATATCAACCAGGACTACACGCTCAACGAGTATGAGCGCTTCTTCCAGTATCACGTCAGCATACGCCCCGAGGACCTTGAGATAGGCCGTAACCACATCGTGGATATCCGTAACAGCGGAGTGCGCCTGCGCAACGGCGACACCACCACCGTGCAGTGGTATCAGTTCCGCATCCCCATTCAGCAGTACGAGCGGCGCGAGGGCGGCATCAGCGACTTCTCCAGCATCCGCTTTATGCGTATGTTCATGACGCAGTTCCAGAACCCTATCGTGCTCCGCTTCGGCTCACTCGACCTCGTGCGCGGCGAATGGCGCATCTACGACCAGTCGCTGGCCACTACGGCAGCCGCTGAGACGGGAACATTAGAGGCCAGTGCCGTCAACATTGAGGAGAACAACGACCGCCAGCCCGTCAACTACGTGCTGCCACCGGGCATCACCCGTGTGCAAGACCCCTCGCAGCCGCAGCTGGTCGAGGCCAACGAGCAGGCCCTTAACCTGACGGTGCGCAATATGTCGCCCGGTGAGTCGAAGGGAGTCTATAAGAACTCGTCCATTGACCTGCGCAACTACAAGCGGCTGCAGATGTTCGTGCATGCCAACCACCTGATGAACGACGAGACGAACCTGCAGGACGGTGAACTGGCCGTCTTCGTCCGTCTGGGTAACGACTACAAGAGTAACTACTACGAATACGAGATACCCCTGAAGCTCACCCCCGACCGCAGCAATTATAATAAGTACAACATTGAAGACTGCCGCGCCGTGTGGCCTCAGGAGAACATGCTCGACATGGACCTGTCGGTATTCACCGACCTGAAGAAGGAGCGCAACAAGCAGCGTGGCTCCGGCGGTGCTTCCTATACCAGGCTGTTCTCTGACTACGACCCCAACCATCCGCAGAACAAGATCAGCATCATGGGTAACCCGTCGTTAGGCGAGGTGAAGACTATGATTATCGGTGTGCGTAACATCAGCTCGGCGCAGAAGTCGGGTGAGGTGTGGGTCAACGAGCTGCGCCTGCTCGAAACCAACAACAGCGGTGGCTGGGCAGCCAATGGCGCACTCAACGTGCAGCTCTCCGACATTGGCAGCCTGAACCTCACTGGCCGTATCATGACTGAGGGCTTCGGCGGACTGGAGGAAGGCATCATGCAGCGCTCCACCGATAACTTCCGCACCTTCTCGTTTACGGCCAATGTCGAGCTGGGCAAGTTCTTCCCCGACAAGGCGAAAGTCAGCATACCGCTTTACTACTCCATCACGAAGGAAGAGACTAAGCCCAAGTATAACCCGTTGGACACCGACCTCAGACTCGATGAGTCGTTAGACGCCATGACCGACCAGCACGAGCGTGACTCCATTGAGAGCATTGCCGTGACGCGCACTACCAACACCAACTTCTCGCTCACCAACGTCCGTGTGGGCATCAAGACCAAGCGCCACCCCATGCCCTACGACCCAGCCAACTTCTCGTTCTCCTACGGTCACCAGCACCGCTACACCTCGGGCGAGACGACCGTCTATGAGCGTGACGACCAGTGGCGGGGCTCGTTCAGCTATAACTATACACCCGTCTATAAGCCCTTCGAACCCTTCAAGGGCCTGAAGGGCAAGTCCAAGTGGCTTAACTTCCCCAAGGCACTCGGCTTCAACTACCTGCCGCAGAACATCTCGTTCGACACCCGTCTGCAGCGTAACTACTACGAGCTGCAGGAGCGCGACATGGAAGACCTGGGCGGGGCAGGACTGCCGCCGACCTTCAACTCGTCGTTCTTCTGGGACCGTGAGTTCAAGCTGCGCTGGGACTTCACCAAGAACCTGCACATGACCTTCAGCTCTGCCACCCATGCAGAGATAGAGCAGCCTTACGGCATCATCAACAAAGACCTCTATCCCGACCGCTATGAGGCGTGGAAGGACTCCGTGTGGCACAGCATACGTAACCTCGGCACGCCGCTCGACTACCAGCAGAACCTGACCGCCACCTATCAGCTGCCGCTCAACAAGCTGCCTCTCTTCGACTGGCTTAATGCTGACGCTTCGTATAACGCCACCTACAAGTGGGTGCGCGGTACCGAGTTAGAGAGCGGCAAGTCGTTGGGTAACACCATTACCAACAACCGCCAGCTAACCCTCAACTCAACGTGGAACATGGAGACGCTCTATAACCACGTGCCATTCCTGAAGACAGTCAACGACCGGTTCAAGAAGCGGAACACCAATACCTCGGCTAACCGTAATACGAAAGGAAACAAGAAGCCCAAGCCTGGCGAGGAGGACGAAAAAGCCCTGCCCAAGAACCGGCAGGCATTCATGAAGGAGGTGAAGCTCAAGGCCGACACTACCCAGGTGCTGAAGCATGACAAGAAGACGAAGCGCATTACCGTCACCGCCCGTACGGCTGACGGAAAAGCCTACCGTATAAAATATAAGGTGAAGGACCAGAACAGCATCGAGATACTCAGCCGCGACACCGTCACCATCATGGTCACCATCAACGCCAAGAAACCCGCTGACAAGCAGTGGTGGTACGAGCCCGCACAGCACGTGTCGCGCTTCCTCATGATGGTGCGTAACGTCAGCATCTCCTATCGTGACCAACGGGCCATGGTTCTGCCGGGCTTCATGCCCCGGGTGGGCGACGCCTTTGGCCAGCGCACGGGCAGCGTCATGGCACCGGGACTCGACTTTGCCTTCGGCCTTGCCGGTGACTCCTACATTGACAAGAGCCTGCGCGAAGGCTGGCTCTGTACCGACAGCCTCGTCACACAGCCCGCCACCATCAATACCACGCAGGACCTCCAGATACGCATGCAGCTGGAACCTCTGCAGGACCTGCGTATCGACCTGAACTGGGCACGCAACGAGACGCGAGCCCGCTCCATACAGTACATGTTCGGCGGCATGCCCACCACGCAGAGCGGAACACTCACCATGACCACCATCAGCCTCGGCTCGGCACTCGAAGGCATAGGCGATGCCAGCAACGGCTACCCCTCGGCCTCGTTCGAGAAGTTCTGTTCGCTGCTCGGCGTGGTGAAGGGCGGCGACAACACCCAGCTCTCCACCCTTAACGCCCGGAGCATGATTCCCGCCTTCCTCGATGCCTATACCAGCAGCTCGTCGTCAGGCGGCATACTCCCCAAGCTGCGTGCCATGCTGCCCAACTGGTCTGTCCGCTACACAGGCCTGATGCGTTACCAGTGGTTTGCTGACCATTTCAAGAGTTTCAACGTCAACCACGGCTACAAGTCCATATTCTCCATAGGCTCTTATTCCACGCCCATCATGCCTTACGCCCAGCTGTCGCTCGATGCCGACAAGCTCAACGTGCCATCGGTCAGCCTGAATGAGTCATTTACGCCGCTCCTGGGCGTTGACATGACATTGCAGAACAGCATGACGCTCAAGATGGAGTACCGCACCACCCGGGTGCTCAACCTCTCCATGACCAGCTTCCAAATGAGCGACAACCGTTCTAACGACTGGGTTGTCGGCGTAGGCTATAAGATTCAGGACTTCCGACTCTTCGGGTCGGGCACCTCTCGTAAAATCAAGAAAGCCCAGCGCGGAAAGAAGAACGCCAAGGCCGAAACAGAGCAGAACACCGCCACCCAGCAGCGCCGTGGCAACGGCGTCAACCACGACCTCAACCTGCGCCTCGACCTCACCTATCGCAGGCAGGCCTCACTGGTGCGCGATATTGCCACCATGACCAGCAACGCCTCCAGTGGCAACTCCGCCTTCAAGGCCTCCTTCCTGGCTGACTACACCCTGTCGCGCCTGCTCACCTTCTCTGCCTACTACGACCTGCAGACCAACACACCGTTGCTCTCCTCCAGCTCCTATCCCACGACCACCCACGACTTCGGCGTGTCGCTGAAGTTCTCGCTGACACGGTGATTAAGTAGATGCCAAGGTCGCCGTCGGCAGAATAGTGATAAAAAGTGTGAAAATATTACAAAGAATTGGATTTATTAATTTTGTTTTATAGAAAATACCTATATTTGCAAACCCAACTTAATAAAATTATATGATTCTTATTAAATACAATTTATATGAGTATTAGTAAAGATGTCATCAAACAGTGCCTGATTAGTAAGCAGCGCGAGGTGGATGAGGCAGTAATAGTACCTCGGCCCGTTGACTTTGAGGAAAATGGAAACTATGTGATAGTTGGTGTAAGACATGCTGGTAAGTCGTACCTGCTCTATCAGCGCGTACGTCAGCTACAGGCAGCAGGAAAGGGATGGGACGAGATTCTGTTTGTGGACTTTGAGGATGAGCGTCTGGCGGAATTCCAGAGTGAAGACTTCAACAGTCTGCTGGAGGCCCATCTGGAACTGTATGGTAAGAAGCCTGTGGTGTTTTTGGACGAGGTGCAGAACATTCCGCACTGGGATAAGTTCGTGCGGAGGTTGACTGATGCGAAATACAGGGTTTATGTGACGGGTAGCAATGCGAAGATGCTGAGCAAGGAGGTGGCAACTACGCTTGGCGGACGATTCTTTATCTATGATGCATACCCATATTCATTCAAAGAGTATCTGGCAGCGCAGCAGGTGGAACTGAGGGAGCATTGGGAGTATGACACGATTCAAAGAAGCGAGGTGAAGCGACATTTGAATGAGTACTTCTATTACGGCGGTCTGCCAGAGATTCTGTCGTTTAAGAACAAGCGGGCTATGCTTTCGAGCTTGTACCAAAAGATCTACCTGGGTGACATCTGTGCACGAAACAACATTAAGAACGACAGGGTGCTAAACATCCTAATCAAGAAGATGGCTGAGAGCGTGAGGCAACCACTATCGTATAACAGGCTGAAGAACGTGATAGTGGCAACGGGGGCGCCTATCAGTGTGCCTACTACGATAGACTATGCGGATTACGCCTCTGACAGTTGGCTGATACTACCCATGGAGAATGAAATTGGGAAGTTGACCGAGAAGGAGACGCAGAAAAAATACTATTTCGTTGACAACGGTCTGCTGAATCTGTTCTTGATGAATTCGGAGACTTCGCTGCTGGAGAACATGGTAGCGGTGGAGCTCTGCAGGCGGTTTGGCAAAAAGAATGTTTACTATCTGAATGTGGATAAGGAAATCGACTTTATTGTGCCTGACGAGAAACTGGCCATTCAAGTGTCGTATAGCATCAAGGAAGATAACACTTACAACAGGGAGGTGCCACCATTGGCAAAGTATGCCAAGGCACACGAGGACTGGAAGTGCCTGCTGATTACGTATGATGAAGAGGGCATGGAGCATGGAATACCCGTGGTGCCTGTTTGGAAGTGGCTGATGAAACTACAGTAATTGTTGTGTTTATAACAGTAAAAAGCCAGGCTTCAAGGAAAACTCAATTTTTCTCATTTATTCAGATTTGAGACTTTTTGGTAACTGTTCAGCGATTAATATATCCTTGAGGTTGACCGGATTTTAAAAGACAGGAACAGGCGACTTGATGAGCACTGTCTGGTGTACGGTTTTGCATGACTTGGTATCGGGTTTTGCACGCTTTTGTGGTGAGTTTTGCACGAAAACTCACCATAAAGTCAAGCAAAACTCACCATAAAGTCAAGCAAAACTCACCATGAAGTCAAGCAGACTCACAGACTTTTACTTACTTCCTGACAGTCTTTGACGAAAGATTCCATCTGCTTTGCCGAAGAAACGAGGGAAGTCCTCATAGATTGCCACTATTATTGACGGGCTCTGGCTATTTCTTGTCGTAGGCATGCAGCGGATAGTCGGTGGTGAAGTGCAGGCCGCGGCACTCCTTGCGCTCCAAGGCCCAGCGGGTGATGAGGTAGCCCACGTTGATCATGTTGCGCAGTTCGCAGATGTCCTTCGAGGCCTTGACGCGCTTGAAGAGTCGCTCCGTCTCTTCGTAGAGCATGTCTAAGCGGTCCCAGGCACGATGCAGGCGCAGGTCAGAGCGTACGATGCCCACGTAGTTGGACATAATCTGGTTGACCTCGCGCACGCTCTGCGTGATGAGCACCTTCTCCTCGTTGGTCATGGTGCCCTCGTCGTTCCATTCGGGCACGCGGTCGTTCCAGTCGTACAGCTCGACATGCTCCACCGAGTGGCGTGCTGCAGCTTCGGCATAGACCACGGCCTCGATGAGTGAGTTGCTGGCCAGTCGGTTGCCGCCATGCAAACCAGTGCACGAACACTCGCCGATGGCGTAGAGGCGCTCGATGCTGGACTGTCCGTTGAGATCTACCTTGATGCCGCCGCACATATAGTGGGCAGCGGGGCGGACGGGAATATAGTCGCAGGTTATGTCGATGCCCATGGAGAGACACTTCTGGTAGATGTTGGGGAAGTGCTTGCGTGTCTCCTCGGCGGGCTTGTGGGTCACGTCTAAGCAGACATGGTCAATGCCGTGAATCTTCATCTCCTTGTCGATGGCACGGGCCACGATGTCGCGTGGGGCCAGCGAGAGTCGCTTGTCGTATTTCTCCATGAACGACTCACCGTTAGGCAGGCGCAGTATGCCGCCGTAGCCGCGCATGGCCTCGGTGATGAGGTAGGCGGGGTGCGTCTCGTTAGGATTATGCAGCACGGTGGGGTGGAACTGTACGAACTCCATGTCGGCTACCGTTGCCTTGGCGCGGTAGGCCATGGCAATGCCGTCGCCGGTGGCAATGACGGGGTTGCTGGTGGTCAGATAGACGGCACCGCAGCCGCCGGTGCAGAGCACGGTGACTTTAGCCAGATAGGTGTCGATGGGTTGAGGGCTGAGCGTTGAGGGTTGATTATTCAGCACGTAGGCCCCGTAACAGCGGATGTTGGGTGAGCGGCGGGTGACGCGAACGCCCAAGTGGTGCTGCGTGATGATTTCCACGGCGAAATGGTTCTCCTTGACGTCGATGTCAGGACAGTTGCGCACGGCCTCCATCAGTCCGCGCTGAATCTCGGCACCGGTGTCGTCGGCATGGTGCAGGATGCGGAACTCTGAGTGTCCGCCCTCGCGGTGCAGGTCGAAGTCGCCGTTCTCCTTCCGGTCGAAGTTGACGCCCCAGTTCACCAGTTCCCTGATTTGTTCGGGTGCGTTACGTACCACCTGTTCCACGGCAGCGCGGTCGGAGATGTAGTCGCCTGCTATCATAGTGTCCTCGATGTGTTTGTCGAAGTTGTCGAGTTCCAGGTTCGTGACACTTGCCACTCCGCCTTGGGCAAACGAGGTGTTCGCCTCGTCGAGGCTCGTCTTGCAAATCATGCAGATGCGGGCTTGCTGGGTTGAGCGTGGAGTGTTGAGTGTTGAGCGTTGAGCGTTCAGGGCACGTGCCACTTTGAGGGCGTAGCTCATGCCGGCCACGCCTGCTCCAATAATGAGAAAATCGTACTTATAAACCATGTTATGTTTGTTTTAGTGCTGCAAAGATAATAAAAAGTTGAGAGTTGAGTGTTGAGAGTGGGGATTTTTTTGTAATTTTGCAGCAAATTATGAAAAAATATATACTTTTATTACTGTCGTTGTTCCTTTTAGGAGGAACGGCGGTTAAAGGTCAAGGGAGTTCCATCAACAGTTCCCTGTTACCCAATGACTCCGTGCCGGCATTGCCGTGGCCGCAGTCGCTGCAGGCAGACATTGACACGCTGCTGGCTACGTCGGCGCTGCTGGATGTGTCGGAGGTTGGTCTCATCGTCTATGACCTCAGTGCTGACAGTGCGCTCTACAGCTACCATCCGCGCCACACGCTGCGGCCTGCGTCGAACATGAAGCTGGTGACGTCGATAGCGGCACTCGACCGTCTGGGCGGAGCCCACAAGTTCCGTACGTCACTCTACTACACAGGAGTGCTCGACAGCTGTACGCTCAGGGGCAGCCTTTACTGTGTGGGCGGCATGGACCCGAAGTTTGATGATGACGACCTGCAGGTTTTTGCCATGCAGGTGCGCAGCTTGGGCATTGACACCATTCGTGGCCGTATAGTAGCCGACAAGTCGATGAAGGACAGTGACCTGTTAGGGTGGGGCTGGTGCTGGGATGACGACAACCCCGTGCTGTCGCCGCTGCTGGTCTCGCGCAAGGATGAGTTCACGCAGCGCTTTGTTCAGCAGTTGCAGCGGCAGGGCATCGTGGTCGATGTGGAGCTGGCCGAGGGACGGCTGCCTAACGGTGCCAACCTCATCTGCTCGAGCTTTCACACCATGGACCAGGTGCTGCTGAAGATGATGAAGGACAGTGACAACCTCTATGCTGAGTCGATGTTCTACCACTTGGCCTTGTCGCAAATGGGACGGCCCGCAACAGCCAAGATGGCGCGTGATGCCGTCAACAAGCTCATTGAGCGCTTAGGACTGAAACCGTCGGACTACATTATTGCCGACGGCAGCGGACTGTCGCTCTACAACTACCTGTCGCCAGAGTTGGAAGTGGCGTTGTTGCGTCATGCCTGGCGCAACAGCGAGATACGTGAGCACCTGTACCCCTCGCTGCCCATAGCGGGCGTTGACGGGACGCTGTCGAAGCGCATGCATAAAACGCCGGCTGAAGGAAACGTGCACGCCAAGACGGGCACGCTGAAGGGTGTCACCACGCTGGCAGGCTACTGCCGTGCCGCCAATGGCCATATACTCTGTTTCAGCATCATGAACCAGGGCGTGATGCAGCTTTCCCGTGGCCGTGACTTTCAGGACCGTCTTTGTGTGCTGATGTGCCAGCCGCGCTAAAAACCTCGAAGGTCGAGGTACGAGGTGCGAGGTGCGAGGTACGAGGTGCGAAGACACGCTCAACACCCAACACCCAACACCCAACACCCAACCCTTAGACCGGTCCCCTTAGACCTTAGACAAAAAATAAACCTCAAATCAAAGAAACAATGGAAGAGATTATCAGTTTTGTTGAAGACCTGTTGTTGTCGATGAGTGTGTCGGCTGATGCCGTACCTGTCATTTGTCATGTGGTGCTCATTGTGGTGGCGGTGCTGCTGGCTTGGTTGGCAGGGTGGATTTGCAAACTCTTTATCCCCCTCATACTGAAGCTGACGAAGAAGACGGAGGCGCGGTGGGACGATGCGCTGTTCAACGAACAGGTGCTCCGGTCTGCCTGTCAGGTGGTGCCGGCATTGGTCGTCTGGCAACTGTTGCCCAACGTGTTCTATGATTTTCCCACCGTCCACGAACTGCTGGCCCGGCTGACGGCCATCTATATTACGGTGATGACTGTGCGTACGGCGCTAATCTTCGCTGACTCCTTCCGACTGTTGGAGAGTGGACAGCGAACCTCGAAGCAGCAGTACCTCTACTCCTTTATCGGCATCATGAAGATTATACTCATCTTCATTGCCGTGATTATCGTCATTTCTATCATTGTCAACAAGAACCCCACCACGCTGTTGGCAGGTCTGGGAGCTGCCTCGGCTATTATGATGCTGGTGTTTCAGGACACCATCAAGGGACTGGTGGCTGGCGTGCGGCTGACGTCGAACGACATGATGCGTGTGGGCGACCGTATCACCGTGCCTGCAGCAGGTGCCGACGGCATTGTGGAGGACATATCGCTCACTACGGTAAAGGTGCGCAACTTCGACAACACCATCATCACCGTCACGCCGCAGACACTGGTTGACGGCTCTTTCCAGAACTGGAAGGGCATGAAGGAGAACGTGGGACGCAAGGCGGTGCGCAAGGTGTTCTTCGACTTCCGGAGCATCCAGCAGAACGATGAGGGCGTAGTGAACCTGACGCGCTACCGTGAGCACATGGAGCAGTGGCTGGCCAAGAACGAGAAGGTGGTGGCTGAGAACCCCATCCTGGTGCACCAGCTGGATGCTACGCCGACGGGTCTGCCCGTGGAGTTCGTCTTCTGGCTGCGCAGTCAGGATGCCATTCCCTTCGAACATGCCATTTCGGAAATCATGGAGTATGCCTACGCCAAGTGCAACGACTACGGGTTGCGCATCTATCAGCAATATAGTTAGGAGTTATGTCGTTTGCTGTTACCATCATCGACTGGTTCCGCCTGAACGGACGTACGCTGCCTTGGCGCGAGACGCGCGACCCGTATGCCATCTGGCTGTCGGAGATTATTCTGCAGCAGACGCGGGTGGAGCAGGGACGGCCCTATTGGGAGCGCTTCATGCGCCGTTGGCCTACGGTTGATGACCTTGCGGCAGCTACTGAGGACGAAGTGTTGCGCGAATGGCAGGGACTGGGCTACTACAGCCGTGCCCGTAACCTGCATGCGGCAGCCCGTCAGGTGGCGGCCCGTGGCGGTTTCCCCACTACGTTTGAGGAACTGAAAGCGTTGAAAGGCGTGGGCGACTATACGGCAGCAGCCATTGGTTCCTTTGCCTTCAACCTCCCCGTGGCTGTGGTCGATGGTAATGTGTATAGGGTGCTGGCCCGCCACTTCGGCATCAGCACACCCATCAACACCACCGAGGGCAAGAAGGAGTTTACGGCCTTGGCACAGGAGCAGTTACTCCCCGCCCTAAACAGGGAGGGGCAGGGGGCGGCTCTCTTCAACCAGGCCATGATGGACTTCGGTGCCACGCTGTGTACGCCCTCCAACCCGCATTGTGAGGAGTGTCCGCTCATGGAAACCTGTGTGGCCCTGCGTGAGGACAGGATCAGCGAACTGCCTGTCAAGCTGCGCAAACTGAAAATACAAGAACGGCACATCACCTATATATATATAAGGTATAAGGGTGAGACCGCCATCCGCCGTCGTCCCAAGGGTGACATCTGGGAAGGGTTGTATGAGCCGTTAAGCCCACCCCTAACCCCTCCCCAAGGGAGGGGAATAAGACTCCTCAGGCAAAACGTCAAGCACGTCTTGACCCACCGTGTCATTTATGCTGACTTCTATCTGTGGGAGCCGGAAGAGCGGCCCCAACTGCCGGAAGGGTATTTTTGGATTCGTGAGGAAGACATTGACAACTACGGCGTTTCACGACTGGTGGAAATGCTGTTCTCCATTTTAAATGAGAAATGAGGAATGAGGAATGAGAAATGGGAATGTAGAAATGTAGAAATGAGCTGCGCCAACGGCATTCCTTCATTTTTCATTTTAATTTCTCATTTCTCATTTTAATTTCTCATTTCTCATTTCTCATTTCTCATTTAGAATTAAAGCCTCACAGGGAAGCTGACCTGCAACTCCGTCAGGTCGGCCTTGGTGCGGTGTGCCTGTACGCTGGCACCTATCTTCAGGTGGCCGAGTTTTGGGAAGGTGTAGAACACGCCGACGCGCTCGTAGTACGGTTGTTCCACCTCCTTGGCATTGCTGCCCATCTGGCGGTGCAGGTAGATGCCTAAGGCCAAGTCGAGTGACAAGTTATGGTAATACACCTCGTGGCGGGCAGAGATGCCGATGGACCACGGCGAGTGGGGCACCGTCCGGCCTGCCGCCTCGTCGAGGTCGCGCACGTGCTTGTAATAAGTGCCGTAATAGACATCGGCTCCGATGCCCGATGCCCAGCGGCGGGCATAGCGGTACATGAAAGCCGCCGATGCAGAGTAGCTCATGTAGAAGTGGAAGTCCTCCGTGCGGTAGTCAGGCTCTCCCGGCTCGGTGTAGAACTGCGTCTTCTGCCAGTCCTCCAACAACGTCTTACCGCCAAGGCCCAGACGGAAGTCGAGGTAAGCCCCCCCTACGGCCCCCGAGGAGGCCCCAATACCTTGACGGCAGACATTTGTGTCCCCCTCGGGGGCCGTATGGGGGGCTGAGGCTGTGGGGAGGCTCCTCACCCCCACCATCGGCCCAAAGTGGTTCTCGCCCTTGTTGGGGCGTGCCAGTGCACCGTTGCTGTGGTGACCGTAGAGCAGGCCTGCCGTAATGGCCAAGTCGCTGGTTATCTGGTAAGAAGCCGTAATGCCCGCACCGAAGTAGATGTTAAAGGCAGAGCCGATGAGCTCGTTGTCAATGTTGTCCTTCTTGTTGTAGATGAACGGGCCGTAGCCCACGCCGGCACGCAGCATGTAGTTCAGCTCCCAGCGTCCGCGGCGCAACAATGGCCGTGTGAAGGAACCGTAGAGTGTCACCATGTCGCCAAGCCGAGAGTCGTAATCGACCATCTGCGCCTTTCCCCACGACGGGTCAGCCGTTCGCCGCATAGTGACGCCGTTGTTCAGACTCAGCTTCAGTCCCGCACTCAGGGTAGGGTAGTTGTAGTCCTCGGCAAAGGCATCGTTGTCGCTGGGCAACGCACGGTAGTTCAGCTCAGCACCGAAGGAGAAGGCAAACTTGTCGCGCAGCCATTTCCGCTCGTATTCGTCCATAGCAATCTGCCACTGGGGCAGCACGAACACCGAGTAGCCCACATGACGTGCCGTGTCACCCTCGGTGGCGGCCCGTGTCGTCAGACATGTGCAGAGCAATAGAAATAGCGTTATCTGTCTCATTCGGCTGCAAAAATACAAAATAATTATGAATTATGAATGATGAATTATGAATTATTTATTACCTTTGCAGCCGAAGATGAAGAAAATAAACATAGCCATATTTGTTTCGGGAAGCGGTACCAACTGCGAAAACCTCATTAAGTATTTCGCGGGGTCGCCGCTCGTCAGCTGTGCCCTCGTGGTGAGTAACAAGGCCGATGCCTTGGCGTTGGAGCGGGCTGCCCGCCTCGGCGTGCCTACTACTGTCACGCCCAAGGCAGACCTGAACCGTGCTGACGTCATGCTGCCTTTGCTGTGCCAGTACGACATACAGTTTATCGTCCTGGCCGGCTTCCTGCCTTTAGTGCCTACGTTCCTTATTGATGCCTTTCCGCGTCGCATTATCAACCTGCACCCTGCGCTGCTGCCCAAGTATGGCGGCAAGGGCATGTGGGGGCACCATGTGCATGAGGCCGTGAAGGCCGCGGGCGAGACGGAGACGGGAATGACCGTTCACTACGTTACACCCGTTTGCGACTCGGGCGAGATGATTGCCCAGTACCGTGTGGCCCTGTCGCCCGACGATACGGTTGACGACATTGCCGCCAAGGAGCATCAACTGGAAATGCAGTACTTCCCTGCTGTGGTGGAAAAAGTAATACGGGATTCTTTTAATTAGTAATTAGTAATTAGTAATGAGGAAATTTTAAATGAGAAATGAGGAATGAGAAATGAGAAATTAAAATGAGAAATGAAGGAATGCCGTTAGCGCAGCTCATTTCAACATTTCTACATTCACATTTCTCATTCCTCATTTCTCATTCCTCATTTTTATTTAATCAGTTTCTCAATCTGTTTTTCCGTTGCGTCGGGCAATAGGTGGCGGAAGTGGGCCGTCAGCCTTTGAAGTGACTCTTCGGGCGTGCGGTCGGTGTGGCATCCTTCGCGACCGATGAGCTGTTCGGGCGTGGTAAGCAGCGACCAGCCCCAGCCGTATTCGCGGTTGTGCTTGTCAACGGGATAGACAAAATCCTCCGTCACGATGTAACAGCCCATCTGCAGGCGCGTCACGTAGTTGTCAAAGCGGCTGCGCATCTTCGGGCCCGTAAAGCCGCAGGCAGCGCGCAACTCACGGGTGATAAGACTGCCGTTCTCGCTCAGCGTCAGCAGAATGGCCTCCTCGATGCTGCCCTCCTCGGGCGCAGGGTGTGTGCTGCGGCGGTAGTTGAAGAAGTCGGGCCACCACTCGCGGCTGACGAACCCCGCCTTTCCGGCAAAGAACTTGCCATAGACACAGTTGCCCTCGGTCGTTACTGGGCCTTTCCACTTCCAGAGCGGCCAGTCCCAGCCACCGTCAGGATAAACCACATAGCGGCATTCGTCGCTCGCCATTTCCTCAGCCGAATAGCCTCTGACGCCGCTGTCTAACAGGGGCAGGAACCCTAACTGCTCGATGCGCTCCATCAGTTCCGGGCAGGTGTGTATCTCTTCAAACTGTTTCATAACGTCTTCATGATGTCCCGCAGGCTGGTTACTTCTTTGATATGACCTTTGACCTCCAGCCTTTGACCTTCGTCCAACGGATATTCCGGGTAGCGGTTGAAGTAGAGGGCATCGATGCCGCAAGCGACGGCCCCGTAGATGTCGGTGTTCAGGTTGTCGCCAATCATCAGCGTGGTGGCCTTGTCGGCTCCTGTTTGCCTCAGCGCATAGTCGAAGAAGGCCTGTGACGGCTTGTTGGCCCCCGCGTCCTCACTCAGTATGATGGTGTCAAAATAGTCCAAAAGCCCGCAGGCGCGCAGCTTTTTGTACTGCACCTCGTGGAAACCGTTGCTGGCCATGTGCATGCGGTAGCCCTGTCGGCGCAGGTAGTCCATGAGTTCGTGCGCCCCCTCCACCACGCCGGGCTTCGTTGAGCAGTAGTCCAGGAACCTGTCGCTGGCCTCCAAACACAGCTCCTTTGTCACGTCGAGTCCCACTCCCTTGCTCAGCGGACGGCGGAAACGCTCCACGATGAGGTAGTCGCGCGTAATCTCCCCCTTCGCGTAGCGTGTCCACAGGTCGATATTGGCTTCCCAGTAGGCATCGTAGAACACCTTCGGGTCGCTGAAGTACCGTTCGAGGTGCAGCTCCTCAAACAGCTCTCCCAGTGCTATGACGGCATTGCCGTGCGTGTCGTACAGCGTGTCGTCGAAGTCAATGAATAAGTCTTTATATTGTTTCATTTGGCTGCAAAAGTACGAAATAATTATGAACCGAAGGTCGTGAACTCCGTTAAAAATGGATAATGGTGAACAATTATGAACTAAATTTATTACCTTTGCAGTCGGAAAAATGAAAAAGTACATATTTATATTATCTTGCGCGTACGTCTTACTGGCCATTATGGGCTGCACTGATCGGAGTGCTGATGCCGTTCAGCGCCGGCTTGACGATACACTCTATACCGAGGAGAACATTCTGATGACCTACGACCGCCAGCCGGAACGGGCATTGGGAATGATAGACACGGCAGTCATCGTGGGCACTCTTTCAGACTTTCGTGCTGACCTGCTCCGGGCAAAGGTCTATTGTTCAGGTATTGAGGCAGCAAACTATGACTCGGCCATTGTTATTGGCGAGCGGCTCATGCAGCATGACTCCATCATGGCCCATCAGAATTTGCAGGAGGAAGTGCTGGACATACTGATGAGTACCAGCCGGCTTTGCCATGACGATGACCAGGCACTCTACTGGGGCATGAAGCTGAGTGAGCTCTACCGCCAGCGTGATGAGACTACCGAGGCTCTGCGCACCGACGCTGAGCTGGGTAAGCTGGCCGTCCAGCTTGGCCAGCAGCGTGAGGGACTGGCACTCATTGACAGCGTGGTACGTCAGCTTGAAGGTCAGCGCCACTTCAATGAGCTTGATGCTACAATCATTGCCCTGAAGCGCAAGGCTGAGGTTTGTTACGAGAAAGGACTCCGTGCCGACATGATTCCTGCTGCCAGGCGCATGCTGGAACTTCTTAGCGACTACGAGCAACAACCTGATGTGTATCACGACAACAGTGTCCATGAACCGCCTGAGGAGATGCGGCCAGGTTACATTGACTTCTACCGTGCCAAGGCCTACGGCTACCTCGCAATGGCGTATGAGCCGCGGCGAGAAGCCTTGAAATACATTTCACTCTTTGACAAGACCGACTACGGACAGACCGTTGACGGACGCTATTTCATAGCTCTGACAGCAGGCCGCATGGGGCAGTACGACCGTATGCTGGCAGCCTACGACGACTATGAGCCCGCCTTTATCAGCGATACGCTTAGCCCCGTCTATGCTGAACTGCTCTATAACCGTGCCGAGGCCGCTAATGCGCAGGGCCGCTATGCCGATGCCTACGAGCTTATGGAACGCTATGCTGCACTTAATGAGCAGCTTCATGAAAACTTGCTTCAAGGGAAGGCACATCTCTATGCCACCCGTTTCCATGTCCAACAGCAGCAGGAGGAGATAGAGCACCAGAAGTCTGGCCGGCGATATGTTACCATGGTGGCATTCTTTGTCGGGCTTCTTGCCTTAATGGGCCTTTTCTTTGCCTGGTACGCTGCCCGCCAATGGCGCAAGACGAAACTGAAGAACCGCGTGCTGGTAAAGCAGATGAAGGAGGCTATTATATATAAGGAGAAGTATGAGGAGAGCGAGAAGCTAAGAGCGGCCAGCCTCTCACCCCCAACAGTCCCTGCCTCGCTTGACGGAATGTCGCCCGAAGAACTCTTCCGCTACATTGAGAAGGAGGTACGCAGCAGGCTGCTGTTCCTTAACCCGTCGTTCGACCGCCAGATGATTATGGACGAGTTTCACCTCTCGAAGGAACGCGTGGGTGCCGCTTTCTCGCAGGGCAGCAAGTACGACTCGCTGCCTCAGTTCGTCAGCGACCTGCGACTGGAATATGCCAGCAAGCTGCTCATTACGACAGACCTGCCCATCAACGAGATCACGGCGAAGGCCGGTTTCTCCAACGCTTCCGTCTTCAGTCGCTACTTCAGTCGCAAGTTCCAGATTTCCCCATCGCAGTATCGTCAGGCCAACAGCGCAGACAGTGAGCAGAATTAGTGCTGAAATTTCTGGCACTTTTCCTTGCATTTGTCAGAAAAATGTTGTACCTTTGCAGTACTGAACCGTTACCCCTCAACAGCGGTTGTGCGGAGTGTTTTGAACCAGTCAGGGTTCAAAACGGGAGTTGAGCGGGCGGTCAACTTGACTTTAG
>FLNX01003646.1_pt1 | contig 25213 bp, 25 predicted proteins | sample 1140341 | NCBI WGS metagenome assembly FLNX01 (sample SAMEA3878208, study PRJEB12797) | bioreactor metagenome | biome: Moose rumen | place: Sweden | collected 2011-10 | reverse complement strand
GCCCACCGCATGCTCGCCGCCAGCTGCACCTCCGCCTTGAACATGTCGCGGTGCGCCGTCTGCGCCTCGGTGCGCGGGTTGTGCACCACCGGCTGGTACGAACGCACGCACCAGCGTCCGTTCCACATATATCCCACGGCAGGCCCCAGCTTGCCGCAGAAGCCACCCATGTATCCTCCGTATAACTTTGCCATAACGAGCGGTTTAACATTGTTCTTGTGCTTGTCATAACGTTGTCTTCGCCATATTATTGCCTACTCGAGTGACTTTTTGTAAAAAGAAGACAAGCAGAAAAGTAGGAGCAGAGTAAGAGCAGATACGGTAAAGACCTGTGCTTGACGCCGTTCCGAAGGCGGTTTTTTGCCGCTTTCTCCGCGAATCGGGATAAATTCTTTTTTACTTTTTTGTAAGATTTCGCACACTTTTGCGTCATATATGTGCAACGAAGCGAAACCACACCTATGACGCAAGACCAATTCCTTAAGCGCATACTGCCCTTGCAGCCCACGCTGCAGCTCACGGCCGAGGACGCGGTGCAGGAGATTCAACGTGCGTGCTGAAGCGGGTGTTGACATGGGCACCTTTGGCTTAAAATCAGTAGACTTCTTCATCGACCTGCTGCCATCCTACAAGCCCACGGCCGATGCACCGCAAGTGCGCATGATGGGTCTAGTGTACCACTTCTGAACCAAAAAGAGAGAGGCACCCGTACAGGAGCCTCTCCCTTTCATGTTTATTTACTGCCGAAGTGCAGCTTCAGGTCGTTCAGTTTTTTTTGCTTTCGCCGGTTCCATATCTCGGTCACAAGCTTCTTGGTGCTGAGCGGGAAGTCGCTCTTCACCATCCAATCGTAATAAGAGGGTTCCTGCTCGAAGACCTCCTCCACCGACTTGCCCTTGTGCTTGCCGAAGTTGAACACCTCGTGGCCAGCCTTGTCGAAGCCTATATGGCCAACGAGGTCAGCCCACTGGCTGTTGGCCGTGAAGCGGCTTAATGCGGCCATGTCGTTGACCACGGGCTGGCTGACCTTGCCGCTGCGATCCTTATACTCCACACCATTATATCTATCCAGCTGGGCCTTCAGCACCTCGTAGGTGGCGATGGTGTCGGCGGCGGCAGAGTGAGCGTTCTCGAGGTCTTTCTGGCAGTAGAACTTGTAGGCGGCCACGAGGGTGCGCTGTTCCATCTGGTGGAAGATGTTCTGCACGTCGACAAGGTTGCGCACAGAGAGGTCGAAGTCGACGCCGGCCCGGAGAAACTCCTCGACGAGCAGCGGCACGTCGAACTTGTTGCTATTGTAGCCAGCCAGGTCGGCATCGCCTATATACTCCAGCAGGCTCGATGCAAGTTCAGGGAACGAAGGCTTGTCCGCAACGTCGGCGTCGGTGATGCCGTGGACAGCCGTTGTCACTTCGGGGATATGCACAGTGTTGCCGTCCACATCGACAGGACGCACACGCTCTACGCGTGTGTCAGTGCTGCCGTCGGGCATGACCTTGTGCAGACATATTTCAACAATATGGTCATGCCCCACCTGAAGACCCGTAGTCTCCAGGTCGAAGAAAACGATAGGTTTGGATAAGTTCAGCTCCATTAATTGTTAATTCGCACTAACCGAAACGAAGCAACTCAGCTCCAGCTTGGTCAGAAAACATCAATACGACATCTCGTCGTTGGCATACGGGTCGGCAGGTTCGTCGCCTTCCTCGCGTTCCATACGACGTTCAGCGCTACGCTGGAGCGAGATGATGAGAGCACCGAGCATACGTGTCAGCTCCATCAAGAACTCGCGCGACCGCTCATACTGCTCGCTGTCGAAGATACTTAGACTGTGAGCCACCTCCGTGTATACGACACATTCGCGTATTGCCGTCTTGGCAATCTTCAGGTAGTGGTCGAACTGGCTCTTGCTGCGGCTCGACCCCTCGGCAATGTTGAGGGCAATGTCGTAGGCAGAGTGGCAGAAAGAGGTGATAAGGACCTTCTGGCTCTCAGGTTCGGCAGTGGCCACAAGGTTGCGGCACACCCACGAGGCATAATCGGTGGCTTTGGCATAGACACGCAGATCCTCAAAACGGAAAAAACTGACGGTTCTCTCTTCTTGCTGTTCCATAGTGATAGCGTTTTTGGGGTATATGTTTTTATACTATTTCAGCAAAATACCGCATAAACTGGGTGCGCATAGCCACAGAAGCCTTGTCTGTCGGCTGCACGGCCAACTTGCCGCGAACCTGCTTCAGGTTGGTGTATCCCTTGCGCTGCATCCACGCTACAAGGCCGTCGTTAAGCGAGCGGAGATACTGGATGCCGTTCCTGTACAGACAGCTGACCACCTGCACAGTGCCGGCACCAGCCAACAAGAGCTTCACAACGTCATCGGCAGTGCATACACCTGTCGAAGCCGAAATGTCGCAACGCATCTTCTTGCTCAGTATGGCGACCCAACGAAGAGTGTTGTAGAGCTGTTCCGGAGTGGAGAGATATGAGGCATTCTTCAAAGTCTCGTTCTCTATGTCGATATCCACCTCCACATTCTTGTTGAACATCGTCACGCCCTGTATACCCATCCACGACAGCTGCTGCATCTGCTTGGCCATGTCGGTAAAGTAGGTCCCCACCTTGACACTGACAGGTATGCCTACCGACTTACGCAGAGTGTTGATGATCTGGCTGAAGGTACGCTCCACATCATCGGACGAAAGCGATGTCTCGTACGGCAGTATCGCCATGTTGAGTTCCAAAGCGTCGCAACCGGCCTCCTGAAATTTTGAAGCATATGTGAGCCAGTTTTCGTAGGAGTAGCAATTGATGCTGCCAATCACAGGTATCGACAGCCGTTTCTTGGCTTCGCGGACCAGGGAGAAATAGCGTTCCAGCGAATCGTCCGCCACATGCTGGGCAATGTATTCATAGCTGTCGCCATAGCTGTCGGTCGGAGCCACTACATGCGTATTGCGCTTGATATCGTGAATAATCTGCTCCTCGAACACCGACTTCAGGATGACGGCACCGGCACCGGCAGCCTCCATCTCGACCAGATTATCTATATTGGCCGTCAAGCCGCAGCTTCCGACCACAACAGGACTCTTCAAATCGAGCCCCAAATATTTAGTTCTAATGTCCATATTTTACAGTTTTAGAGTACCGAATATCCTTTGCAAAAGTATGTAAAATAAATTTATCAAAAAAAAAAATCTTTCTATTTTTTACACATTTTCCCATACTACACTGATTACCAATGTCAAAAAACTTCACCAAAACAATCAAATAAAGAGTACGGTGAACACTTTTTTCAATTCGCGGCGTCCAATTCATAAAAAAGTTGTAATTTTGCACCCCGAAAAAAACGTTTTTGACGAAACCTAAAAAAAGAAACCAACGATAATGGAAAAGAAAATTGAAGACAAGAACACCGAGATGAGCAACGTCATCAGCCGCTCGGAAGAATTCCTCCAGAAAAACCAAAAGACACTGACCATCGCCCTGATAGCCATAGTGATTGTGATCCTGGCCATCTTCGGTATGCGCCGCTGGTATTTCCAGCCACGCGAAGACCGTGCCGCAGCCGAGATGTTCGCCGCTGAGCAGTGGTTCAGCCAAGGCGATTTCCAGAAAGCCCTCGACGGCGACGACACCTATCGCGGCTTCGTTGCCGTGGCCGAAAGCTACAGCGGCACCAAGTCGGGCAATCTGGCCCGTTACTATGCAGGCATCTGCAACCTGCGTCTTGGCAATTTCGACGAGGCTGCACACTGGCTGAAGAAGTACAACGGCAAAGACACCTTCACCCGTCCGTTGGCCAAGATAGCCCTTGGCGACGCCGAGATGGAGCTTGGCAACACCCGCGAGGCAGTGGACGACTACATGAAAGCCGCCAAGATGGAATCCAACTTTGTCACCACTCCTACCGCACTCTTCAAGGCTGGCATGGGCTACATGATGCTGGGCGACAACAAGAAAGCCGCCGACTGCTTCAATCAGATCAAACAGGACTACCCCGAGAGCACCGAATGGAGCGAAATCGACAAGTACATCGCCCTTGCCGAAGCCGGCAAATAGCGAGAGAATGTACCTTGGGCTCGACACAGCGAGCACGTCCTCTCCGTCAAGATAGAGTAACGTCACCTTACCTTCGGTGACGTTACTCTATCTCGGTATAGCAAGTAAGCTTGCGTTGAGCTCCACTCCCGTAACGGGAGCATATTCAATCAGAACTAAAAGAACAAAAAGAATTGCCATTTTCTGAGAGTTCTTTTAGTTCTGATTGCAATAATAGTATCTTTGTACACCAAACGCACCTGGAAACACACCAACCACCATGAGCTATAACGTTGAATTCCCGATGATAAAAGGTCGTAAAACCGATGTCGTAAAAGACGCTGGGGTAGACTACTCCAGTCGCCTGACGGACGACTATGTCGGAGTGCTTAACCGTATATCGAAGTCTTTGGGTGCAGTAGCCAATATGGGCATATACGCCGACATCACCAACATAACGGGATGCACAATGCTGAAGGTGTCCACATGTGAACACTACTTAACCGTGACAGTGTCTTCCGCCGAGAGTCCAAAGAAGACATTGACAAAAAGCCACAATGTGTCGTCTGTTGAGGAGGCCAACCTCGACATGTTCGCCGGCGACGAGTCGTCCGAAGGAATCCTCGACGGGACAATAGAGAACCATCGATGCGACCCCACAGTGGTGTGCGAGCACTGTAACGGCAGCGGAAAATGTGACACATGCGATGGCAACGGGAAAAAGGAGTGTCACATATGCCATGGCGACAAAGAGTGTCATCACTGCAATGGAGAGGGTTATACGGAGTGCTATTACTGCAATGGCACGGGCGATTGTCCGTCGTGCGACGGCACAGGCTGGTCGAACACCGTGTGCCCCGATTGCGACGGCAGAGGGAAGGTCAAGGATGAGGATACGGGTCGCATTCGCAATTGCACCACATGCGACGGTCACGGCGTACTGCCGTGTAGCGACTGTGCCACGTCGTCCAGTCGCCTCGAACACAGACCAGGCAAATGCAAGGTGTGTGACGGCAAAGGTGACTTGAAGTGCACCTACTGTGGCGGCAGCGGCAAGTGTCAGGAGTGCAACGGAAAAGGGACAGTAAGATGCAAGACCTGCAACAGCAGCGGCAAGTGTCTGGAATGCAAAGGCACGGGTAAACTGAAGTGTCCACGCTGCGAAGGCAGTGGATGGTATCAGACCTATATGACATACATGGCCACCCATGTGATGAAAGACAACAAATGGGTGAGCAACACAGACTACGGAAAGGCTCTCGACAAAGCCACCGGCAGGGTCGTCTTCTCTGGGAGGAACAAGAAATGGAAGAAAAAGGACGTGCTAGAGTATGACCACAGCGACCGGTTCCGTGCGGCAGTGGCTTCGGCATTCGGCGGAGACGCAAGGGTGTTCGACATTTTCGCCGCAGAACACGAGAAGACTGTCAAAAAGCGCAATGGCATCCGCTACTGTTCGGAAGCCGAGGCCACTGTGGTACCGGCGGTACGCATCGACTTCATGTTGGAGCACGTGCCTCACAGCATGGTAATCATGGGCACAAACGGTGTGGTCGTGCACGACACGCTGCCCGGCAAGCTCGAACAATATCATGTAGGTCTCTTCCGTCGCATAGGTATGCAGTTCAACCGTAACAAGCGACACATGGAATATATCAAACTTGCAGCATACATAATGCAGACCGACGGACGCTCGCCGGAAGAGAGCCGTCTGATGAACGCCTTTGTCCGCAGCCTCGGCTACAGCAACAGAAAGACCAAGCATCTGATGACCGAAATGGAGCGCTTCGACGCCTCGATGGACTACAACACCCTGCGCGAGGAGATACCACATCTGCTGAAGACCAAACGGGTACTCGCTTTCGCCTGGCAGTGCATGCTGCGCGACGGCCTGGTGTCGGAACGCGAAGAGACACTATGGCAGCAGCTGGCCGCAGAGTTCGGAATCAGCGAAGCAGAACAGGCGACGTTGCGGCGCCATGCCGAAAAGTCGGCATTGTTGACCGACGAGGCTTTGGTTGAAGAATACCTCAGGTGCTAGCCGCCCGTATCACTTGTCGAGTCGTTTCTTGAAGTATATCTCAATGCTTTTGAGCCCCCAGTTGATGACTAGGATTACGGCGACGGCGACCAGTGCCTCGCGCCACATGCCATAGCCGCACAGGCAGCCGACAGCGGCAGAGCACCATATGGTAGCCGCCGACGAGAGGCCGTGTATAGTGACACCGTTTTTCATTATGACGCCAGCGCCAAGGAAGCCGATGCCTGTGACAACTTGCGAGAGAACACGCAGGTTGTCATTGTTGACAGGTCCGCCGACAGCCTGTGCTGCCATGATGACGCTCTCGCTGATGAGGATGAAGATGCAGGCACCAACGGCAACGAGTGCATTGGTAGTGAGGCCTGCCTGATGCTGACGCAACTCACGCTGGGCACCTATTATGATACCTGCGACAAGCGCACTGGCCAGACGGAATATAAAAACAGTAAGCGGCATGACAATAATTTATAGATTGTCTTGACTAGACCCTGCAAGGACGACGACAATTTCGCCCTTGACCTCCTTGTGGCTGAAATGGGCAAGCACTTCCGACAGTCGTCCGCGCGCCGTCTCGGCGTGCAGTTTGCTTATCTCACGGCTCACCGACACCCGGCGATTCTCCCCTACCGCCGCAATCAGTTCCTCCAGCAGCTTCACCAGCCGGAACGGGCTCTCGTATATAACCATCGTTCTCGATTCGTCGGCAAGCGCCCTGATGGCTGTCTGGCGTCCCTTCTTGTGTGGAAGGAAGCCAAGGAAGACAAAACGGTCGCAGGGAAGGCCGCTGTCGACGAGCGCCGGCACAAACGCTGTGGCTCCGGGCAGGCATTCCACCTCGACGCCGGATCCTATGGCTTCGCGCACCAACAAGAAACCGGGGTCGCTGATGCCTGGTGTACCTGCATCGGTGACAACGGCGATGTCGGCGCCACCCTGCAGCCGCTCCACAATGTCGTGGACGGTCTGGTGTTCGTTGAAGATATGGTAGCTCTGCATCGGCGTCCGGATGTCGTAGTGCTGCATCAGCACCCGCGACGTCCTTGTGTCCTCGGCCAGTATCAGGTCGACGGCACGGAGAACCTCGACGGCACGATAGGTCATGTCGCCGAGGTTTCCCACTGGTGTCGGTACCAGGTATAACTTCATGAATGCGTTAATGCGTTAATGTGTTAATGCGTGAGTCAATCTCATATCGACTGACAAATTCACACATTAACACATTCAGACATTAGTTTACTCTTCTTCGAAGTCGTCGGGTATGTCCATGTCATGGTAGACGTTGGTGATGTCGTCGTCCTCTTCCAGGATGCCGATAATCTTCATCACCTTGCGGATAGTCTCCTCGTCCACCTGACGGGTATTGTTGGGTATACGTTGCAGTTCGGCGCTTTCGCACTCGATACCCTTTTCCTCGAGCATCTTGACCATATTGCCGAAGTCCTCATAGGCTGTGTAGAGGGTCAGGTACTCGTCGTCGGCCTCCATCTCCTCCAGTCCACCGTCGATGAGATCCATCTCCAACGCCTCGACATCCATATCGGGCTTGCGAGGGACGACAAAGACACCCTTGCGGGTAAAGAGGAAGGCGAGGCTGCCGTTGGTCTCCAGCGTGCCCCCGTTCTTGTTCATTATCGACTTGACGTTGGCCACTGTACGGTTGTTGTTGTCCGAGAGGGCCTCGATGAAGAGGGCGATGCCGTGGCTCACGTGGCACTCGAAGGTGAGTTCCATCATCTGGGCGGCATCCTTGTCGTTAGCCTTGTTGATGGTACGCTGCAGGGTGTCCTTGGGCATGTTGCAGCCACGGGCGTTCTGGACAAGCAGACGCAAACGAGGGTTACTGTCGGGATCGGGACCTCCTTCGCGGACGGCGATGGATACTTGTTTCAGAATGTTGCTCCACTGTTTCGAGCGTTTGGCATCGGCTGCGCCTTTGGCGCGTTTAATCTTAGACCATTTGTTGTGTCCTGACATAATGATGAATGTTTTATTATTGTTGTTTTACTTTATTTAATGTTTTCCATTGGATATATGTTATCGGCATGCCTTGGGCAAGGAACATACGTTCGTAGTAGGTCTGCGTCATCTTGGCTTCGGCCAGCCGCGTCGCAACGTCGCTGGCGGCCGCCGCGTTGTAAAGGTCGCCGGTGGCGGCCAAGACCTCCACGTCCCGTCCCGTCAGCACCTCGCCGAGAGTATATTCGTAGAGCTCCTGCGAGTCGGTCTTGAGGTGCATGATGCTCTGCGGCGCAAGGATACGGTCGTAGGTGTCGAGGAAACGTGGTGCCGTGAGACGTTTGTTGGGCTTCTTCGGTTGAGGGTCGCAAAAGGTAATCCATATCTCGGCGACTTCGCCATCGGCGAAGAATCGGTCGATAAGCTCGATATGCGTACGGATGAAGGCCACATTGGGCAGTCCCTCCTCCAATGCCGTCTTGGCGCCGCGCCACAGCCGCGCACCCTTGATGTCGACACCCACATAGTTGCGGTCGGGATGGATGCGTGCCAGGGCAAGGGTATAGTCGCCCTTGCCACAGCCAAGCTCGAGGGTGATGGGGTTGCTGTTGCCGAAGTGTTCGCTCCAACGTCCGCGAAGGGCAAACCCCTCCTGTTCCAGTTGGTCATAACCCACCTGGAACAGATTGGGGAATGTGAGATTCTCTGCGAAACGCTGCAGCTTGTGGTGTCCCATTTCCGACTACCATTCTTTAATAACCACATCGCCGTCGTACCAGCTCTTCACATGCTTGTAGAGAGCCTCGGCAGCCGTACGTGTCGACGCGCTACCCATACTGACGTAGAAGAGGTCGTTCTTTTCGATGATGTATGCATCGCACCCCTGTTCGTGCAGACGCGCCGTAATTTTGGCGGCAGTACCACGGTTGAGGTAGAATCCTGCGATGAGGTCGAAGCCCTGCTTGCTGTCGTTGGCCACATAGACGAACACCGGCGTCTCGTCGGTCTCTTTCTTGTTTGCGGCAGTCTTCTTGGCCTTCTCGGCGCTCTTCACCTGCTGCACCTCGGTGGCGGTCTTCTGTGTGGCGCCACCCAGTGTCAAACCTAGTTCGTCTACCATCTGGTACAGTATGTCGTCGAGCAAGCTATAGTTCATCAACTCGGTTTGCACCGTGATGCGGGCATTGTTGGCGCGCTTGCTCTTGAGCAGAGGCTCATTGAAGTGGTAGATATAGTCGTCGTACGGGATGAGACGCTGGACTGCAAAGCGGTCGGCCAACAAATCGGCCATACGGTCGGAGGCGTACTGGCGCACACGGTCCATCATCGGAGCACGCGCACCGGCATAGCCACGGTTGGCCAAGTAGTTGCCGATATAGTCGGACATGTTGCGACAGACACGCTCGGTGTTGGCGTTAACGTCGCGCGGACCATATTCAATCATGTCGGTGTTGAAGGTAAGGCTGTTCACAGCCGGCACGTCGAGATGACGGCCACCGGCGGTGACAGGAGCCTCCACTGCCACTGTTTGACGATCGTGACCACGCACGACGAGGAAATAGTAGGCAACGCCAGCAAGCAGCATGAGCAACAGAAGTATGATGACAAGGATAGGCCAGAGGCGACGTTTCTTACCGCCGTCGGAAGTGCCATAACCGTCGGAATACGGTGTAGCCGGCAGCAGTTCGTCGGCGAGCTTACGGTTGCGCTCCGCCTGCATGGCGGCTTCCTTCTCGGCCTGGCGCCTGGCTTTCTCCTCGTTGCGTACGGAAACGGCAGCAGCCTTGGCGCTTTCGCTCAGGGCCTTTGCTTCAGCTTTGGCCTGCTGACGGGCGGCGACGGCGGCCAACGCGGCGGCTTTCTTCTCGGCCTTGAGTGCTTCCTTTTCAGCACGCAGACGCGACTCCTCGGCCTTCTGTCGTTCTTCTTCGGCTTTCTTCTCGGCTTTGAGGCGGGCCGCCTCGGCCTCGCGCTCGGCTTTCTGGCGCTCCTCCTCGGCTTTCTTTTCTGCGCGGCGCATTTGTTCCTCGGCACGGCGCATCTCTTCGGCAGCCTGCTTCTCGCGGGCTATACGCTCCTTCTCGGCCTGTACCTCGGCCTTGCGGCGTTGCTCTTCGGCTTTCTTCTGCAAGAGCTTACGCTCCTCTTCGGCCTTCTTCTCGGCTTTGATGCGAGCCTTCTCGGCTTTGGCCGCCTCCTTGGGGTCGACATAGCTGTCCTTCTCTTTGGATATCTCGTCCACACGGTCGAGGTCGTCGTCCCAATGCAAGTCGACAACAGGAGCAGGCTCGGGTTCAAGTTCCAGTTCAGGCTCCGGCTCGGCCACAGGTTCTGGCTCCGGCTCGGCCACAGGTTCTGGCTCCGGCTCGGCCACAGGTTGAGGGGTAGGTTCGGGTTCAGGCTCCGGCTCTGCGACCGGCTCTGGTTTATCCTCGATGACAGGAACGTCATCGTCGCCGAACTGGGCAAACGGATCCTCTTCGCCCTCGTGACTGTATATTTTCACATCTGTCAAGGGGACTTCGTCGCTATCGGCATCGAGTACCAAGTCATCAGCCACCTGGAAGTGGAAACTCTTCTTGTCAGGTGACGATATGGTGCCTAGTCCCACAAAAGTATGTCTCCCGCTGCTTTTAATCCTGTCGGTGAGGGCATCGACATAGTTGCGCCACATCTGTTTGGCCACGTCGTCGTCCACACATTCGCGTTCCGCGATGGCCTGTACCATCGTTGTATCGCCATTCTGCACGTTGCCGAAAGCAATAGTATGCCTTGCCGGATAGTAGGTGTTGGTGGCGGGGTCGTGATAGGCGTCTTTCAAGACACTCTCCAGCGTTCCGATACCGGGTATCTCAACCCTCTTGCCCTGTTGCAGCAATTCTACGATTAACTCTGAAATATTCATATATGGTATGTTATTGTCTTGGTTTAAGAATTCCTTTTGAACTTTTCCTCTGCGCGAGCCAGGTCTTGCGGAGTGTCGATTCCGACACCATCGTAGTCGGTGTCGGCCACAGCAATACGGTAACCGGCTTCAAGCCAGCGCAGCTGTTCCAGTTTCTCGCTCATCTCCAACGAGCTCTGCGGCAGTTGACACAAGGCGAGCAACGTCCGTGTGCGGAAGGCGTAGATGCCGACATGCTTATAGTGACGGCCAACGTCCAGCCACTGTTCCACGGGCACATCGCGCAGGAACGGTATCGACTGCCGGCTGAAATACAGCGCACGTCCTTTACCGTCGCACACCACCTTGACGCTATTGGGCGAGAGGATGTCGTCCTGACTGTCGATACGGTGCCGCAGGGTGGCAATTTGCACTTCGGGGTCTGCAAAACACGCAAGGAGAGCCTCGATGTCGCATGGACGAACAAACGGCTCGTCACCCTGCAGGTTGACAACCACGTCGTAGTCGACTCCCCGTGCATGAAGCATACGCATCACCTCGCCACAGCGGTCGGTTCCGCTACGATGGTCAGGACTGGTCATAACAGCCACCGGCTGGCCTGCCGATGCATCGATGCAAGCCGCAATACGCTCATCGTCAGTGGCTACACGCACATCGTCGACACCGGCGGCGGCACAGGCTCGCCGCCAGACATGCTCGACCACTGGCTTGCCGCCAAGCAGGGCGAGCGGCTTGCCGGGGAAACGCGTCGATGCATAACGTGCCGGTATTATGACGATTGTGCTCATAGTCTTGACGGATTGCATTTTCAATGGGCGAAGAGACTGTTGAACTCGGCATCGATACGGTTGATAATCTGACCAAGGGCGGCCCTGTCCTCGACAAAGTCGCACTCGTCGGTGTTCACCACAATCATCTTGCCTTCATAGTTCTCGGCCCAGTTCTCATAGCGGTCGTTGAGGTTGGTGAGATAGTCGAGCCTGATGCTGCTCTCATATTCGCGTCCACGCTTCTGGATGTGACGTATCAGGGTGGTGACATCGCCTCGCACATATATCATCAGGTCAGGCTTCGGCAACAGCGTGTAAAACAGCTCGAACAGGTCGGTGTAGGTAATCAGGTCGCGACTGGTCATCAGCCCCATACTCTGCAAGTTGGGAGCGAAGATACATGCGTCGTCGTAGAGTGAACGGTCTTTGATGAAACTTTCGCCGATAGCGACAAGCTCGGAAAGCTGCTGGAAGTTGGCACAAAGCGAATGAACAACCATATTGAACGACCAGCGGCGCATGTCCTCCGAGAAACTGGTCAGATAAGGATTCTCCTCCACTGGGCCAAACACAGCCTTATACCCATAATGCTTTGCTAGCAGTTTGGTGAGTTCCGTCTTGCCGGCGCCTATATTGCCCGAGATAGCTATCTGCATATACTTTTCTTTATGCCATACTTCATATTTCAACCTGAAACATAAACATATAGCAGATTTTATCCTTATTGTTTGAACTCGCAAATATACACATTTTTTCATAAATAATACAAAAAAGTTCCAGAATACACGCACTTTTTTATGCAACAGACTTATTATCAACCTGACGGGCATACACAGGAGTACGCCATCTTTCAGGCCTTTATCTCCGATGACTTTGCTTTGGCTGATTTCATCTACGTTTTTTCGCTTTCTTTGTTGTTACGTTCACACACAAAGACGCTAGAACACATAGAATCAGAATATTGACAGCAACGCTATACAATACAGCACCTATACTACAACACACTCATTCCATGATAGTTAAACCCAAATCGGCCATCTGGATTTTTGTCAGAGCGGTATATGTTTAGAGCAGATTGGCTGCATCACTCCAACCGCAATTAATTTTAGTTTTTAATAAATAATGTGTATCTTTGCACCCTGAACGACACACCCCGACGCAAGGTCGGAACAAGTGCCATAACCAGCAAATCAGACCGTTATGAAGAACATCGAGAACCTTGACCTGTTAATCAAAATGGCTCTTGCCGAGGATATCGGCGACGGCGACCACTCCACTTTGGCCTGCATACCGCCCGACGCGACCAATGCCGCCAAGATGGTCGCCAAAGCAGACGGCATAATATGTGGCACCGAAGTGGGACGCCGTGTTTTCGAGATTGTCGACAACAGCCTTGCTGTCAACATCATCACCCCCGACGGCACCCACGTATCCAAAGGCGACCTTGTGATGACAATAGAAGGGCATGCCGGCAGCATACTCACCGCCGAGCGCACAGCACTCAACTTCATGCAGCGACTCTCGGGCATCGCCACCGAGACCAACCGTCTGGTCAGCATGCTCGAAGGGCTAGACACCAAGCTTCTCGACACCCGCAAGACCACACCCAACATGCGCCTGCTTGAGAAGTACGCCGTGCATTGCGGCGGCGGCACCAACCACCGCATCGGACTCTACGACATGGTGATGCTCAAAGACAACCATATCGACTTTGCCGGCGGCATCGTACCCGCCATAGAACGCACACACGACTACCTGAAAGCAAAAAACAAAGACCTCCGTATAGAAATCGAGGTACGCAACCTGGACGAGCTGCAGACAGTGCTCGACCACGGCGGTGTGGACCGCATCATGCTCGACAACTTCGACACGGACACACTGCGCGAAGCCGTGCTACGCATCGGTCACCGCTACGAGATCGAAGCCAGCGGCGGCATCACCGAAGCCACACTGCGCCAATACGCCGAGACAGGGGTTGACTTCATCTCGGTCGGAGCACTGACACACCACATCAAGAGTCTCGACATCTCGCTGGTAAAGAAATAGTCACAGTGCCCAATTGGAAAGCATATATCAGGCTGGCGCAAGCCAAGGGACGGCGGCTGTGGCGCAAATTCCTATACTGGCGGCCCGTACGCTCGACCCTCTACTTCCTGCAGCACTTCTCGTTGCCGGGCAACCGTGGTGTACCTCTCTACGACGTGCTGCGATTCTTCCTGGTGTCCATCTTCAACGGCGACCTCAACCAACGTGCCAAAGGTCTTGCCTACAGCTTCCTGACAGCATTACCGCCATTGCTCATCTTCTTCTTTACCCTTGTGGCATACTTCCCCGTCGACGGCGTGCAGGACGAGTTGTTGGCCCAAATGGCAGGCATAGTGCCCGATAAGATAATGGGGCCCCTCACCGACACTGTCAACGACGTGATGGGGCACAAGCACAGCACTCTGCTGAGCATCGGATTCATCTCGTCTATCATACTGGCAGCCAACGGACTTATGGGTGTCATCTCCAGTCTCAACTTTGCCAACAGCAGCGTCGAGAAACGCCCCTACGTACAACGCTACCTGCTCAGCATGCTGCTGGTCTTCATCCTCTACTTCATCGTGGTGCTCACCATGGCCTTGCTCATAGGACACAAACAAATCCTGCAACTCATCTTTGCGCAGGGGTGGATGCCCATCACCAAGTTCAACACCGTGATGTTCAACGTCGTCCGATGGCTACTGCTTACAGTGGCCATCCTCGCTGCCATCTCAATCATCTACTATTGGGCACCTGTCAAGAAACAACGCGTCGGCTTCCTCAGTGCCGGCAGTGTGCTGGCCACCATTATGTTTCTGGTGCTCAGCTGGGCTTTAGGACTCTACATCAACAACTTCAACAACTACAACCTTGTCTACGGTTCCATCGGCACCATGCTGCTGCTCATGTTCTGGATACGCTTCAACTGCATCGTGCTTTTGGTGGGCTACGAACTGAATATCAGCATTTACAACGGCACAATCATCAAAAAGAACCGCGACTCGCGCCGCGAGTTCCGCCAAAGAATACAAAACCTACACAATGATAATACAGAAAGAACATGGGAAAGTGGTGACAACGAGCCCGTCACAGCGTGAAAAATTCAAGATGGTGGCCAAAACGATGGTCAGCTTGGAAGAGGTGCTTGCCGACGAGCTCCGCGCCATGGGGGCCGACAATGTGACGCCCGCCACACGTGCCGTGGAGTTCGAAGGCGACATGCGCCTGCTCTACCGCGCCAACTACTGCTGCCGTACGGCACTGGCCATACTGAAGCCCTTCGCCGAATTCGACGCCGACGACGAACAGCAGCTATACGACCAGGTGTACAAGATACGCTGGGAGAAAATCATGGATGTCGACGCCACCTTCATGATCGACGCCACCACCAGCGGCGAGGTGTTCACCCATAGCTACTATGCCGCCCTCAAGACCAAGGACGCCATCGTCGACCGCTTCCGTCGCAACTTCGGCAAACGTCCCTCGATAGACACCGAGATGCCAGACTACAAGTTCAACCTGCATATCCGCGACAACCACGTGACCCTGCTGATGAACTCGAGCGGCGACTCGCTGCACAAGCGTGGCTACCGTCAAGGTGTCGGCGTGGCACCCATCAACGAGGTGCTCGCCGCCGGACTGCTCAAGCTGGCCGGATGGCAGTGCGACTGCAACTTCTACGACCCCATGTGCGGCTCCGGCACCATGCTCATCGAGGCCGCCATGATGGCCAACAGCATACCGGCACAGTACTACCGTGGCAACCGCTTCGGATTCATGCACTGGAAAGAATTCAACCTTGGCGAATGGAAGAGTGTCAAAGCCGAGGAGGACCGCAAGATTGGCAGCATCGACTTCGAAGGGGAGATCTGGGGCAACGACATAGACCCGCAGGTCATCGACCAATGCGAGAAGAACCTGGAGTACACCAAGTTGCACCACGACGTGATGCTGCACGTGGGCGACTTCGCCGACCAGGATGTCCCCGAAGGCAAGACTCTGATAGTCACCAACCCGCCCTACGGCGAGCGCATCAAGGTAGACGACCTCAACGCCATGTACGAACGCCTGGGCGACACCTTCAAGCAGCGCTATGGCAAAGACTGCGAGGTGTGGCTCATCACCAGCGACTTCGAGGCTATGAAACACATAGGCCTGCACCCTTCCAAGAAGATACCCGTGCAGAACGGTGCTCTCGACTGCCGTTTCCTGAAATTCGAGCTGTACGACGGTTCCAAGAAAGCCAAGTACCAGACCGATGCTGACTAGCGACGTAGTGAAACGCGCTGCCGCCGAGGTCGGCTTCGACGCCTGCGGCATAGCTCGTGCCGAAGCTCTTACCGACGACGAATATCCTCTGCGGCAATGGCTTGCTCGTGGCCTTAATGCGGATTTGGAATACATGGGGCGCAACGTCGCCAAACGCATGGACCCACGCCTGCTGCTGCCAGGCGCCCGCACCGTGATATGCGTCGCCAGCAGCTACGGATCTCCCGCGCCTGGACGCACCGACGGCGTGGCTGCCTACGCCCAACGGCGCGAATACCACACCACCCTGAGAGCCATGCTTTTCGACCTGCGCGAGCGGCTTGGCATCGCGGCCAAGGTATGTGTCGACACCGTACCCATCAGCGACAAGCACTGGGCCGCACGTGCAGGTCTGGGGTGGATAGGTCGTCATACGCTGCTTGTCACACCGCAATGGGGTAGCTGGGTCAACCTCGGCGAGCTGGTGACAACAGCGGAATGCGACAATTACGACACTCCCCTACCCTCACGCTGCACCGACTGCAACCTTTGTGTCGACGCATGTCCCAACAGCGCAATAACCGCCGACAATCTGCTCGATGTCCGTCGCTGCACCGCCTACTACACCACACACAACCCCAAACCCATACCGCCCGACGTCGATGCCCGTGGCTACACCCTCGGCTGCGACATCTGCCAACTGGCATGTCCACACAACAGAACATAAAAAACACATGTACAAAAAGAAGATTCATCCGCTAAACGGGTAGGTGGAGTCATGTAGGGAAAGTAGTTTGAGTTTGAAGAAAGGCATGTCCCTGTAGCCCTAGGCTTGACGTTTCATAGTCTTTATTTTATTGTTGATATCCTCGAGTTTACCGTTGGATATACGGCAATCGTACCAGGCGAGTATGCCTTCACGGTGGCGTACGAGGGTGTCTGCGATGCTTTCGACTCGAAAAAAAAAATGCGCAGAATTGAAAAATTTTCATATCTTTGCATCGTCGAACATCCGAAGCGTCGACGGGATGCATAGCGGTTACTACATTAAGTATTAGCCTCTTGCACACATCTTGTCAACAAAGCGGGAGGGAGACAGGACATCGGAAAAGAAACGTTGAGCGAAACGTTTTATCTGCGGCATATCGAACTTCGCAAACTCGAACACCATCCGCAAGATAAAGCAACTGCCACCGTTCATGGCACGGTGACGCATAATCTATATGCTGCCACCTATGGCGTGGGCTTCGGCATTGCTTATCCTCGGATGGTGGGCAATGCGAAGGCCTGATATGCGGGATAAAGCAATGAACTGCGATACCCGCGCTTCTTTTTTACCCTATACAAACGTCGAGGCTTGGTATCACCTCAAAAAAAACAAAAAAACAATGATACATCTAAAGACGGCATGCGTCGTAATGATGTGCTGCATCACAACAGTAATGTCTGCATCCACATGCAGTGCCACACCTGCAAAAGGGAGCAAGAAACCAGAGAAAAAGGAGATAATCGCTGTACCAGATTCCGTTGTGGTAAGTATGATTGGCGAGGATGCTGCCGCAGTAATCTTCACTGCAAAAAAGGCAACGCTTTTCATCATGCGCCCCACGGTCAAACCTAAAGATCAAGACAAAACCATTGGTGGAGTCCTGGTTGGCAAACAAGTTAGAAAACTCAACCGCAGCGAACAATATCTATTCCAGTTCATGCTAGCCGACAGCCTTTCATACACTGACGTTCCTATTGTGCCGACCACCCCTTACTTACCAACGGTGGCCATTGAGTTTGAGAGCAAATACGGCATATGCCAACTGTTATTCTCTCTGACAAGCCAAGAGGTTGGAATTGTCGTCAACGGACAGGAAGTAACTGTTCTACGTTATCGCAATGCAAGACTCATAACCCGTTTCTTCGCCGAGAATATAAATGAAAAATTTTATAATGATATTTTAAAACTGCTGCAATGAAAAAATTATTAATATTATTTGCTTTAATGCTCATATGTGCCATATCCATGGCACAGCAGCCCAATTTGAGGCTGCGCACAATAGTTTTCGGCGACATTAAAGACAGAAGTATCGGTACGGGTGTTGAAAAGAACCTAGACCACTTCAAGATGATGTGCGACAATATCGCAGCAGGTTTAGATTTGGATGAAGACCCGACAGAATACATCGGAAACGAATGTAGTAAAGAGTATCTGATGAAGTGGATAAAAAGCTTCAAATGTGACGACAACGACATTGTTGTTTTTTGTTACCTTGGCCACGGTGCACGCTCACGCCAAGACACGTCGGCATTCCCACAAATGTGCCTCGGCAGCCGCTATGAATCCGAATGGGTATCGTTGGAGGCTGTAAAGGACGCCATCATGAAAAAAGGACCGCGTTTCTTACTGATTCTTGCAGACTGTTGCAACAATTACGGCGACGGGGTTTCACCGAAATACAGTCTAATGACCGCATCAGGAAGTACAGATGTTGAAACCCTTGAATCCGAAAACATCAAGAAATTGTTCATTGGTTTCAGAGGCTATGTAATTGCGTCGGGAAGCAAGGCAGGAGAATTTTCATGGATTGACACAAGTCCACAGAATCAAAGCAAAGCCGGTGTTTTCATGGATTCCTTTATCTGGAATCTGTCGCACTACACTCGTACTGCAAATGAAGAATGTACGTGGGAAACACTGATGGAACGGGTCAAGAGCCAAGTTGCCGCGATTGATATTATAGATGGCAACGGTAGACATTGGCGTCAGCATCCAGAATACCGAATCGAGCGCACCAGAGAACCAAAACACAAAGACCCCGACAACAACATCGATGTTGTCAACAAAGACAACAACCTAAAAAAAGCATTGGAATTCATAGCCGACGAAAGGAACAACAACTATGCAAGGATGGACTATGCGGGAATCGTAACATTGAAATATTTTGCACAAAATGCAACAGTAAAAGTTGTTGGTCGAGACAACAAAACCGTCGTTCTTCTAACATCAGCCAAGCAGTATCTTGACCGTATTGCGACGTCGTCACGTTTACGCAAGATAGCGATACTAAGAGAAGAACGCAATGCAGCTGGAGAAATAGTCCAGCTTGTCGTTCACGAAACCTACGTAGAAAAAACAAATAAATAATAGAGAAACATGAGAACCACCAAAACAATATTTTTTGCAGTGCTTACCTTCGTAATAGGAGTAAGCAGTGCATCGGCACAGAGCACCAATCTCAGCAAAGCCGAGGAAGAGTCGCTGAAACAAGCCATAAAAGAAACTGTTGACCAATTCAATGACAGGCTCACCGAGATATGGCGCCGTCCCAACCAAGTAGAGCGACTAGATTTAGATAAATTCAACCGTTATAAGGACACGTATATCGCCACAACACTTCAAATGTTTATTAATAATGGTAACGCCTGGTGGGCATACGATACAGTGAAATTGCCATTAGAAGGAAGATTTATCCTCGACAGTGTGTTGATCCACGAGGCACCGCGGATGCAGACCTCAAGTGTCAACAACAGTAAATCTAAATCGCAACTAGTGAAAACTTATTTGAGAAAAGCTAAAAATTCTTCCTACAGAAAAGTCGAAGTCACATCGAGCGAATCGTGTTTTTGCAGCAATCTGCGCAAAATATCAGACAATGCATACGAGGCAACATTAACCTTCACACAACTGTTCAGAGCATATAATGGCGAAGGCAGACTGGTATATGGAGACAGAACCACAAAGACAATCAAGGCCTATGTATTTCCAACTGTTACAGTTGGAGAGATAGTGTGGAATATAGCTCTGGGGGACATCAAAGTAACAGAGACAAGCCGTCTATGAAGCGTTCACAATTCCTAGTACTGTTTCTTACCGTACAGCTGTGTGCATTCGGGCAAGGAGGGTTCGATTCCAAAGACCCAATAACATTCAAACGTCAAGTGAAACAACTCGACGAGTTTATGAGTATATTCAACAGAGAGCATATCCCTGTTGGACTAGACTCTACTGCAGGTAATCTTGACGAAATGTTGCTGTTATCGCTATTCGACGTCGACTTTGCAGAGCAGAACGCAGCAGATGTGATGGATTTCATTGAATCCATTGTCCGCAACAATGAAAAATTATCGTATAACGACACAGGATGGTATGCACTTGCCAATTGTCACGTCACTATAGACAAAAAAGAAACAGAAATAACACTCGTGCTGAAGGTGGAATTTATTGACCCTTCTATGTACAAATGGGTCATCGTTTCCGCCTTCGGCGACGAATTATCTCTGACACCCCTGAAGAGATCCAAAATGAGGAAAATATTCCCCTTGGAGAACGAAGTGGACTTCATGCAACTATCAACCATTACAAGTCACGACCAGGAAAACATATTAAATTACAGTGCACATGGTTTCATCATAGATCAGACGTCAGTGTTTTACGCCCTCGTCTCATCCAAGCGACTCGAAATAAGACATGTGTCGGAATTAACATATCAGTTTCAGACCAAAAACCACATGTTTTGGATAAAATTTTTTGCCCGTGAAACGACAAATTCGGGGTGGTTAATATACGATATTAAAAATAAATAAAATATGAAATCTAAAATTGCTCTATTTCTTACATCACTGCTGTTTTTCACACAAGCATCACTATATGCGCAAAGCACAAAAGAAGAGTGTATCAAAACAATAAATTACTACTATGAGTTGCTGAATGACTACGCAAGGTATAAATATGAAGGCAGGGAATATTACGTAAAAAACATTGCTGCGCTATTTTACATCCCTGATAGTATGGAAAAAAACATAGTGTATATTGATTTAAGGGTGTTCGATGACAAACCAATCGCCGAAAAAACAAACCTCAAAGCATATTTAGATGCCATGGGAAAAATGATAAACTCTGGCAAAAATATAAAATACGAAACAACAATCAAAGAAAACACATACACAGAGGATGAGATATATATTGACGAGCTCAAGCGTCGGGCCAAAGTTTCTCAAATAGAAGTTGACAAAATAGTATATTGCGGTGACGGCAAGGCTCATATCATTGACAAGGTGGAATTTGTTGATGGCAAAATATCCAAAATAAAGTCGCATATATACATAAAGCCGGAATCAAAAGTCAAGAAAAGCATAGAAAAATTCGGCAATGATTTCTTTGAGCCTGCCGAGTATGATTTGGCTTTAAACATTTGGGGAACAACAAATTTATGTTTTGGATTCACTATGCAAAACGACGAATGGTCGCTTAACGACGCCATACGCCTCGGCTTCGGATTGGAAGGCAACGCAATAGCATGCATGCATGACGACAAGCTGGATTGGTTACCAACATTCCTAGGCGTTATCGCATGGGATTGCAAATATTTTTCTCTAGGTGTCAACATGGGCGTGGGCGGTTATTTACACGACCGACGCACCGAAACCATTTGGGGGCAAGAGGTAACTATAAGCGAATCAAAAGCTTCAATCACACTATTGGTGGATCCATATATAAGTATCACCTTACCGATAGACATCGACATTTCCTTACGGCTGATGGCAGGATACAATTGGTACTTCATAGCCGGAAGCGAATGGAATGGCCTCGGATTTGGAATGGGCTTGACCTTTGATGGAATATAATTCAAACACAACAACATATGAAAAAAATACTGTTATTATTGACAACAGCCATTCTGTTTGTATCTTGCAACAGTGACGATACATGTTTGTGCCCGAAAGGCCATGAAGACTATCAAGGGCACTGTACTTGCCAGGCAAGCGACTGCGAATGTCCAGTCCGACTTAAATATAATGTGTTGGACGGACAAATGATTATTGATATCTGGAGTAAAAGCGATTCGCTAACCGTGGGAGACACGCTATACATCCGAGGCAGATCTGACAACTTTTTCATCAATTCGTTGCTATACGGATACACCAGTGAATATATTGACGATACTCCGGGCAGTGAACAACTTATAAAACTTCTTCTACCCGAAGGAAATTTTACCGTAACAGCACACATTGCGGAAAAGGGAACTAATAATTCGGCATTGTCAATAAGAATTCTTCCAAACATTGTTGTAAACAAAAAAACAGTATGAAAAAAAAACTTTTTTTAGTCTGTATTATAACTGCATTATTGTTATCTGCATGTTATGACGATGAATCTCCGTCTACAAACTGGGGAACCACCACCACTTACCTTATCGTTCCGTACAAAGGGGCAGGCATTTCAGTGAAATACACAAAACACAAAGACAGTTACTACGCTCAATACGTGGAATTAAGCATGGATGATACCACAGAGGCTCGAAACAAGATAGTTTTATCCATAAACGAGAACATAATACTGACAACAACAGATAACAAATGGTCGTGCAAAATCGACAGTGCACATATCACACGAACAGGCTACGACTCATTGAAAATACATATCGAGCACAGTGGACATTCAAGTAGATACGACTGGTATTATAACCGCCAGAAAGACGGATACCTATTGTTGAATCAGCACGAAGTCAAAAGCGTTTCAGCAAATATAATACCCTATGCTTTCTATTGTAAATACCAAATACCAAATGACACTCTTAAATACTCATATTATGACCCCAATGCCTTGTTTTATGAGGTAACAAATATTCAATATGGTACTGACCACACCGTATTCTCACCAATGGGCGGCAACCAGTTGGAAATTGTCATTGAGTATCCTGAAGAAAACAACTATTTTGACAACATATCAATTTGGTATGGTGAAAAATTATTAGATGATATACCCCACGGCACATGGAGAAAAAGATATTACTTGGACGATTTTCCTTCAGGAGAAAGTCTTTATCTCAAAAGCACACGTAATGGACAGGAGAACACCTATGATATTATCAACATAGATGACTAATCAAAAAAAATTAACATAATGAAGAAAATCAAATTATTAGCATTAGGTGTAGCAGTCATGTTCACCCTACAACCACAAGCACAACAAATCGATACGATAAAACACACGAGGAACACCATTGAGTACAGAATCACTCCACCAGATAAAAAAATCACCGTCACAAAACGGACAGTCGAATATCACGGTGCTGACTCAGTGGTGACATTCACATGCTATGACTCTGTCATCCACCCCTCCGACACTGTTTTCTCAAAGAGTAAATGTATCTACAGCTACGTCTTCTCCTTCGGTTTAGGAAGTTACAACTCTGTTTCCATGATCGATGCATTGGAATCCACCGTCCTCAAAGGGGGAGAAAATTTGGGATTGGTTCTCAACACTGAATGTGATTATCTTTACCCAGTATCAGACAAATGGGACTTAGGCTACAGCATGGGATTACAGGGTGTTTTATCGATTGGAGAATTAGACGAATCCACAACCTTGGACTTTCCCGACCACAACGGGCACAAACTGAATGCCATAAATCACCATTCAGATTGGCGGTTGGGCTTTTGGGTTGACTTTGTGACAAGATTCAATATCACACAGAAGACATCACTCATGATGGGCATCGGCCCAAAAGTTGGCTTTATGCCATACCACGGCTATATGCTATACGCTATTGACGACAATAGCAACTATCTTATCGACTACGAAAATGTAGCAATGTTTATGGATGCAAACGGTTTCGTTGAACTGGGATATACATTTCTTCAAGGTGTAAATGCATTCTTAAGAGTTGGTTACAGTCACGCGTTGCTGTCCACAAAGGATGATATAGCTGGTTATTTGGACGTCTACGGAAAATCGTCAAATCATGAATTAGTGTTTCTGCTCGGCTATCGAGGCGATATACTCTCTGTTGCGAAAACTAAGAGATACAAAACTTCCAACTCTCTTATCCCGGAAAAAGTTGAAAGGGTCTTTTAGGACATATCCTCAAAAACAAACAATTAATCCAACATTAGACAGGGGCATCGCCCATCCGGACGACGCCCCTGTCTAATGTTGGCATGCAAGGGGATCAGTCTTTCTTGCAGCTCTTGCAGCAACCGCCGAGGCACTTGTAGGCCAAACCGGCGAGTGCGGCACCCACGAGCGGGGCAACGATGAAGAGCCACAGCTGGCTACAGGCACTCCAGGTGGCGCAGTCGCTGAAGAGAGCCTGGCTGATCGAACGTGCGGGGTTGACGCTGGTGTTGGTCAGCGGGATGCTGATGAGGTGGATAAGCGTCAGGGTGAGGCCGATGGCCAGACCGGCAAACTTGCCGTTGGCATGACGGTCGTCGGTGACACCAAGTATGACCATCAGGAACACAAAAGTAAGCAACGCCTCGACAAGGAAGGCGCCCCACATGCTGACTTTGAGGTAGCCTTCCCCGGCAGCAGCCTGAAATGCCTCGCCATAGCCATTGGCGGCAAAGACACCCGTCGCCCCAAGGTCGGCAGCCTTCCAGATGACCAGCAGGACAGCACCGGCAACGATGGCACCGACGCACTGGCTCACCCAGTAGAGCAACATGTCTTTCAGCGACATTCGACCGTTAACCCATACGCCGAACGAGACGGCGGGATTGAGGTGGGCACCACTGATATGCCCCACACCATAGGCCATGGCAATGACCGTGAGACCGAAGGCGATGGCCACACCAAGGAAACCGACATGCCCGAACAGCGCGGTACCGCAGCCGCCAAGCACCAGCACGAATGTACCCAGACATTCGGCAAACATCTTGTTGCAAATCTTCATAATTACAGGTTTTTAAGGTAAGGTATTTTGCAAAATTAACGAAAGAAAGACAAAAATATTGTGCACAGCCCTACTATTTTTTTCGTTTACGGGAGTACACGCCCCCCCGACATAACCTAGTTCATAATGTTCACAACCTTAAATCTACCTATCGTCAAGCCTCATGTCGGCATGACTACATGAAAAATATTTATACATATCGGTTTTTTGTCGTATCTTTGCATTTTATTTACAGGCGACCTCCCAAAAAAGCTTTCATGATATTTAGAAGCTGATATTGAGCAGATTTCCAATCAGATATTACAAACTAAACAATAACATCCATAATGGCAGAACTTTCAGAACAGGAACAGATTCGTCGCAATTCACTTGCCGAACTCAAGAATTTGGGCATCAACCCCTACCCCGCAGCCCTCTACGAGGTGAACTGCAACAGTGCCGAGATACTCGCTAAATACCCGCAGGACAACAGCCTCTTCCAGGAAGTCTCCATCGCGGGCCGCATCATGAGCCGCCGCATCATGGGTGCCGCCTCGTTCGTCGAGCTGCAGGACAGCTTCGG
>FLNX01003645.1_pt1 | contig 25229 bp, 20 predicted proteins | sample 1140341 | NCBI WGS metagenome assembly FLNX01 (sample SAMEA3878208, study PRJEB12797) | bioreactor metagenome | biome: Moose rumen | place: Sweden | collected 2011-10 | reverse complement strand
TAAAAAATTAGGGTTAGGCGGTTAGACCGCACCAATTTAAAAATTCTTGCTACCTTTGCAACATGGAAGCAAGGCAACAATTTAAAGGAGTGAACTCAATAAAGTTCTATAATACATTTCGCACTGATGAGGACTGCTACAAATACCTTTCAGAGATAGTAAGAGGCATTTACCGTATTCTCGTCGTTGTACAAAATGAACATCAAAGGATGGCTTCGCGGCATACACTATCACTGCACAAAAGAGCGGCTACAAGGATACCTTGACGAGTACCACCTCCGTTTCAACCGACGCAACAATAAGGACACAATATTCGATATGCTTATACGTAGGATGGTAAAAAATAAACCAATTAGATTGAAATCTGTTAATTAAATAGTGCGGTCTAATCGCCTAACCCTATAAATATCTTGCATTTGCGACCGAGACGTGCGGCGGAGGGTGTATACCAAAGCGGATGCCGAATATCCACGCAAAGGGAAACATGTGAATGCGGGGAGAAGCATACCCCTGTCCATACATCAAGCAGTTTTCAGGCAGCTATCAGGCAGCTTTGAGGCAGCTTTGAGGCATACTCCAGCCTTACTCGACGGGTATGGCAACGGGGTTGATCTTGTCTTTGCAACTGGGTTGCGGGAAATGCGCCGTAACTTTGCAGGCAGAAAAACAACACAAGATTATGGATAAACATACACACAATCACGCAGATGAGCACCATGAGCACTGCCATGAGTGCCATCACGAACATCATCATGAGCATGAGCACGGTCACGAGCATCATCATGAGCATGAGCACGGTCACGAGCATCATCACGGTCACGACCATGAGCACCACCATCACGAGTCGTCGAAGAAGCAGCTGATCACCATCATCGTCGCGGCGGTGCTGCTGGCGGTGGCCGTTGTCATCGAGCGCACCTGCGGTCTGCCGACATGGCAGCTGCTGCTGGTCTTCCTGGTGCCTTACTTGGTGGCGGGCTGGGACACGCTGAAGGAGGCCGCCGAGGGCATCGCCCACGGCGACGTGTTCAACGAGCACTTCCTCATGTCCATCGCCACCATCGGTGCCCTGACCATCGGCTTCCTTCCTGGAGCCGAGACGCAGTTCCCCGAGGCGGTCTTCGTCATGCTCTTCTTCCAGGTGGGCGAGCTCTTCGAGGGCTATGCCGAGAACCGTAGCCGCGCCAGCATAGCGCACCTGATGGACATCCGTCCCGACAGTGCCACGGTGGTGCGCGACGGACGCGAGGAGACGATGAGCCCCGAGCAGGTGGCCGTGGGCGACATCGTGCTGCTGCGTCCCGGCGACCGTGTGCCGCTCGACGCCGTGGTCACCGAAGGCTCCACCAGCCTCGACACCAAGGCCCTCACGGGCGAGAGCATGCCGCGCACCGCCACGGTGGGCGACGAACTGGTCTCGGGCTGCATCAACATCAGCGGCGTGGTACGCGCCCGCGTGACGAAACCTTTTGCCGAGAGCACCGTGAGCCGCATCATCGCCCTGGTGGAGGATGCCGGCGAACGCAAGTCGCGCAGCGAGACCTTCATCACCCGCTTCGCCCGCGTCTACACGCCCATCGTGGTCTTCGCCGCCATCGCGCTGGCCCTCATCCCTCCGTTCTTCGCCGCTTCCTACGCTGCGGCCTTCCCCGTGTGGCTCTACCGTGCGCTGCTGTTCCTGGTGGTGAGCTGTCCCTGTGCGCTGGTCATCAGCGTGCCGCTGTCGTTCTTCGGTGGCATAGGCGGCGCCTCGCGCAAGGGTATCCTTGTCAAGGGAGCCAACTTCATGGACGTGCTGGCCAAGACCGACGCTGTGGTGTTCGACAAGACCGGCACCCTCACCGAGGGACGCTTCGCCGTGGAGGCCGTGCATCCCGACCGTCTCGACGAGAACCAGCTGCTGCACCTGGCAGCCCATGTGGAACGCTACTCCACGCACCCCATCGCCGCAGCCCTGCGCGACGCTTTCCCCGACGAGGCCACCGACGGCTGCACCGTGGGCACCGCAGAGGAGATTGCCGGACAGGGAGTGCATGCCAGGGTAGGGGAGCGCGAGGTCTGCGTCGGCAACGACAAGATGCTCCGCGCCATGAACCTGGAGGTCAAGGAGTGCCACCTCACCGGCACCATCATCCACGTGGTTGTCGACGGCGAGTATGCCGGACATATCGTCATCAACGACAGGGTGAAAGACGACAGCCGCGAGGCCATCGACGCGCTGCGCTCTTTGGGCGTGAAGCGCACCACCATGCTCACCGGCGACAGCGAGGGCGTGGCTTCCAACGTGGCGCAGAAGCTCGGCCTCGACGAGTACCATGCCCACCTGCTGCCCACCGACAAGGTGGAGTGGATAGAGAAAATCAAGGCCGACGGTGCCACCGTGGCCTTCGTGGGCGACGGCATCAACGACGCCCCCGTGCTGGCGCGTGCCGACGTGGGCATCGCCATGGGCGCCCTCGGCAGCGACGCCGCCATCGAGGCTGCCGACGTGGTGCTGATGGACGACAACCCCTCGAAGGTGGCCACCGCCATCCGCATCTCGCGCCGCACCATCGCCATAGCCCGCCAGAACGTGGTCTTCGCCATCGGCGTCAAGGTGGCGGTGCTGGTGCTGGCCGCCATAGGTGTAGCCACCATGTGGATGGCCGTCTTCGCCGACGTGGGAGTGACGGTATTGGCCGTTGCCAACGCCACCCGCACACTAAAATCGAAAGATTGACGTTATACCGACATGACAACAAACACTGACGAGCAGACGCTCCGCAACGCAGGTGTGCGTGTCACCGCCTTGCGACTGATGATATGGCGGCAGGTGCGGCACCACTTGGAGGGAGTCTTCAGCCTTGCCGACCTTGAGGAACAGCTGCCCACGGTGGACCGCTCCACCCTGTTCCGTGCCCTCACGCTCTTCAACGACGCGCACCTGCTGCACAACGTCGACGACGGCAGCGGCACGCAGAAATACTGCGTCTGCCACCACGACGACACGCGCCTATGCCAGGGGCACGTGCACCTCACCTGTCGTGTGTGCCACCGCACCTTCTGTCTGACGGACACCGTCATACCGCGCGTCCCCATCCCCACCGGCTTCCTGCCGGAAGAGACAGAGTACGTGGTGAAAGGCGTCTGCTCGTCGTGTGCCGTACGACACTAGGAGACTAATAATGAGCTATGATATGCTATGGGAACCAAGGTGATAATTGTCACGGGAGCAAGCAGTGGCATAGGGTACGATGCATCGGTACAACTGGCATCGCAGGGACACAAAGTGTATGCCGCCGCGCGTCGTGTCGAGCTGATGGAGCCACTGCGTGAGCACGGCATCGTTCCTCTGAAGGTCGATGTCACCGACGAGGCGTCGATGCAGGCATGTGTCAAGGCGGTGCTCGACGGTGAAGGACGTATCGACGTGTTGGTCAACAATGCCGGATATGGCTATTTCGGTGCCGTCGAGAACGTGACGATGGAGGAGGCTCGACGCCAGCTTGAGGTCAACGTCTTCGGTCTGGCAAGGATGAGCCAGCTGGTGCTTCCTGTCATGCGCAGCCAAGGTGCCGGGCGCATCATCAACATCTCGTCTATCGCCGGACGCATGGTGTTCTATTTCGGTGGATGGTACAACGTGACCAAGTATTCCGTCGAAGCTCTTAGCGACGCCATGCGCATGGAACTCAAGCCCTTCGGCATCGACGTGTCGATGATAGAACCTGGCGCCATCAAGACCGACTGGGGCATTATCGCGGCCCGACACCTTAAGGAGTCGTCGACAGGCACCCCTTATGAGGCCGATGGCAACCGCTGGGCTGATGCCATGCGCTGGGGCTATGAGTCGAAGTATTTGTCGTCGCCAAATGTCATCACACGTGCCATCAGCCGTGCTGTGAACAGCCGTAGGCCTCGTCCGCGCTACCGTGCCGGACGTTTCTCGTCGCTTCTGATGGTGCTCCATTCTCTTTTGTCGGCCCGTTCATGGGACGCTATGATGCGACGTTTCTCACGCATAAAGGTGCCGACAGATGTATGATGTGCTGATAAAGGCGGTGCGACGTAGCGACTATCGCGACCTGCAGGAGCTGTACGAGAACCCTATCGAGCATGCCTGCGATGTGGTCGTTGGACAAGAGTGGGTCAGTCGCGGCGGCAGTAGGCCTGTGGGCATGTGCGACAGTGCATGGGAGAGTATGCGACATTTCGTCGAAGAGCTGGCTGCCGGTGGCGGCGACTTCTATGACGGATGGATGCGTAACCCTTATTCAGCCATGATAAGCTGCAACGACGGTTTCCGCCCTGTCAGCTTCCTGATTCAACGTGTTCCCGTCGAGCCGAGAGCAGAGTGAGAACGCTTGCTCTGCCGAAGCGCAGAAGACGAGCGATGAAGTCAGTGCATGGTGTGGCTGGCCATCCTTTGTCGGGCCAGCTGTTCGTAGTCGGTACCAGGACGTCCATAGTTGGCATAGGGGTGTATGCTTATGCCTCCGCGTGGCACGAAGAGACCCCGCACCTCGATATAGCGTGGATCCATAAGACCTATCAGGTCGTCCATGATGGTGTTGACACAGTCCTCGTGGAAGTCGCCGTGGTTGCGGAAAGAGAAGAGATAGAGCTTCAGGCTCTTGCTTTCCACCATACGTCGGTCGGGGATGTACATTATTTTTATCTCTGCAAAGTCGGGCTGCCCGGTGATGGGACATAGCGAGGTGAACTCCGGACAGTTGAACTGTACCCAGTAGTCGCGTTCGGGGTGTGCGTTCTCGAATGCTTCGAGCACCTCGGGTGCATAGTTGTCGGGGATGCGGCTTTTCTGTCCCAGGGCTTGCAGGTGGTCTTCTTGTCGGTTCATGGTTGTCAACGTATGTTTAATATTTTATGTAACTGTAGTGAGAGGCGCCATTCGGGATGAGCTTTGATGTACTCTACCGTGGCAGCTGTTATGGCAGCGTTGCGTGCGGCGTCGCCGGTGTCGCAGGGCTGCAGGTATCGTCCGTGGCGTATGGTGACATGGCTGTATTCCGGAGGAGTATGTTCGCCGTCGAACACCACCTTCAGCTCGTCGGCACTCGTCAGCACGGGTCGTGCCGTGTGACCCAGGAAGAGGTCTTTGGGCGACAGCGTTACCCAGTCGATGCCGTCGGGCAGCGGCACAGTGCCGTTTGTCTCGACGGCGATGCGTTTGCCGTGGCGGTGCAGTGCGGCGACCAGCTTGCTGTTCAGCTGGAGTGCCGGTTCGCCGCCGGTGACGACCACCAATGGCGTGACCCATCTGGCGGTGGCTTCGGCGGCCTCTTCTTCGCTCATGGCGGTGCCGTGGCTGTGGTCGGTATCGCAGAATGGACACCGCAGGTTGCACCCCGCCAGTCGCAGGAACACTGCCGCCGTGCCACTGTTGTGACCCTCACCTTGCAGCGAGTAGAATATCTCGTTTACGAGTATCATACGTCGCGTTCGTAGGAGGCTGTGTTGCCTGTGCTCTCTTGCACGTCGACACGGTAGCACGACGCTATCTGCTCGCAGCACCAGCGTGCCAGGTTCTCGGCGGTGGGATTGCAGGGTAGCACGTCGTTGAGTATTTTGTGGTCCAACGGGTCGGCGATGTGACGCTTTATCTCGCTGAAGTCGACAATCATGCCGTTGCGGTCAAGTTCGCGGGCACGGCAATAAACGGTGATGGTCCAGTTGTGACCATGCATGGCGGTGCACTTGCTCTCGTAGTCCAGGTCCAGGCGGTGGGCTCCTGATATCTCTATTGTCTTTGTCAGGTAGTACATTGTTTATGGCTGTGTGTTTCCGGTGATTATTCTTGTGTTGAGTAGGTCGTGGGGTCGGGGATGGAAGCTTCGGCGAAGGCAAGGCGGCGTTCGCGGCAGGTGCCGCATGTACCACAGTGATGCTCGCCGCCGCGGTAGCACGAGTAGGTGTCGGCGTAGTCGATGCCCAGTGATGCACCTCGTCGCACTATGTCGGCTTTGCTGATGCCGGTGTAGGGGGCGGCGAGCGCAACACCGATGTAGGTGCCGGCCTGCATGGCACTGTTCATGGCGTCGACGAACGCCGGACGGCAGTCGGGATAGATGGCGTGGTCGCCGCCGTGGTTGGCGATGAGCACTCGCCGCAAGCCACGGCTTTCGGCCATGCCGCAGGCCACGCTGAGCATGATGCCGTTGCGGAACGGCACTACCGTGGAGCGCATGTTGTCGTCGTTGTAGCTGCCGTCGGGTATGGCGTCGGCACCCGACGTTAGCGCCGACGTGAAGTGCTGTCCGATAAACCCCATGTCTATCACCAGATGCTCGATGCCGAGACGCTCACAGTGGAGCGTTGCGCATGCTGTCTCGCGGGCGTTGTGGTTGGCGCCGTAGTTGAATGTGATGGCCAGTGCGATGCGTTCGCACTCGTCGTAGAGCAGGGTCGTGGAGTCTAACCCGCCGGATAGGATAATCACCGAATCCTTTGTCGGTACTTTGTCTGTTGTCATTTGTCCTTGGTTTCTTCGCAACCCTCGTTTTCTCGCCTCGGAATAGTGAGCAAGCTCACTCTCCTCTCGGCTTATCGAAAACGTTGTTTTGTTCAACCCAAATTGGGTTAAGGGGGTTCCTCCGTGGTAGCGGAGGCCTGCATGCAGGTCAAGCACCCCTGTGTACTCTTTGTTTGTCTGCGCGGTGAGACAAAGCAGCTGCCCGCCCTACTTGCTTATGAGGTCGAGCGAGTAGTGCAGTCCCACGTTTTGCCGGCGTGCACGTGCCATCTTGATGATCAGGTAGGCGCAGGCTATGAGGTTGCGTAGCTCGCAGAGAGGCTCGATAAGCACGGACCTGTTGTACAGCTCCTCGGTCTCGCGGAAGATGAGGTTCAGCCTGTCGAAGGCACGTTGCAGACGCAGGTCGCTGCGTACTATGCCGACGTAGTTCCACATTATCTCCTGCAACTCGCGTTTGGTCTGTGTGATGAGTACCATCTCTTCGTTCAGCACCATGCCTTCGGCATTCCAGTCTGGCACCTCGTGTTTGAAGTCGATGTCTTTGACTTTGGCTATCGCGTCTGCGGCGGCGTTGTGGGCATATACCACAGCTTCGAGCAGCGAGTTGCTGGCCAGTCGGTTGCCTCCGTGCAGGCCGGTGCACGAGCATTCGCCGGCAGCATACAGGTGGTGTATCGAGCTCTCGCCGTTGCGAGCCACCTTGATGCCGCCGCATTGGTAGTGTGCCGCCGGACGCACTGGTATCATGTCGCGAGTGATGTCGATGCCGATGCTGAGGCACTTGGCATAGATTGTGGGGAACCCCTCGATGAGGTGTTTCTTGCCTATGCCGCGTGCGTCGAGGTAGAGGTAGTCCTTGCCGCTGAGCTTCATCTCGTTGTCGATGGCGCGGGCCACGATGTCGCGTGGTGCCAGTGAGAGGCGCTGGTCGTATTTCTGCATGAACTCGTTGCCGTTGCGGTCCTTCAGTATAGCCCCGGCGCCGCGCATAGCTTCGGTGATGAGGAAGGCGGGCTTCTCGGCAGGGTTGTAGAGACTGGTGGGGTGGAACTGCATGAATTCCAAGTCGCTTAGTACGCCGCGTGCGCGGTGCACCATAGCCACGCCGTCGCCGGTTGAGATGACGGGTGTGGTGGTGGTGCTGTACACGTTGCCCATGCCTCCTGTGGCAAGCAGGGTGATGCGTGCCAGGTAGGTGTCGATGCGGTTGGTGTCGCAGTCGAGGGCGTAGACGCCATAGCATTCGATGCCGGGCGTGTGTTTGGTGACGCGCTGGCCAAGGTGGTGCTGTGTTATGATGTCGATAGCGAACTGGCGTTCCTTGATTTCGATGTTGGGATGCCTTCGTGCAGCCTCCAGCAGGCCGCGTTCTATCTCTTCGCCGGTGTTGTCTTTGTGGTGCAGGATGCGGAACTCGCTGTGGCCGCCCTCGCGGTGCAGGTCGAAGCGTTCGCCGTGACGGTCCAGGTCGAAGTTGACGCCATACTGCACCAGCTCGCGTATGCGGTCGGGAGCCTCGCGTATGGTCATCTCGACCACCTCGCGGTCGCAGATGCCGTCGCCTGCCACAAGGGTATCTTCGATGTGCTTGTCGAACGAGTCAGAGTCATACATCACGGCGGCGATACCACCTTGAGCATAGCGTGTAGATCCCTCGGCGGCGTCGCCTTTGGTCAGGATGCACACCTTGCCGTAGGGTGCCACCTTGAGGGCATAGCTGAGTCCGGCAATGCCGGACCCAACTACTAGAAAATCGACTTCGTGTCGCATGTAAGTATATCAGCGTTCTTTTTTATTTGACAATAAGTTTACGTACGGCATTGCTGTTGCCTGACGTGATGCGGATGAAGTAGGTACCGGCGGCCAGGTTGCTGATGTCGATGGTGTGGTTGCCGCCCTCGATGCGATGTGTGTCCACGGTACGGCCTGTGATGTCGCACACTGTCACTGTGCCCTGTTCCACGCCGACAATGCTGACGCTGCTGCTGGCGGGGTTGGGGTAGAGCGTCCAGCTTGCGCTTCCCTCGGCGTCGTCGATGCCTGTAGACTCGGCGAAGGTGGCTATGTAGGTGGCGTCGGCCGTGACGGTGATGGTGCGTTGGGCTGTGGTGACACCATCCTGCCACTGGACAAACTGGTATCCGCTGTATGGCATCGCGTTGAGGGTGACGCTGCTGCCGGCAGCGTAGGTGCCGCCGCCGGTTACGTTGCCCCACGTGTCGTTGTTGGACAGCACGGTGATGGTGTACTGTGTAGGCGCATCGGCGGCGAAGCTGGCCGTATAGGTGGCATCGCCGTTGACGGTGATGGTGCGTGTGGCTTGTGTGTTGCCGTCCTGCCACTGGGTGAAGTGGTAGCCGCTGTTGGCCGTGGCGCTGATGGTGGTTGTCGTGCCGGCAGCGAAGGTGCCGCCGCCGCTGACGCTACCCATCGTCGGGTCGGCACTCTGCACGGTGATGGTGTAGTTCTGGCCCGGGATGGCAGTCTGTGTGACGCTGATGCTGTCGATAACCATCCAGTACTCGTCGCTGACGCTCCAGTGGCGGAAGGCTATGTACACGTTCTGTCCGGCGTACGAGCTCAAGTCGAGCGTCATGTCGGTCAGTGTGGCCGTGGTCAAAGTGTATTGCTGCAGGAGGGTGAAGTCGGAGGTGTCGGTGCCGGTTGTCGAGATGTAGACGCCGTAGTGTTCGGCGTAGTAGTTGGTGTCGACGGCGCCGACAGTCCAGTTGAGGGCATAGGTGCTGCCAGCGGTGAACTGCATCTGAGGGCTGATCATCCAGTTGTCGGGTGTCAGTGCGCCGACGCTGTTGATGTACGAGGCCGAGGCCACGTAGCCGTCGATGAAGTCGGTGGTCCATCCGTAGCCGTCGCCGTCGGCGTCGACCATTGTCCAGCAGCTTGTCTTGACGATGTCGTCGTCGTTGAAGCCCAAGGTGTAGGGGAAGGTGGTGACGGTGCCACAGCTGATGACGCTGACCACCAAGGTGTCGCGGCCAGTGCCATAGCTGTTGGTGGCAGTGGCTATGACGTTATATGTGCCGGGGGTGCTCCATGTGGCCGTGGCTGTTGTGCCGGTGGCTATTGAGGGCGTGGCGCCGGTGAGTGTCCAGCTGACGGCGGCGCCGGTGGTGGCAGTGGCGGTGAAGGTCTGTGCTGTGCCCGTAGTGGCATAGGCAGAGCCTGCGATGTGTACTGTCGGTGCAGGCAGCGAGGGCGCCGTGTTGGTGGTGACGGCTTTGATAAGCCACGAGTAGGTGAGCGTCGACGAGAGCGACTGCAGGTGATCCCAGCTGGTGCCGTCGACGGATGTCCAGTCGCTGTTGGTGTTGTTGACGTATGCACATGCTGTGGCGGGATATGTCACATCGTTGTTATAGAAGGTAATCCATAGGTTCTGCGTCTGGTTGATGGTGAAGGTGGCGTCGAGCAGTATCTCTTGCCATCCCAGTTCCGAGGCTCCGAACACCACCGTCTGTGTGTGTGCTGCGGTGCCGGGAGCCGTGGTGCCACCGGTGTATATGTTGAGGGTGTAGGTGCCGGCATAGGCCACATAGAGCATCACACTCTTGAGGTAGGTGTGGCCGCTGAGCTGTGTGGGGGTGAGACTGATACCCCAATAGAGAGAGCCGCCTGCACCTATTGAGGTGGCAAACGAGGCGGTGTCGCACCACGATATGGTGTCTGTCGTTGCCGAGCCGCTGTTGGCGGCGAAGCTGGCCGTATATGTTGCGTTGCCGCTGACGGTGATGTTGCGTGTAGCCTGTGTGTTGCCGTCTTGCCACTGGGTGAAGTGGTAGCCGCTGTTGGCCGTGGCGCTGATGGTGGCTGTGCTGCCGGCGTTGTAGGTGCCGCCGCCGCTGACGCTACCCATCGTCGGGTCGGCACTCTGCACGGTGATGGTGTACTGTACAGGAGGTGTGTAGACGCTGATGGTGATGTCGTCGAGGAACAGGTAGTACATGTCGTTGCTGATGTAGCGGAACATGAGGTTCAGCGTGTCACCTGCCGCCACGCTGAAGCTGGCCGTACGGGTGACATAGCTGGTCGAGGTGAGCGTCTCGCTGTAGATCATCGAGTCGGAAGCCCACACCTGGTATGTCTCGGGGTAGTTGCTGCTCATCGCCTTCACTTTCCAGCTGACGGAGTAGTTGCCGGCGGTGGCTATGCCTGGCAGGATGAGGTAGTCGTCGGCCGAGTCGGCATACCTGATGTAGGCGCATATGCTGCTGTCGTAGCCGTAGTTCAGTGTCAGTCCCCAGTATATCGAGTCGTTGTTGGCATCGATGATACGCAGGCAGCTGTAGGTGGACGAGTTGTCGAAGTTCTCGGTGTAGGGGAACGTGGTGATAAGACAGGTGTCGCTGGTGGCTGGCGGGGTGGGGGTGCCGCCGGTGCCGAAGATGCCACGTATCATCCAGGAGCATTGCGAGTAGCCCGCATAGGTAAAGCTGCTGCCCCACAGCAGTCCATAGTTGTGGCCGCCGCTGTAGCTCATGGCAGCGGGATAGTCGGTGGCGCTGGAGAAGGTAATCCACAGGTCCTGTCCTGTGGTGGGGGTGACGGACCCGGTGTTGATGGTGTTCCATCCGGTGCTGGTGACGTTGAATGTTGTGGTGTAGAGTGTCGTGGTGGGCGACGATGTGCCGCTGTATACGGTCAGTGTGTGGCTGCCGGTCTCGCTGGCATAGAACTGTACTTGGTTCAGGACGTTGGTGTCGAGTGCCGACGAGGGTATGCGGATGCCCCAATAGCTGGTGCCGTAGGCGCCCAGGCTGGTCAGGTAGCGGTTGCCGGGGCAGTAGGTGATGGTGTCGCCGCCAAGAGCTTCAAACTGTGCCGTGAAGGTCAGCGTGCCGCCGTTGGCGATAAACTGGCGTGGGTTGAACTTGCATCCGTCGCTCCAGCCGGTGAAGTGGTATCCGGTTGCAGCCACGGCCTGCAGGTGTACGGTGTCGCCGAAAGAGTAGCTGCCGGCGCCGCTGACGCTGCAGCCGGTGCCGCCGGTGGCGGTGGCGGTGACGGTGGTGGTGCCGGTCGAGCTCCAGCTGGTGTTGGGCTGGATGCGTGTCAGCGCCACGTTGCTGATGTTGTAGGTGCCGGTGTTTGAGCCGGTGCCGCCACCGTCGGGGTTGAGGGCTCCCATGGCGAAGTATCCGTTGTAGTAGCCACCCCAGCCCCAGTTGATGTGGAACATGTCGCTGTTGTTGTAGCCGTCGCAGACGAAGCTGTGGCCTGCGGTGGTGTCGCGGCCGGAGAAGAGGATGGGACGTCCGGCATCGAGGTCGGCCTTGAGCAGGGCTATGTATTGTGCGTTGCTGTAGTCCTCGCGTGCTATGGCGGCCATGTCGCTGCGGTACTTGAAGTAGAGTTGCAGTGACGTCTCCGACGACACGTCGACATAGCCGTAGTAGTTGTAGTTCGATGCGCCGCTACCGCCGTGTGCCGATATGTCGTAATTCATCTCGTCGGCTATGCCGATATGGTACATCAAGGTGGCCACGGCGTTGACCTGTGCAGTGCTGCTGGTCGACGTCAGGGCGTTGGGCATGGTGCTCCACTGGTAGGTGGTGGTGCCGAAGTTGGCCGAGAGGGTGCCATAGTTGGAGTAGCTGTTCGAGGCGGTGTACGAATGGCTGCCATAGCCCGTGGTGGGGTGGTTCCACTTCTTCATGATCTGCGCCGTGGCAGTAGCCACGCAGCCTGTGACGGTGCGTTCGCTGAATGTGTTGTCGTAGGGGCACAGGTTGTTGTAGTAGGGGTCTTGGTCCCATGTGGTGCTGAGCAGAGGTGCCACAGCGGTGGGGTCGACAGGCTCGGGGGCTGTGCCCGTCAGCAGGTTCTGCCAGTCGCCGTTGGCCATAAGGCCGTCCTGCGAAGTCCAGTACCGGATCTCCTGTTCGTAGCCTTCGAGCACCTCGTACACGTTGGCAGGGATGCGTTTTGCATCGAAGGTGGCTGTGGTGGAGAATCCCAAGACGGGCGTCACGCAGTCGTCGGCACTGACGATGACGAAGCCGCCTTGGCCGGCGGTGAAGATGTAGAAACCCGTGAACGTCGTCTGTCTGGTAACGTCGGTCAGCTCTGTGCTGCCTCCATTGAGGCTCATCATTGTGGTGGCCACTCGCTGTGCAGTGGCACGGTCCACGGGGTTGGCTGCTGCCGTCAGGGTCAGCATGGCCATCGCTAAAACCAGTAGTGCTTTTTTCATATGGTAATGTTTTTCTATTGGGTTTCTATCTATATAGTGTTTACTTTGGTCTGATATACAGTCTGATGTGATTGAACGTTGCGCGGCGTTCATCACTGCAAATATAGCAATGTTTACACAATATGGCAAATATTTTTTTTACCCCTCCCCCCCAATCGGTCACTGTATAATGGCCGATTGTGTTTTACTAGGGTCGCGAGAGGAAGTTGACCTCCGACGGGGCTATCAGTCCTAGGGCGAAGGCTTTGGCCACGCGGGCTGCGCTTTTGTTGACTATGCCAAGACGTTGCGAGAGGCTCTTCTGGCGCTCTTGTATAGCCTTGTCGGTCTCGCCCAGGCGGTCGGATATCTCGCTGGCGGTGCATCCGGAGGCTTCGAGCAGCAGCAGGCGGCGTTCCTGTTCGGCGAGTGCGAAGGTGGGGTCGTGTCCGGCCACAAGGTCGAAGTAGCGTTCGGCGGCCTCCTTCAGGGTCAGCATGACGGGATAGTTGAAGTAGAAACGCTCGCCGCGTTCGAGGCACGAGATGGCTCGCAGTATGTTCTCCACAGAGAAGCCTCCGGTGGCGTTCTTGCTGACAAAGGCCGAGGCGCCGATGCGCAAGGCCTCCATGATGACGCGACCCACCTCGTGCAGTCGTTCTATACGCCCTTCCTCGCCGGGCAGCGGTGCGTCGAAACGGCCAGAGAAGATGATGATGCGCACCGCAGGATAGCGCTCATGTACCTTGCGGGCTATGTAGAGGCCGCCAGTAGGTTCGCCGTGGAACTCCATGTCTACAACCAGATAGTCGGGTGCTACGGTATGTTCCAGTGCTGCAAGCAGTTCGCCACCGTCGCCATAGGTGTCTACCATCTCCACGCGGCTTACCACGGTGGCGTCGAGGTCGCCCGATTCTACATGCTGGGCGCGCTCGTTCATTTCCATTCTGACGATTTTGCGTATCAGCGGTTCATCGTCTACCATCATTACTCGTATGTTCATGGCTCTATGGGGTGTTGTGTTGACAATCTATTCTCTTCTGGGGCGGCCAGCATGCAGTGCATGCGTGTGCCTACGCCCGTGGTGCTTTCCACCCACAGGCGGCATCCGCGGCGCGTGAGGTCGTCGTGGCGGCGCACGATGTAGCGGCAGAGTATCAGGCCGAAGCCGTGCTCGCTGTGTTCGGGCAGTGTGCGGTCGGCGCGGAAGAGCGACTCCTGCTGCTCGACGCTCATGCCGCAGCCGGTGTCGGCCACGCAGAGGTGCACCATGGCACCGCCTTCGGCGGCTTCGGCGCTGATGGTGACGGAGCCTTCGGTGGTGTGCTTGAGGGCGTTGCCTATAAGGTTGCGCAGCAGTATCACCACCAGTGTGCGGTCGCCCCATAGGCGCAGTGTGCTGGGCTCGAAGCGCAGCGCCACGCCTGTCGCTGGCGGCGGAACCTGGCTGGCGGCCTCGTCGAAGACTTCCTGCACACCGAATGCAGAGGCACTGAAGGCTATGCCTTGCGGCAGCGAGAGCGAGGTCCACTGCTTTATATTGTCGAATGTGCGCACCAGCTTGCCCACCACATCGTCGCGCAGGTCGGCAGGCAGATTGGGGTTGGCCAGGTAGCCCACAAACGGGCTTATGTCGTGTCGCATGACGCTGAGGGCCGTCTCCACGTTGGCGATGCGTTCCACGTCGCGCCGGTTGGCTTCCTGAAGCTGGCGTTTCTCGCGGCGCACGCGTGCCGTCTGTATCCATAGCAGCACCACCAGCACGGCCAGCAGGGCGGCCAGTACCGACAGGGTGATGATGAAGATGCTCTTCCAGCGGCTGGAACGTGTGGCTGCCGCCAGTGTCTGCTGCAACGCGAAGTCTTCGCGGCCAGCGGCGTCGACATAATCCTGCAGCTCACAGTGACGTACGTACCAGTGCAGAGCCTCGTCGGGTGTCGTTGCCATACGGCTTCTGAGCAGCACGTCGAAGTAGCCCAGTTCCATCTTCGGCGCCGAGAAGGGGCGCCATCCTTTGTGGTCCAGGCGCCACTGGTTAAGTACGCTGTGGGCCATCAGCGTGTCGCCTATCAGCAGGGCGTAGCGTGCCGTCGAGGTGACGCCGCCCAGCGTCTGGTACGGGTCGCCGTAGTCGGCAAAACGCCGACGGGCCTCGTCGTACAGCGTCAGCACGCTGTCGGGCGGCACAGCACCAGGTATGCTCTTCAGTGCCAGTGCCATCATTTGAAGTGTGTTGGCATAATGGTAGTTGCAGAATGCTTCTGGCAGGTCAAGGATGTCGAGGTTGAGGTCGCAATAGTCCAATGCCGTAAGGCTCTCGCCGGCACTCTGCCAGCCGTAGGCAAGGGCATAGTTGAGAGCCATGTCCTGTGCATAGTCCACACGCAGCTCGCCACGGCGCGCCTCCACTTCGTCGAGCAGCTGGCGCACATCCGACTCATGCTCGTTGCGGTAGTGGTAGTTGAGCACCAGCGAAGTGATGTAGTACTCGCTCTGTGCATAGTTGTAGAGCAGGTTGTCTTTCTTGCGGTCCAGCGTGTGGCTGCGTCCGATGTCGTAGAGCAGCCGATAGCTGTCGGCAATGTTGCCCGACCGTTGCAGCAGTTTGGCCTTGAGTAGTCTGGCTATCACCATCTCGATGTCGGCATTTGCCGCTTTGGCCGTCGGCGCGCTGTGCTCTATCTTCTCAACGATGGCTAATGCCTCGGGATAGCGTGTAGTCTGGAAATAGGCGAACGCTTTGTTGTTCAGTGCCCGCAGCACGCCGTCGTCATATTCGGGCAGCGAGTCGGCGATATATTGCAGAGCCGAGTCGGCCAGTGCCAGACACTCTTCGGGTGCGCGATAGCGGTCGAGGAAAGACTCTTTGTTGATGCCGTCCACACGCGAACGTCGCAGTGGGTCGACGCCGCTCTCGTGGGTGCAGGCGACGGCTGTGAGCACTATCGCCAGCAGGTATATTGGCTTGCATTTCATGCTGCAAAGATACTAAAAAATGGCCGATATGGCAAAAAAATTGTATCTTTGCAGGATTGTAAAACAATGACGATATGAGGTTTTTGCATTATATATCATTGACAGTCATTGCATTCGTTGGCGTAGCTTGCCACCGTGGCAGCGATGTTTCGAGTGACGCCCGCGCTGTGCCGGCACCAGGCTATGTGGCCATCGAAGGCGGGCGTTTCGTCGTGGGTGGTGAGGCTTGGTATCCCAAGATGCTCAACTATAAGTGCTTCTTTGGTGGCCTGGGCGACAGCCTCGAGGTGGTCCCTGCCCCGTGGTATACAGGTGGCGACATACGTTCGCACTTCGACACCATTGCATCCTGGGGCTTCAACGCTGTGCGTCTCTGCCTCGATGGCGACTGGAGCGACGGCGACACAGCCGCCATGCACCGCGCCACACGCCGTGCTGTGATGCAGGCCGACAGTGCAGGGCTGCGTGTCATGCTGCTGGTGCATCCGCCACTCGACGCGTTCTGGATGGCATACACAGCCGGCCTGATGCGTCGTCTTGCCGACGTGCCGGCCTTGTGGGCCTACGACCTTATGAACGAGCCTCTCTATTTCGACCCGAAGCCTCGCCGCGACAAGCGGCAGGCCAACAAAATCGTGCAGACGTGGCGGACGATGGTGCGACAGAACGCCCCTCACCAGCTCTTCACCTTGGCGTTGGCCGAGCCTATCGAGGTGTTCGAATGGGACCCCTCGATGCTGGCTGTCGACTTTGTCGAGATGCACACATATCACCCGCTGCGAGTGCAGAGCGAGATGTGGTGGTATGCCAACCACTGTGGCAAGCCTTGGATGGTGGGCGAGACGGGACTTCCGGCCGACGGCGACTCGGTGCCCTACGAAGCACAGGCCGAATTCATGCGACAGACCTATCGCTATGCTATGGCTTGTGGCGCCTGCGGCTATGGCTGGTGGGAGTTCCAGGACTGTCCCGATGGTGTCAACTTCGAGGCCCGCTACACAGGCCTGCGCGACAGTGCCGGACGGGCCAAGCCTGCCGCCACATTGTTGCGCCTCGTTTCAGCCGCCAATAGTACCGACCCTCGGATGCCGGTAAACTACTACAACATGTTGGCCTATGGCAATGTGGCTGTCACCGGGATGGTGACGGACCGTGGTGGGCGTCCGATTGAGGGTGCCGTGATACGTGGTTGGAACGAGGATTGGAGTGTGGGCATTAATACCTACAGCCGCCCCGATGGCACTTTCCGACTGGTGAGCAACGATGTGTGTACACATTTCGAAATAGCGGCACCGGGGTATGACGAGGCCAAGTTCGACAGGCGTTTGAGCTATCCCTCCGATATGTCGTTGCCGGACAAGGAACGCGAATATCAGCAGATACCGTTGCTCGGATGGGGCGACAGCATCTCGATTTTGCCTTGCGTCGACGATGGTCGCTATGCCGCCACAGGTGCCATAGAGGCCGACATGGGTGGTGTTGCGCTCAAGAAATTGTAGAAAACCAAGCTATTACGATAATCACCAATAATGGTTATTGTGGGGTTTGGAGAACAGTCGTACCTTTGCAAACAGAAAATGGAGAGAATGGTTAATAGATTAATGTCCATTTTTTTGTTTTAGGATTAATGACATAGGGGTCGCTTAACCACAGCGGCCTCTTTGTTTTTCTATCACATGCGGGCGGCATACGCCGAAGAAAAGGCGACGTTAGCGACAGCTTCCTCCTATGCGTTCCACTACTAGTTTAACTAGTCCAACTAGTTTAACTAGTCCAACTAGTCTAACTAGTCTAACTAGTCTAACTAGAATTTTATCCCATGTTCATTAAGTATTGCTTTCAGCCGTCTGTTCTCTTCTTCAAGGTATTGGAGTCTGGCATCTTGCTCTTGGCGGTAGCCTGTGCGGGTGGCATGCATGCGTTCCTTGATGCCGCCCTCTGTCACAAAACGTTTTTCCAGATAGTCAAGATACGAGACCATCATCTTGTCCGTAATACGGCAAACGGTGATGGCCATATTGCAAAACTCCTCGTCAGAGAGCTTCTCTGCCAGACTGGCAAAAGACTCGAAGTCGTTGTTCTCCCTGCAGAATGCCAGCATGGCATCGAAACGGGGATGCCGACTGCTCCATAGCTCAAGGTGGTGAGCTTTCAGGTAGTCCTCATAGTCCTGACGCAGTTCGCCGATGCTGGCGCGTGCCACATTGAGCAGCTTGAGTTCCATCTCGGTACTCGTCTTGCCATCTTCGCTTCCCTCCACAATGTTCTGCTTGCCGCTGCGGGCAGCCTGCACCATCTGGTCGACAGTGCGGTCTCCATAGGGTGGCAAGAACCTTCGGCAGAAGACGACCGTCAACTGGTACAGCGCATCGCTCTTCTTGTAGATTCGAAGGTTGTGCCAGTCGGCAGTCTGCTTGAAGATGGACCTCGTCTTTTGCATGGTTTTTACTAGTTTTACTAGTCCAACTAGTTCAACTAGTCTAACTAGTTCAACTAGTTTTCCTAGTTTTCCTGGTTTTTCTTTATCGCTATCTGCAGCTCGTCGAGCTGCTCTTGTGCTATTGGACTTGGGCTGCCGCTCATCACGTCGCGGCCTGCGTTGTTCTTGGGGAAGGCGATGAAGTCGCGGATGCTGTCGGCACCGGCGAAGATGGAGCACAGGCGGTCGAAGCCGAAGGCCAGGCCTGCGTGCGGCGGTGCGCCGTAGGTGAAGGCATCCATCAGGAAGCCGAACTGCGCGGCGGCGCTCTCGTCGGTGAAGCCTAGTGTGTGGAACATCTTGTTCTGCAAGGTGCGGTCGTGGATACGTATGCTGCCGCCGCCTACCTCGCAGCCGTTCATCACTATGTCGTAGGCGTTGGCGCGTATGTCGCCCCAGCGGCCGGGGTCGTCGAGCAGTGCCTCGTCTTCGGGCTTGGGGGCGGTGAAGGGGTGGTGCATGGCGTAGTAGCGCTGCGTCTCGTCGTCCCACTCCAGCAACGGGAAGTCGATGACCCAGAGGGGTGCGAACTTCTGCGGGTCGCGCAGGCCCAGCTGCTGTCCCATCTCGAGACGCAGGGCGCAGAGCTGCACGCGTGTCTTCATGGCGGGGCCGCAGAGCAGCAGCATCAGGTCGCCGGGCTTGGCCTCCATCTTGTCGGCAATGACCTTGAGGCCCTCGGCATCGTAGAACTTGTCCACACTGCTTTTGAACGAGCCGTCGGCGTTGTACTTGATGTATACCATGCCGCCGGCGCCCACCTGCGGACGCTTGACGAAGTCGGTCAGCGCGTCGAGCTGCTTGCGTGTGTATTCGGCGCAGCCGGGAGCCACGATGCCCACCACCAGCTCGCTGCCGTCGAAGAGGCCGAAGCCGTGGCCCTTGGCCACGTCGGTAACCTCCTTGAACTCCATGCCGAAGCGCAGGTCGGGCTTGTCGCTGCCGTAGAGGCGCATGGCGTCGTGCCATGTCATGCGGGGGAAGCTGTCGAACTCGATGCCTTTCATCTCTTTTAAGAGGTGCTTGGCCAAGCCCTCGAACATGCCCAGCACATCCTCCTGGTGCACAAAGCTCATCTCGCAGTCTATCTGCGTGAACTCCGGCTGACGGTCGGCACGTAGGTCCTCGTCGCGGAAGCAGCGCACAATCTGGAAGTAGCGGTCCATGCCTGCCACCATGAGCAGCTGCTTGTACTGCTGCGGACTCTGCGGCAGGGCGTAGAACTCGCCGGGGTTCATGCGGCTGGGCACCACAAAGTCGCGGGCCCCTTCGGGGGTACTCTTGATGAGCATGGGTGTCTCTATCTCCAAGAAGTCGCGGTCCGAGAGGTAGTTGCGCACCAACATGGCCATCTTGTGGCGCATCTCCAGGTTGTGGCGCACGGGGTTGCGTCGTATGTCGAGGTAGCGGTAGCGCATGCGCAGGTCGTCGCCGCCGTCGCTCTGGTCCTCGATGGTGAAGGGGGGCGTCTTGGCCTCGTTGAGGATGGTCAGCTCCGTGACCTCTATCTCTATCTCGCCTGTGGCTATCTTGGTGTTCTTCGAGCTGCGCTCGATGACTGTGCCGGTGGCCTGCACCACATATTCGCGTCCCAGCTTGCGGGCCTGCTCGCAGAGGGGAGCATTGGTGTCCATGTTGAAGGCCAACTGCGTGATGCCGTAGCGGTCGCGCAGGTCGATAAAGGTCATGCCGCCGAGGTCGCGTGCACGCTGTACCCAGCCGGCGAGGGTCACTGTCTGACCCGCATTGGCGAGGCGTAGCTCGCCGCAAGTATTAGTCCTATACATTGTTATTCTTTGTTTTCATAAACGTTCCGAGTGTGCAAAGGTACACAATTCGGATGATACAGCAAAAACTTTTTTCATTCAGAGAGAGCGCTTGGCGGCAGCAGGCGTAGCAGCAAGGGCAGGTGGTCGCTGATGCCGCCCTCGTATGTGACGCCGAGGTTGGTGCGTTTTGGTCGCATTCCGGGACGTATGCTCTCCTCTGTCAGCAGGTGGTCGAACTTGAGCAGTTTTAGTTTCTTCACCTGCCATCTGTCGTCCGACAGGAGGAACATCTGGTCGATGTAGCGCCACTGTCCCTGGTATTTGTGCGACCCCCAGTCGCGCGGCAGCCGTTGTGTCAGCAGGCGTATGCCTTCGGCATTTACGCTGTCGGTGCCGAAGCCCATGCCGTCGGCGATGGCCTCTTCGTCGGCTTCGGCGTTCATGTCGCCCATGGCGACGATGGCGGTGGTGGGGTGGGCGTCGTGCAGCTCTACCATCAGCGAGCGCAGGGTGTGTGCAATGGCCATTCGGTGGGCCTCGGCAACGTCGCCGCCGCGCTTCGAGGGCCAGTGGTTGAGCAGCAGGCACAGGCTGTCGCCCTCGGCGGTGACGCCTTCGACAAGAAGGATGTCGCGTGTGTAGAACCCGGTGGTGCTGTCGCTGACCGAGATGGGGCGCGACGCGGTGACGGTGAAGCGGTCTGTGCGGTATATCAAGGCCACGTCGATGCCGCGCCGGTCTGGCGAGTCGTAGTGTACATAGCGGTAGGGTACCTGTGCCAGCGGCGTGCCTTGACACAGTTCGCGCAGCACATACTTGTTCTCCACCTCGGCCAGGCCTACCACGTCGGGCAGGTCCATCATGACGAGAGTCTTGTATATCCCATTTAGCTTGGAGTCGAGTTTGTAGCGCGTCCAATGCATCTCGCCGCGAGGGGTGAACTCATCATCGTTGGTGTGAGGGTCGTCGCGGGTGTCGAAAAGGTTCTCAACGTTCCACCATGCTATGGTGAAAGGCTGCTGCTGTGCTTCGGGGAGCGGTGAGGGTCTGTCCTGCGTATGTGATACCATTGGTATCGTCAGCATCAGTATTAAAGCCAGTTCCAATCGGAGGTGGTGGATTTCGTGGTGGGTTCAGTCGGTTCGGGAGTGGGAGCAGGAGCGGGCTCGGGCGCTTTGGCGACGGCGGGCGTTGCTTCTGGTTGCTGTTCGACGGCGGGAGCCGCTTCGGTGCTGTCGACGACAGCAGCTGTGTCGGCCATGTCGAGTTGCTCCTCGGTGTATGCTGCCGGATTGGGTTGCCACACCCAGCGGTGCTGTGTCAGTCGGAATACAATCAGGAAGGCCACGGCCAGCACCACGATCCAGATGAGGCATTTCTTCCACCATGCCATCTTCTTTCTGGCGAAGGGGTCTTTGGCCGTCACTTTGGGGTATTTGGCCATCGAGGTGAGGGTCTTGCCAAAGGCAGTGTTGATTTTCACGTCGCTGTTTATGGCCCAGCCGTTGGCGTTGAGCACGGGACCCAGGTTGCGCTTGCGCAGCTTGAGCCATGCCAACAGCATCGAGGGACCGCTGATGAGGATGATGACGGCGGCGATGAGGATTATGATGTTGTACCAGTGTGCAAAGGCGAACTTGCCGAGGGCGGCCAGGGCGGCGCCCAGGGCGCCTAAGGCCAAGCCGATGGCGGCGAAGATACCGGCGAACTTGGCTATGTCGAAGGGTGCTGCGGCTTTCTTGTCGCCTTCCTTGGCTGCTGTCTCGGCAGCCTTGGTGGTGAGGTCGGTGCTGGCGCTGTCGGCTTTCGATGTCATCTCGTCGAACTGTTTGCTCTCCTTCTCGCTGGCGCTCTTTGTGATTTTGTCGGTCACCCAGTTGCCGAATTTGCGGTAGGGGCTCCAGAAGGCCTGTCGTACCGAGATGGGGTTGTCTACAATCTTGGTGATAGTGGCGTCCCAGTCCTGTCCACTGCGGTCGTAGAAGATGGCGTTCTTGCCTTCGTGCAGACCGCCTATCTCGCCGTCGGTGAGGGCTGCCACGATGTCCATCTGTGCGCCGCCGTTCTTGGCCACGCAGTGGCAGTAGATGAGGTATATGCCGCTCTTTCCCGCGGTGGCGGTGCTACGGCCCATGTCACTCACCTTGACGCAGAGCTCGCAGCAACGCTGGTCGATGTAGAGCTTGCCCGCCTGAAACACGGCGAGGTCGTTGGTGTTGCTGCGGTAGAAGTCTCTGAACACCACGTAGTTGTGTAGTAAGGTAAGAAAGTCGCGGCAGAAACGCAGCAGGCGTTCCACAGGCTCGATGGCGGCGGCATGTTCGGCCACCTGTGCGGCTATGGCTTCGTTCATGGCCGTCTCGCCGGCGGCTTTCCATGCGGTGTAGGCGTCCGCCTTGGCGACTATGGCATTCCATTCATCCTCGCTCATGGTGTCCTTGCCTTGCAGCTCGGGCACTGCGGCCACGAGGGCCGATATCTGGGTCTGCCATGCAGGGTTGATGCCATGCTTCAGGGGCAGCAGGCCTTCGCGCGACGGGCGGGCCAACGGGTAGACCGATATCTTGTCCACCTCGTCGCTGAGGTTGCCGGCGCTTATGGCCGCAATGGCCTCAACCTGCACGTCGAGGGCGGCGGCAGCCTCCTCGTCGAACTGCACCAGACGGCAACGCATATACCAGTCGGCCACTTTGGCGCGCACGGCGACCACGGCGCTTTCGGCGGCGTCGCTTCCCTCGCCGTAGGGCGGCTCGTAGGGCTCGGTGGCGTCGGCCTGATATTCGGCTTTGCATTTCTCCTCGAAGATGGACATGTACTCGTTCACGTCGTCCAGGGTGATGGACTTTTTCTTCAGTTCCAGCTTCGACAGTATCATGCGTGCAGCCTTGAGCACGGTCTTGCCCTCCTCTGTGTTGTTGCACACGGCGCCGAACTCGATGTTGTCGTTTCCTTCAAGCAGGTAGTCCATGTCGACCAGCACATTGCGGAGCCACTGCGAGGCGGCGACCACCTCGTGCACACGTATCTTGCCGTCCTTGTCGGCGTCGAGCAGCGCGAGAGTCCTCTCGTCGAACTCCAGTCCTTTGACGGGGCAGCTCAGCACGGTCCATAGCTTTTGGTCCAGTTCATCGAGGTGGGCTATGTCATCGCCAGTCTCGATGTTGACGCGCGTTACTCCGCCTACAGTGCTGAATTTCCAATTGTAACCTTTTTTGTTAATCAAGTTTAAAATGTTTGACATGGTGTTGTTATTAATATATGTTGATGTTTATCAAAAACCGTTGTGTGCGGCAGCAAAATCACCAACCACACCCCTCCTGCCTCGCTTCGGTGCCCCCCCCCTGAACTCTATAGTCTCACCCTTCGGTAAAGGGTCTGCCTTCACTTTTTCAGTAGGTGTAACGTCGTTTTATTTGTTTTATTGTGTACTGGATATGTTAATTATTTGATTGGTTGATTGTGAGCGAATAGAGGAAGGAGAGGCAAATAGTCAACGGATGTTTGCTTCTCCCTGAGCAATTAAATTTGCAGGATAACATTTTTTTTTGTTACTTTGCAAAATCGAAAACATGAACTTATGACCATACACGAACATGAAGAGCGCCTTTTCGACCAGTGGGCACGGCGCGCCCGCAAGCTCCGCGAGAGCGACGAGATAACGAAGGATGGCTTGCTGTACCGCGGCGAGCTGTGGTTCGACGGCTACAACCAGGTGCGCCGCCGCGGCGATGAGGAACAGCAGTGGTCCGACGCCGCCTGTCGCCTGCTGGTGCTGACCAGGGAGCTTGGCGAGGACGACGGATGGGACATCCGCGGCGAGAGCGGCCGGGTGCCCAGTCCGCGCCTCACCTGCCGCACCGCCCAGCGCTTCTTCCCCAACCTGGAGCTCTGGGTCTATGGCCTGATGAACACCCCCGACCGCAAGGCGATGCCCTTCTCGCGCGCCGACAACGCCACGCGGCTGCAGGGCTTCTACGAGAACGCCCCCATTGCCCGCGTCAACATCAAGAAACAACCCGACACGCATGCCTCCAGCAACGCCGTCTTTCAGAAGTATATGCGCGACTATGCCGACCTCATCGCCAGCCAGGTGCGCCTCTACGATGCCGACATCATTCTCTGCGTCGGCGGACAGGGTGTGATGGTCAAGTTCCTGTGCGACAGTGTCTATCGCGACATGGAACAGTTCAACGACCATGTGTGGTTCTCGCCGTCGGAAGGTGTGGTGGCCATCAAACAGTACCATCCCAACTATAGTGTATACAGCCGCAAGGATATGTATGATAGCATGATGCACGACTATCAGGCCTTCCTCAAGGCCAACCCTGCCATGCCTCGTCAGCGTTAAAGAGTATTAAAATAAACATCCCCGTTGTAGACTTTTGCCGAAAAGGTGGTTATATGTATGGTATGAAACGAGGAAAAACCATCTGCAACCAGCTTAAGGAGGTGCGCCGCAGCATAGCCGACGAGAACTCGATACCGCTCGAAATCAAGGAGTGCACCTACCAAGGGCCCTGTTGCGGCACCTGTCCGCGCTGCGAGGCCGAGGTGCGCTACCTGGAGCGCGAGCTGGCCCGCCGCATCCACATGGGCCGCGTGGCCTCGGTGGCCGGACTGACGTTGGGCCTGGCCGTGGGCGCCACGGCACAGGCGCAAGCCCCCGTGCAGAAGGAGGCTGTGCGCGCCGAGGTGCGCCAGAGTGAGCGGCTCAGCCGCGTGACCGGCACCGTGATTGACGGCAAGGACAAGGAACCGCAGCCGTTCTGCAACGTGGCCTTTGTCAGTGCCGACAGGGCACGGCCGTTCTCCAAGGTCGCCGCTACCGACTTCGACGGCATATTCAATATCGACCTGCCCGACGGCAGGTACACCATGCGTGTGGCCTCTGTCGGCTACAAGTCGTTGGAGAAGACCGTCACTGTCAGCGGTGCGACGCAGCTCGACGAACTCCTGCTCGAGATGACGGCCACTGTGATAGGCAGTGTCGATGTCCTGATTTGCGGCCTCCCTGCTGGTGGCGGACAGTGGGTTATTGGCCCCGACGCCCCGATGCAGGATATGGAGATCGAGGGAGTGAAGGTGAGGGTGCAATGAACGAGGCGGTTCCAGTCATAGGCATCGACCGGCACAGGCTGGGCATGGACGGTGTGGGCGTCACCACGCTGGTGGCCTTCCACGGTTGTCCGCTCCGTTGCCGCTATTGCCTCAACCACCGTTGCCTGGAAGACCCCGAGGGGCTGGCCCGTTTCACCCCGCAGCAGCTCTTCGACCATGTGGGCATCGACAACCTCTACTTCATAGCCACCGGCGGCGGCGTGTGCTTCGGCGGCGGCGAGG
>FLNX01003333.1_pt1 | contig 25262 bp, 16 predicted proteins | sample 1140341 | NCBI WGS metagenome assembly FLNX01 (sample SAMEA3878208, study PRJEB12797) | bioreactor metagenome | biome: Moose rumen | place: Sweden | collected 2011-10 | reverse complement strand
CATGAAAAAGATTTGTTGCAGGCTGCTAAAAAAGTGAAGTTCAAATTTTTGAAATATGTTTAGGTGGTTATAGTGCTGAGGTTCCACCTCTTCCCATTCCGAACAGAGAAGTTAAGCTCAGCCGCGCCGATGGTACTGAATGTCTTGGGAGAGTAGGTAGCCGCCACTTCCGGAGGGTTTTAATCGAATGATTGAAACCCTCCTTTTTGTTATAAATGTCCTTTCTTTAAACTATTCTTTTAGCGGGATAACCCCCAAACCATACACCTCTATAAACACATAAATCGTTAATACACATTAATTTATTTTAATATGACTAAAGTTCTTTTTATTTGTCACGGTAATATATGCCGGTCTCCTATGGCTGAGTTTATTTTCAAATACCTTACAGTGCAAGCCGGATTAGCCGGTGATTATGAAATATCTTCGGCTGCTGTTTCTTCTGAGGAGATAGGTAATGATATATATCCGCCTGCAAAACGTATTCTTAAAATTAACGGAATCCCGTTTGTTACACGCGCAGCACGTAAAGTGACGAAGAGTGATTACGATTACTATGATTATATCGTTTGTATGGACAAAAGCAACCTGCGACTTTTAGATTATATTATCGGTAATGATGCAGATAACAAGGTAACTTTACTTATGTCGTGGGCAGGTGAAAGCAGGGATGTTGCAGATCCGTGGTACACAGGTGATTTCAATGCCGCGTATCAAGATATTCTTTCCGGTTGCAAGTGTCTGCTGCAGCATTTGTCAAAATTAAGATAACAAATCAGCTATCTTGCTAATTTCAATACGGCATTTTCCACGAAGTATTGATTTCATGAGCGGTAGATTTTTTTTCGTCCGCAAAAATAATTATTACCGTAATAAAAAATGTAAGCAAAAAATTTGTTTTTTCAATATATAATGTGTACCTTTGCGGTGGAGATGTTTACTGATTCTTGGCAATTAAAAATTACTGCCATAAAAAAAACTTTATTTTTCTTGCAGCGATGTCAGTTGTTGTTACACAAACAACGGCAGACGTGAATTCTGCGGTGGCTTTGGCATAGGCTGTCCGAGGATATGATTTATTTAAACACACATTTTTTTAGTGGTAATTTTGGAATGAAAATAATTACAGCACCATGAAAAACTATTTTCTTATTTTTTTCGTTTGTATATTCTTGTTGAGTTGTGGTGGTTACAATCTTAAATCTCCTGATGAGAATCTTTCATTAACTTTTCGTTTGTCAGATGGCGGTGTGCCTGAATACCGTCTTGAGCGCGAAGGGCAGACTATTCTGGATTGGTCACGTCTCGGACTTATGGCGGAGCAGGTCTGTTTGAGTACGGGATTCAAAATAGCAGGTTCTTCCCGAAACAATTGCAACACCATTTGGGAGACCGTCTGGGGTGAAGAGCGTTTTATTCGTGACAATCATAATGAGATGACTATGCAGCTTACAACAGGTGACAATGTCAGAATGGATATTGTGTTCCGCTGTTTCAACGATGGTTTTGCTTTCCGCTATTTATTCCCGGGGCAAGATATTGATAGTCTTACCATTACCGATGATTTGTCATCATTCAATTTTATTGCCGACAACAACGCTTGGTTTATTCCGTGGCGCACGGAGTATTATGAGGGTTTGTGGAAGAGGAAACCGTTGTCAGAGATTGCGGATACGATGTGTTCTCCGATTACCATGGAATTGGTAGACGGGGGTTATGCTTTTGTTCACGAGGCAGCATTGTATAACTATCCGGCGCAGAACCTGTATATGCGCGATGGTCAATTGCGTGTTTTCCTCACTCCGTGGTTAGACCAAAGTGCCAATATGCTTTCCGATAAGGCTTATATCAGTCTGCCATTCAGTACTCCGTGGCATTTCATATCGTTGACGCACACGCTGCCGGAATTGACGGCTTCGCGTATTATGCTCAATCTGAATGAGCCGTGCAAAATAGAAGATACGTCGTGGATTCGCCCTATGAAGTTTATGGGAATATGGTGGGCAATGCATATCAAAACCATGACGTGGGAGTTCGGACCGAGGCATGGAGCTACGACAGCCAATATGGAGAAATATCTGTTTTTTGCCAAGAAACATGGTATTGATGCTGTGTTGGCTGAAGGCTGGAATCCGGGTTGGGAGGATTGGAAACATTTTGTATTCACCGAGTCTTATCCGGATTGGGATATGGACTATTTGAGTGCTCTTTCCGATAGTTTGGGTGTGGCTATTATCGGTCATAACGAGACCGGTGGCAACGCGGCAGATTACGAGAGTGACCTTGACACGATATATCGCTACCACAACAAATACGGCATTCATGCCATTAAGACGGGTTATGTTTCTCCGATTATAACCACCTTGGACGGCAGGCAGTTGAACAAGGGTCAGTCGGGTGTGCGACATTATCGCAAAGTTATCGAGACTGCGGCAAAGTACCATATTGCTATTGACAATCATGAACCGGTCATGCCTACCGGTCTGCAGCGCACTTATACGAATCTGATGACACAAGAGGGGGTTCGTGGGCAGGAGTGGAATGCGTGGAGTACGGATGGAGGTAGCCCTTGCGAGCATGTGACTGTGCTTCCTTACACGCGGATTCTTGCCGGTCCTGTGGACTATACTCCGGGAGTATTCCGTTTTGAAAACCCTGTTATCCCGACAACACGTGTGCATTCTACATTAATGAATCAGTTAGGTCTTTTTGTCTGTTTCTATTCGCCGCTACAGATGGCTTGTGATTTGCCCGAAAACTATATGGCTCGTGCGGATGCATTTAAGTTTGTTGAACAAGTGCCGTGCGACTGGGAGCAGTCGTTGCTTATTGACGGCAGGATAGGTGATTATTGCATTTATGCCCGTCAGGGTAGAGGTTCAGAAACATGGTATTTGGGAGGAATAACCGATGAGACTCCGCGTATGGTTTCAGTGTCGTTAAGCATGTTAGATGATGATGCTGAATATAGCCTTACCCTTTGGCGTGACGGCGATGATGCAGACTGGTGTGACAACCCGTATAGTTACAAAATTGAGGAGCGAGCGGTATCTGCGGGTGATACATTACATATAAATATGGCAAGCGGCGGTGGGTTTGCGGCGGTGATTGAAAAATCAAATTAATAATACATAAAACGCATTATTATGAAGCAGAAGTTTCTTATTATTTTGTTCCTTTGTTTCGCAGTGTTTCTGCATGCGCAGACGCATGTTGTGGGGGGAATGGTAACAGATACCAACGGCGAGCCGCTGATTGGTGCTTCAGTAGTGGTACAAGGTACAACGTTCGGTACTATTACTGATTTTGATGGCAACTATACCTTGTCGGGCATTGGAAAAGATGCTGTATTGGAAGTTTCCTACATGGGTTACGATAATCAAACAGTAGAAGTTCAGGGTAGGACAAAGATTGACATTGTTATGCAAGAATCGGGTTTTGAGGTAGAAGAGATAGTGGTTATTGGTTATGGTAGTCTCAGTAAGAAGGAAGTTTCGAGTTCTATTGTCCAGATTGACTCCAAGGATTTTGTCAAGGGTCCTATGAATAACCCTATGGAAATGTTGAATGGTAAGGTTGCGGGTTTGACCGTAAATAGTACAAGTGCTGCTGACCCAAATGCATCATCCTCACTTCAGATTCGTGGTGCAGGTTCATTGAGCGGTTCTAATAATCCGCTGTATGTTATAGATGGTGTGGCAGGTGGTGATATCCGCAACTTGAGTTCTCAAGATATAGAGTCAATCACGGTACTCAAAGACGCTGCCAGTGCAGCAATCTATGGTACACGCGGAGCTAACGGTGTTGTACTGATTACGACCAAGAAAGGGACAGCTGAACAGGGTAGTTTTAACGTTACTTATGATTCGTATTTTGGCTTGAATGTTGCAAAACCTCACGTTGAAGTCCTTACCGCTGATGAATTCCGACGCTCTCGTCGTGGAACTGATTACGGTGCTAACACTGATTGGTATAGTGAGATTACCCGTCCGGCTGCTTACGATATCAACCAGTATATCAATGTATCTACCGCCATCAAGGGAGGTTCTTACACTGCGAGTCTCAATTACAAGACCGCTGATGGTTTGGATATAGTGAGCAAGCGTCAGGAATACGGCGGTCGTTTCTCAATGGAGCAAAAGATGCTGCACGACTATCTGACTCTTTCCGCAAGTCTGTCAGGTCGCCGCGTTGACGAGACATGGGGCGATAACGGTCAGGTGGACAACGCTTTGAGCATGAATCCTACCATGCCTGTATATAATGAAGACGGCAGTTATTACCAACCTACAGGAACAACGGGGGCTGTCAATCCTGTCACGAGACTTAAAGAGACAGAATCTAATGGTCATCGTATGTATATGCTCGCTAATGCGGGGTTGAAGCTGAAGCTCTATAGCGATGAGTATAACAACCTGAACACCTCGGTATCCTATTCGCTCGATTATAACGATTTGAAGTCAAATACTTATGCCACGTCAAAATCTAACGAGAGCTACTGGGGTGGTTACAATGGTCGCGCTAATGTCAACTACCAAAAGTATCAAACCCATCATTTAGACTGGTTAGTAAACTATGATTTTCAGATGGATGACCATACTGTTCGTGCGGTTGCCGGTACTTCGTGGGAGCAATATAACTATGAGCAGGTAGGTGCTGAAAACTATGATTTTACATTTGACAACACTAAATGGTACGACATTTCTGCCGGTACATGGTTGGCTCAGGGACTTGCCAATATGTGGACAGGTCAGACGCAGTCCTCGTTGTTCGGCTTCTTTGGTCGTATCAACTATAATTGGCGGGATATGCTGTTTATTAGTGCAAGTATCCGTCGCGAGGCAAGCACCAAATTCGGTTCGCAGAGCCGCTGGGGTAATTTTCCTTCGGTAAGTATCGCTTGGGAAATGGCGGAAACAGACTTTATGAAGCCTGCTTCGAATGTAATTAAAAGTCTCAAGCCGCGCTTATCTTATGGTGTAACAGGTCGTGAGCCAAGTTCTCCTTATCAGTCATTGGCGACATACAGCCCACGCTATCAGTATTTTATCGATGGGGAATGGGTGACGGGTTATGCACCTTCTAATAATGCCAACCCCTTGCTCAGTTGGGAGAAGTCTGTTTCTTATAATATAGGTGTTGACTTTGACTTGTGGCATCGCCTGCGCGGTAGCATAGAGTATTATATCCGCTCCTCGCCCGACTTGCTTTATAACTACACTGCTCCTCAACCGCCTTATGTTTACCAATCAGTACTTGTCAACGTTGGGACGACGACCAACAGAGGTGTTGAAATAAGTTTGAATGCTGATGTAATGAAGAAAAAGAATTTTTCATGGACCTCGAGTGTCAATTATGCCTACGGACGTACTTATCTGACCAAACTCTCCAATGAGATTTATCAGGCTTCATTTCTTGAATTGTATCTTAAACCGGGAGTCGGAACATCGGAGTATTTTTTCCGTGTAGAAGAGGGTGGTGAAGTAGGTCAGTTCTACGGCTATCAATATGCGGGTGTTGACAAAAACGGCAACATGTATGTGCTTGACAATGATGACAATCCGCAACCTGTCAGCAATGCAGACCCTACTTGGAAACGCAAGATAGGTAATGGTGCTCCAAAGCACACCTTGAGTTGGTCCAATAGTTTCGAGTTCTATGGTTTTGATTTGTCAATACTCTTTACCGGTGCTTTCGATTACGATATTTTCAATATGCGCAAATATGGTATGGGTTTGCAAGGCTGCGGTACTGACAATGTGTTGCGTACAGCATACACAGACAACAAGGCTGTCCGCACAGGCGGCGGTTACATATCAAGCTATTTCCTTGAGGACGGCTCTTACTTCAAGCTCGACAATATCACACTCGGCTACAACTGGCAGTGGAAAGACAAAGCAGTTGACGGTTTGCGTCTCTATCTCACCGCCAAGAATATAGTCACCATGACGCGCTACAGCGGCAATGACCCGAGTATTGTGGCTGTAACGGGTATTACTCCGGGTGTTGATACATCATCAGCATACCCGACAGCAACGCAACTCTGTTTAGGCATAACACTCAAATTACATTAATATGAAATCGAAACATTATATATCAATTACGGCGGTTGCCTTAAGCGCAATGTTTGTATTTACTGCGTGTGATATGGACGAGCAGGTCTTTGACCGCCTTGATGCTACTGTTTATTATCAAAACGAAGCATCTGTAAAAGGTGCTGTGGCTGCCATTTACGGCAACGCGGCAATGAGTTATTTGGAGTATTTCTGGTACCTCAATGAGTTTTCTGCTGACCAGATTGTTTGGCGTGTGTGGAATGGAGGACTTTGGGGTTATGACGAGGGCGAAAAAACAGTTATCTCTACACATACATGGACTTCAGAGTCCAAGATTATACGCTCCACATGGGAAACAGCATGGAGTACCATAGGGCTGTGCAACACCCTGATTAGCGATTTGGAAGAACTTGATGTTGACGAAATCGGCATCACTGAAGAGAAACTTCGGTCGTATATCTCCGAAGTACGCACTCTTCGGGCTTGGGCTTATTACAACTGTTTCGAACTCTGGGGCGGTGCCATACCTCTTTATACCGGGAGTGGCGGTGAAATTCCGGGGTCTGCCGATGAAGATTTCCAAATCGGATGCCAAAAAGTCTATGATTTTATCTGTACCGAATTGGACGAGAGCTATGCCGCTCTTCCGCAGGAAACAGGCACAAATGCTACGCGCAACCGCATGAATCAGGCTGTCAACCGCATGATTAAAATGCGTATGCTTCTCAATTCAGAAGTCTTTACCGGCACGCCGCATTTCAAGGAATGTGCAGAATTGGCTCAAGAACTGCTTGACGGCAAATACGGCTCATACACTCTTGCCAACGACTACCGCGACATTTATCATACCGACAACAATACGTGCCCCGAAGTTGTTATGGCATTTGCAATGGAGAATGGTCAGCTGAATGCCGGTTGGATGCGTGACATGCCTTTCCTTGCTTACACCTATGCCGACTATTTCAGCTTCAGTTCCACACAGTCAGCGTGGAATTGTTGCTGCCTCGCACCGTCATACGATAATTCAGGTACGGTCAACAGCACTTACGGCTATTCGGAAAATCCTGTTTGTTTCCTTGACCCGCCTTATAACGATCGTCTTGGTGCTGTTTATGAGCGTTTTTCTGACAAGGATATTCGCAAAGGCAACTATAAATGGGAAAACGGTAATTACAGCGGCATTTTCTTACGTGGACTGATGCGTGCCAATTGGGGTACGGGCGATATTCTCAAAGCCGATGCCGACCGCGATGGTATGGATCTTTATTATGCCGACCAGATAGGTCAATTCGAGGGAGCCACAACTATTGGTCGTACCCTTGAGCCGGTAATGTCTCCTCGCTGGGGTGAAACTAATTCCGGAGTACGCCTTGTGCGTTATCCGATATATCCTGAAAGTGAAGGAAAAGACTTCCAGAATATTGACGATGTCGAATTCCGCTGGGCTGAAGTCTATTATACTCTTGCAGAATGCAAACTTCGTGAAGGTAATGCCTCCGAAGCGGAAAATCTCGTACTGCAAGTCAGACAGCGTTATTTCAATAATCCTGCTGATGCATCACAATATGGCAGAATCAACATTATTGATGAAAGTTGGATGCTCGACCAGTGGGGTCAGGAATTCCTTTGTGAAGGTCGCCGCCGCCGTACCGATTTGCGCCGCTTCGACAAATTCACACAAGGGCAGTGGTGGTTCTTCGGTCGTGCCACTGATGACGGATTCACTTATCCCGCCAAACGCGACAAAAAATACGAATGGTTCCCGATTCCGTCTTCCGCACTCAGTGTCAACCCGGGACTGAAACAAAATCCTAACTATTAACAACAGTAGTGAAACCGCTTTGTATAAAGTTGAAAAATATAATTATGCTTGCGAAAAACAAGCCTGATTTGTCCAACTGCTAACTACATATATCTATGAAACGAATACTCAATATACTAATAATGTTTGCAGCCTTACTGATGATTGGTTGCAAACAGGAGGTGATTGTCTTCGACCACGAACAACAGCAGTTTGAGGTCAGAAGCAATGCTATTCTCATCGAACTCATCGTGCCGACAGGTACTGCCGCCGATGATGAAATTTATATTTATGGTGCTTTCAACGGGGCTGACGAGAATACTGTCATTGATATGTTGGAGTGGAAAATGGAGAAAGCACAACTCTCTGACAAGAAATGGGGCATTTATCTCTTCCCCGATAATTTCGTTGTCGGCAAGACACTTGCCGATGGTTTTTCATTTGTAAGCCTCAAATCCGGTGCAGAACGCGACATCAACGGCGAACCGGTCAGCCATACTCTTGATGCTGATGTCGGCACACGCAACAATATATGGGTTGACCGTTGGGCTGCCTATTTCAGCGGAGGCGGAGAAACAGTCAAACACAACGGTTATGTTGTCTATGTCCTCGATGAAAGCGGTTTTGCCGACCTGAATATGTATATGTATGGTGATGTCAACGACCTTAATGGCGGATGGCCCGGAATGAAACCTATAGGTACAGAAACCATCAATGGAGTGGAATATACTTATTTCGACCTCGGCAGTGACAACAACGGACTGAATGAAACGCTCATATTCAGTGACGGAGGCAGCAACCAGCTTAGTGACTATGGTCCTATAACCATCAATGATAACTATTTCCTGCATATCACAAGCGATGGTACAATAGAAGCAATATCATCCTCATCTACCGTCAGCCACGATGGAGCCACGGTATATATTCTCGATGGAATAGGTTGGGGAATGAATACCACGCTCTATATGTGGGGTGATGTAAACGACTTAAACGGCGGCTGGCCGGGTATGACAGTCAAGGGGACTGCCAAATTCGGTGCCTATACCTATATGTATTTCGACCTCGGAGTCGCCAATAACGGTCTCACAGAACACCTTATCTTTAGTAACAATGGAGCAACGCAACTGCCTGACTACGATGATTATGTGATTGGCGAAGACATATTCTTATACCTCGCTGCCAATACAGTAACTGTTATCAGCGACCCTGAACACCCCGGAGATGTGGAATGGTTCGACCCTGAAGCCAAACCGAAAGAAGCCGCAACCATAGACCTCTATTTCTACAACGGAGCAGAGAAACTGATTTCCGGAATCAGTGAAAATGAGGAGCCTGTGGAATTTATTCTCAACGTCTATGCTTGGGGTTCATCCGAAGTATTTGGCGCATGGCCCGGACTATCGTTCGGGACAATGGATGAATTGTCAATACTCGGTCTGCCGCTTAAACATACCGAAATACAATGTTTCATTGGCGATGAATTTCACATTATCATCAACAACGGCAACGGAGAGCAGTTAGACGACTACAATATCACTGCTGACAATCCTGCCAACGAATATTATCTCAAAATAACCGATGACAGTGTAAGCCCGCTGTCTGTAGTAGCTCAAAAACACCAAACAAAATGAAAGCACGTTATTTACTGACCGCCATTTCGGTTGCGATACTTTTTGCAGCATGCGGTCCGAGCGGTGAAGAACCGTTAATTAATGTCGATGGTGATGATATTAAACGCGATGCCAACACCACTATCGTCTATGAATGTAATGAAAGACTTTTTGCCCAAGACAATGCCTTTAAGGCTATTGAGACCTATATACCAGAATTGGAAAAGATGGGTGTCAATGTTCTTTGGCTGATGCCGATTCATCCGCGTGGAGAAGATGCCAAAGCAATAGGCTCACCCTACTGCGTCAAAGACTATAGGGCAGTTGACCCTAAATTCGGTACAACAAGTGATCTTAAACACCTCGTTGCTCTATGCCACGAGCATGGCATGCAGGTAATACTTGACTGGATAGCTAACCATACATCGTGGGATAATGCGTGGGTAACAAGGCACCCCGAATGGTATGAAGGTCCGTCAACAGCCGATGAACAATCTTGGGCAGATGTTACTTTTCTCAATTATAATATCCAAGCAGTACGCGACACGATGAAAGAGTGTATGCTCTATTGGGTACGTGAAGCCGATATCGATGGTTTTCGCTGCGACTATGCCAATGGTGCTCCGTTGGATTTCTGGCAAGATGTTAACGATGCAATTTATAATCTCAAACCGGATGCTTTCTTGCTCGCTGAAACAAGCGATACGCGCCACTACAACGCAGGGTTCGGATATATATATAGCTGGAATTACCTTTATGCCGTTGAGGATCTATATGCCGGCAGCGGCACATTCAGTTCTCTTCTTTCTGCACATAACTCGGAGTATAACAGCACACCGGCAGACAAAGAAAGACTGCGCTATATCACCACTCACGATGAAACGGCAACCAAAGCACCCGCTTCGGTCTATCGCGATGCTGCGGGAGAACTTTCTGCATTCTGTCTCACCGCTTTTATGGGCGGTGTGCCAATGATTTATTCCTCGCAGGAATTAGGCAACACCAACACCATCAACTTCTTCAACTATAACATCCTTGACTTCACTTCGCCTAATGCCACGCGTGATGCACTCGCCGCAATACTTAAAGCCTATCGCCAAACAGCATCATTACGGAGTGTGCAACCTACCTTTGGAACGCTCGCCACACGAGTACCATACGTTGAATATATAAAAGACGATGCCGCACTTTTCGTTATCTGCAATTCCGCTAACACCGAACAGAAGGTCAAATTCCCGATGCGATATGAGGGAGCTGTAGTCACTGACATGCTCAGCGGCGAACAGCAGACCCTTGAAGCGGTTACCACTCTTGCACCGCGTGAATACCGCATTTATCGCAAATAATGGTGCGCAGACGGCTCGTCTGCGGTTGTATCGGCTTGCGCGGTCAAGTCATTGAATTGTCAAAAATATAAAATCGGTATAATCCGGTTAATTTTATTAATTTAATTTTTTTTAATTATGCGAAAAACTACTTTTTTTATAGCAATGATGCTTGGCATTTTTGCTATGAACACTAAAGCAGACACTTACAAAATTTACGCTTTGAACAAAGTGTCTGAATGGACAGAACTGCAACTTTACGCGTGGGGCGATGAAGAATGTTTCGGCCCTTGGGGTGGTAAGTCTGTTGACGGTAAAGCAACTATCAACGATGTTGAATGGGTCTATTTCGAATTTAGCGATGCACTCGTAGGTAAGACCGAACACCTTATGTTCCATAGCGGTGATGCCAAACTCGAGACCGAGGATCTCGTTGTTACCCTCGAGGCAAAAGACTATTATGTTGAGGTGGCTCAGCCCGTAGCTAAATTTGTTGACCCAAGCGGTAATCCGCTTATCGATCCGAAGCAGGAAGAACAAATTACAGTACGCGCTCATAAACCGGCAGAATGGGATAAAATTTTTATTTGGGCGTGGACAGATAGTGAGAATTTCACTGGTGGTCAATGGCCGGGTGTGGAAATGACTGACAATGGTGACGGTTGGTTCTGTTTCAATGTACCTGCCGGCGCAAGTGTTATTTTCAGCAATAACGGTACTCCGCAAACTGCCAATATCGACAATGTGGACGGAACAAAGGGTTATCTCGTTGCTGCCGATGGTAATTATGAGGAAACAACAGAGAACGTGCCTACCACAGAATGTTCCTCAGAAGTTATTAAACCGGAAGAGAAAGATGTAAACTTTATTGTTAAGGTTACCAAACCCGACCAATGGGATAAGATATTTATCTATATTTGGGGCGGTGGCGAAGTCTTCGGAGCATGGCCGGGTGCTGAAATGGCACAAGACGGCAGCTGGTTCAGGATCGAGGTTGCTTCTAAGTCAGAAAACAACAACATTATCTTCAATAACGGTAATGGTGGTGAAGGCAACCAAGTTGATGCTCCTAATAACCCATGGGCAGTCGATGCTTGCTTTAATATCAGTAATGAACTTGCTTGCTCCGTTGCCGAGTGCTCAACTGCTTTGATGAATGTTAGCGAAGCCGGAGTGTCGGTTTATCCGACTGTTGTCAGCAACCAATTCACTGTAGAAGCGCAAGAAGTTATAACTAACGTTTCCGTATTCAGCCTTGCAGGTCAGCAAGTAGCAACACGTTCTGCTTCAAGCAAGAGCGTTGTTATGAACGCAGCTGATTTTGCGTCAGGAATGTATATTGTACGTGTTCTGACAGCTGATGGTAAAATGAGCATACAAAACATCATCAAATAGGTGAAAATGTCAATATCAAAAATAAAGGGCGTATTTAACTACGTCCTTTATTTTTTGTATTCTTGCAGGCTTTTGCGCCATTTTCTGAGATAATCAATAAATTCCCGTTGGTTACGGGCAGGCGGGTTATTTTCTTTTTGTGCAACGGCGGTGATATGGAATTTGAGATATGTCAGTGGTTGGAATCGTATCATGATATTTTGTCGGTCTTCAACGATATCTTTGACATATTGTTGTGGGACATAACATCCTAAACCGACAATTTCTTTATGATATTTCACTGTGTCTTCTACGGGCCAGTCCATTCCCCATGAGCCGAGTAAATCGCCTTCCTGCCATGTGTATGAGCAACGTATGTCATCGGGGTTGGTGGTCTCGGGTTTGCTCTTAAGTGGTATTTTTTGTACACCTGTTACGAGATTGTTTATAGGTTGTGACAAAAATACTTCGACTTGCACATCTCGGTGACCGGCATACATAGTATATCTCACGCGCATGTCAACGTTTTTGCCTTCTGTCTGCCAGCCTGTAACTTCTATCTCGGAGATTGTGCGGCTGTTGCTGCGTTCAATAATCCTTTCGGTGCGGCTTTCCCATTGCTCTATATGGGTCATTTTCTGCCCGTTCCATGGTTTGACAGCCCCGACACCTATTGCTCCGCTTACACGTAGTACATCATCGCCGAAACCCTGTGAGAGTTGCACATCATTAGGGTACCAGAGTGATTGCTCGAGTTCTAACTGTGGGCTGCGCTTGGCATAAAGGTCGATAGTTTGTTTGTTGTCGAAATAGATACGATATGCCATTTGCTCGGTCTCAAAAGCTATTCCGTGGTGGTAGAGGTTGTGATAGACATCATAATCGGGGTTAGTTGTGGTGACCGAAAGTACAGGTATGATTTGCAGTGAGTCAGCGATATGTTGGTATTGTTTGAGTCGTTTTTGGTCAATGGTGTAGGTTACCTTGTCTGCAGCCTGCTGTTTGAGCCACATTTGAGTGTTGACACTTCGGCAAGCTGAAAGGGAACATAGGGCAAGTATGATAAGGTTGATGGTTGAGAGTTGAGAGTTGAGAGAAGTCATTTAGTTGAGAGTTGAGAACTGAGAGCTTAGAATTGAGAGCTTAGAATTGAGAGTTGGGAGTTGAGAGAAGTTTGACATTATCCACATTGTTGAGGTGCATATTTTTACCTGCTGACTCCGGCACGCAGATAGTTACGTTTTCTATAGTCAGACCGTCTGTTTGATTGACAACAGCGGGTTGTTGTGCATTGACGAAGATATTTTTGAGGGAGACATTTTTCACTTTCATTTCGGGCAACCCGTTGAAATACATTGCGCGTTGTGCGTGGTTGCAGACTACGTCCTCAATGAATATGTCCTTGAATTGCGGTGTACCTTGGTTTACTTCGGGTATTTCGCTGCGCATACGTGCTTCAATCTCTTCCTGTGTTTCCTCGCCTGCTCCTTTGCCGCCGTAGAAGAGGTCAAAGAGCAATGGGTCAGTTGGTATGTTGGTCATGTTGATACCTTTGATATAGATGTTTTCAACTATGCCGCCTCTGCCGCGTGTTGATTTAAACCGAAGTCCTACATCTGTACCGATAAATAGGCAGTTGTTCACTTGGATATTTCTTACATCGCCTGACATTTCAGAGCCTACCACAAAGCCGCCGTGACCATGGAATACTGTGCAGTTGCTGACAATGATGTTTTCTGTCGGCATTGCTCGCCTCCAGCCGTCTTCGCCCTTGCCCGATTTCATGCATATCGCATCATCGCCTACATCAAAAGTACAGCCTTTAATTATCACATTCTTGCATGACTCAACGTCAACTCCGTCGCCGTTCTGCGAATACCAGGGATTGCGGACGGTAAGATCGGAGAGAATGACATTCTCCGACATCAGCGGGTGAAGATTCCATGCAGGGCTGTTCTCAAAGGTAACACCTTCTAATAATATATTTTTACTGCCGATAATACTAACCATTACCGGTCTCAAAAACTGATGAATCTGTTCCCATACGCTGTCTTCCGCAACAATGGGTACATTTTGGTCTTCGCATAGCGACTGACCAAATAGTGCGGCTTCCGACGGATACCATGTCTTGCCGTCTTCTGAAACAACACCACCGCGTTTGAGTTGCTGCTCCCATTGTTTGGCTGTCAGCTTGGCTTTCTTCACCGGCCGCCAGTAATCTCCGTTGCCATTGATGACTCCGTGACCGCAGATTGCAATGTTTTCGGCATTGACTGCGGAGATGGGTGATTGGCATCGCTTGGTGTCAAGACCTTCAAAACTTGCATCTATAATAGGGTAGAGACGGTAGTCGGGTGAAAACATGACGAGTGCGTTATAGTCTATGTAGAGTCTGACATTGCTTTTCAATACAATAGGACCTGTCAGATATACACCGGCGGGTACAAGAACTGTTCCGCCGCCTTTCTGCGCCACTTCGTCAATAGCGTCCTGAAAAGCTGATGTGCATAGCGTCAGTCCGTCAGCCACGGCTCCAAAGTCTGTGACCGATTTGGTCAGGTCGGGAAATTGGGGAATACTGACTTTCGGCATAGAGAAAGGAGCCTTGCCGGTTATCATGTCAATATCTGACTGTGAGCATGAGGATATAGGGGATTGCATCTCGCAACAACCTGCTAATAAAAAAGCGGAAACAAGAAGGATTAGGGTGTTTTTCATATTTTGTTATAATTATTTTTGCAAAATTAGGGTATTTTTTGCAAAGGCGGTTTGATTATTTGACGGAAATAGTGGAAATTTTGTTTAATAGGCTGCATTTACGAAGAATAGTCCTTGTGCGGGTGCAGACTGACCTGCTTGAGAACGGTTTTTGTTCTCTATAATGCCGGCAAACTGTTCGACGGTTATTTTTCCGCGTCCCACATCTAATAGGGTGCCTACAATGGCGCGAACCATGTTACGCAGAAAGCGGTTGGCTTGAATGGAGAATACCCACATGTCGCCGCGCTTGCTCCATTGAGCTTCGGTGATATGACAAATTGTGGTTTTCACATCGGTGTGGACTTTGCAGAATGAGGCAAAATCTTCGTATTGCAACAGCAAAGCGGCTGCTTGATTCATTTTGTCAAAGTCAAGCGGAGTATGAATAAAGACAGTTGTGTCATAGTCGAAAGCTGTTTTAGTATTGACAATTCGGTATTCGTATCTTCGCCACAAGGCATCAAAGCGGGCATGTTTGTCATCGGAGACATGTTCGATTGACTGCACAGCAATATCGGGGGGTAGTAGAGCGTTAAGCCGTGCGACCATTGTGTTGTCAATAGTCGCAGGGCTGTCGAAATGTGCTGTCATAGAGAGTGCATGTACTCCTGCGTCAGTGCGACCTGCCGCAGTCAGAGCTATATTCTCACGCAGTATGGTTGATAATGCTTTTTCCAATTCGTCTTGGATACTGTTGCCGTTAGGTTGGTGTTGCCAACCATGGTAATTGGTACCTTTATATGAGAATCGGATAAAATAGCGCATGGTGAGATTAGATTAATTTTCTGTAGAGATTTTGCATATTGACGCGTTGTGCGAGATAGTTATGCAGTTCGGCGATAGGGATACGCTCTTGCTGCATAGTGTCGCGGTCTCTTACTGTAACGGCATTGTCCTCAAATGTGTCGTGGTCAACGGTGATACAGTACGGAGTGCCGATAGCGTCCTGACGGCGGTAACGTTTGCCGATAGCGTCTTTCTCATCATATTGTGCTTTGAAATCGAATTTAAGCGAATCCATAATCTCACGTGCTTTTTCGGGCAGCCCGTCTTTCTTGGTCAGTGGCAGAACGGCAACTTTGACGGGTGCAAGCACTGCAGGCAGATGTAAGACAACGCGCATATCGCCGCCGTCTAATTGCTGTTCATCGTAAGCTGCACACATGACTGAGAGAAACATACGGTCAACACCGATACTTGTTTCAATGACATACGGAGTATAAGACTGATTCAGTTCGGGGTCGAAATACTCGATTTTCTTGCCTGAAAATTTGGCATGTTGTGAAAGGTCGAAATTGGTACGCGAGTGGATACCTTCCACCTCTTTGAAACCGAACGGCATCTCAAACTCTATGTCGGTTGCAGCATTGGCATAGTGAGCTAATTTTTCGTGGTCGTGGAAACGATATTTATGGTCGCCGAGACCGAGAGCTTTGTGCCAACGCAGGCGGAATTGTTTCCAATGTTCAAACCACTGCATCTCCTCGCCGGGACGCACAAAGAACTGCATTTCCATTTGCTCGAATTCACGCATGCGGAAGATGAACTGACGAGCGACAATCTCGTTGCGGAATGCCTTACCTATTTGGGCAATACCAAAAGGTATTTTCATTCGCCCTGTTTTCTGAACATTGAGGAAATTAACGAATATGCCTTGTGCTGTTTCGGGTCGCAGATATACTTTCATTGCGCCATCGGCTGTAGATCCCATATCTGTGGCAAACATCAGATTGAATTGGCGAACATCAGTCCAATTGCGTGTACCGGAAATAGGGCAGACAATCTCTTCGTCAAGGATGATTTGCTTGAGTTCGTCAAGATCCATCGCATTCATTGCAGCCGAATAACGCTCGTGAAGCGCATTGAGTTTGTCAAGATGCTCTTTAACGCGCGGATTGGTTTGTTTGTAAAGCTCTTCGTCAAAATTTTCACCAAAACGCTTGCGTGCTTTCTCTATTTCTTTGGCGGCTTTTTCTTCATATTTAGCTATCTGGTCTTCTATAAGTACATCTGCGCGGTAACGTTTCTTGGAGTCGCGGTTGTCAATCAGGGGGTCGTTGAAGGCGTCAACGTGCCCTGATGCTTTCCATGTGGTCGGATGCATAAAGATGGCGGCATCTATGCCGACAATGTTTTCGTGCAAAAGCGTCATACTGTCCCACCAATAACGCTTGATGTTGTTTTTCAATTCCACACCGTTCTGACCATAGTCATAAACTGCCGACAAACCATCGTAAATATCGCTCGAAGGAAATACAAAACCATATTCCTTGCAGTGAGAGATAAGTTTTTTGAAAACTTCTTCTTGTGTAGCCATGTTTATATACAATTTTGTTATTTTCAATTTACGGTTTGCAAAATTAATATTTTTTTTCATAACAGCGTAACATTATTAATAAAATCGCATGTAAAAATCGCTAATTTCTTGTTATTATCAGAAATAAAATGTAATTTTGCGGGTTGAATACAGACATTATTAATAATGAAAAGAGGACTGTTGAATAAAAAAGTATTGTATTTTGTTTTTCTTGCTGTTGTTGTATCAGGCTTCAACAGTTGCGTAGAGGTGGGCAATATTGATACTTCAAAAGATGACCAATATACGGCGGATATTGTAGGACGCTGGCGCAAAGCCTCGGAGAGTGATCAAAACCCGTCAGGCAATTATCTATACTATGTCTATCGTTCTGACGGGTGGGGATATACCTGGGATGAAGGTGATGATTTTACCGAACAGGAAACTCTCGACAATTTTCATGGCAACGGTTGGTTTGAGTGGAGTATATATAATGCCACACTGACCGAAAAACACCATTTTAAAAGCAGTGCAGCCATTACAACCAAGACCTATAAGATCCGTCAACTTACCGATACAAGACTTGTGAAATTCGATGAAGCCGGCAACAAAACACAGACACTGACAAGAGTGGTTAATTGAGTGTCGAACTTTGAGCCGCTAATTAAAAACTGCTAATTGATTATGAAGCGATTTTGGAAAATATTCGGAATAACATTAGGAGCATTGCTCGCCGTGGTTATTATTGCGGCATTGATTGCCATATACGTGATTTTTACACCGGCAAAACTTTCACCGATAGTTCGCAATGTCGCCAACGACTATATTACCGCCGAGCATGAAATAGGCGATGTGGAATTGACTTTTTTCTCTACTTTCCCTAATGCTGCGGTTAAAATCAACGGTTTGTTGGTGGTAAATCCTATGGACGGTGCGCAGAGTGACACTGTTTTGCATAGCCCTGAAGTTATTGCCCAATTGGACTTAATGCAACTTCTAAAAGGTAATTTGATTGTTGACGGTTTGCAGATTAACAGGACTTTGTTCAATGGTTTTATCAACGCGGATAATATTGCCAATTTCGATGTTCTGAACATTGAAACTGACACAATGACTGAAGACACATCCGCCTTTGTTATGCCATTCGACCAAATGAAATTGAGCGATATAGCATTAGATATCAGAAGTTTGTCGTTTGTTATCAAGGATAGTGTTGATTCCGTTTCCGTGTCTGATAAGATTTCCGTTTCTGCCGGCAATGGTTTTGTAAAACTGACTGATGCCGAGACATCCGGCAATACCGGCAAGGCTGATCTGACTTTGCAGCTCAACGGCGTCAATGCCGGACTTTCCGATATGGTTGCTTCGGGAGATGTAATCCTTACTTCTCCTGCGGAATTTGACCTCGACAATATGCGCTTTTTGCTCAAGCAGGCACAGCTATCGCTGCATAATGCTAATCTCGACATAAAAGATGAGTCTTATATCAAACAGCGTGAAATAAGTCTGCAATCAACCATCCTTGCCGAACTTGATGCTAACCATTATAATCTGCAAAACACTCGCCTGACCTATGACCGCTTCGGGTTACTGCTCAACGGGGATTTTATCATTCGTGAAAATGGCGATATTCATATCATTGCCGATGCTGATATCCGGCAATGGGACATCTCTGATGCAATTGCCCTTCTGCCTGCATTTATAGCATCGAAAATCAGCGAAATCAAAGCCGATGGTACTGCAAGTATCAAAGCCGAAGCAAGGGGTGTTTACGGCGAAAACAGTATGCCTGTTGTCAATGCCGATGTGGTGCTGACCGATGGTGAGTTGAAATATAAAGCTCTGCCGTTTGATTTGAAAGAGACCGAGGCAGAGGTCGGAATCCGTCTTGACATGAATGACTCTACTAAATCAATCGCACATATCAAGCATTTGAAAGCCAAGGCTCTTGACTCACAAATTGAAGCATTCGGTGATGTCAATCATCTCCTTGCTGAAAATATGGATGCTGACCTTACTGCAAAATATGATGTCAATCTGCCTGATATAAAAGGTTTTCTGCCGGAAAATATGGCTCTGAACGGTAGGGCAGACGGCAAAGTGATATTCAAAGGCAAAATATCTGATGTTACCGATTTGAAACTGACAAAAACGGTTATTGACGGTAATATGCAGGTTAGCAAACTTGATTTTGCTTACGATAGCATGACCGTAAAAAGCAATAAGGCGAATATTGCTTTCCGTATCCCGAATTTGAGACCGACAAAAAATACAGTCGGATTTCTCAATGCAAAACTTAATCTTCAAGGTTTAGATTTTGCCAAAGACGGGAATCTCAGCGCATCTGTCGGTACTACACAGGCTACAATAGAAAGTTCTAATCTGCTTAGCAGCGACCCGCTGATAAAAGCTACGCTCAAACTCAATACCGACCGTCTTTTGGCATTAACCGACAGCATGAAAGCGGAATTGACAATGCCTGATGTGAAAGGCTATGTAGTCTATAACACTAAGGATTCGACCGCTGTTCCTCAACTTGATGCCGATTTCACGATTGAAGACATTGATTTTTATCTCGACACAATAGAAGCACACGTTATTGAGCCTCGCGGCAATGCTCACTTGGCAGCAAGCAAACTCAATGGCAAAGAGCCTGCAATAGAGGCAGAATTGAACTGGGGCAGCGCCGATGTTAAAATGGGTCAGTTGGCTCATATAAAGACCGACAACCTGAAACTTGCGGCAAAAGCCGACCGTAACAGCCTGAAAGATAATCTCTTGTTACAGTGGAATCCGGAATTGAGTGTGCAACTCAAAAACGGAGATGTTCTGTATCAAGGCTTTGCCTCAAATATAGAGATTCCTGACATAGATTTTGATTTTTCCAATCGTGATTTTAATATCACGGAGGGTAAGGTTATCGTTGGCAAATCGGATTTCACATTGTCAGGAGAAATCCGAAATATAGGTCAGTGGCTTGACAACAAAGGAGACCTTCGCGGCGAACTTGTGTTAGTCAGCGATTATACCGATGTGCCTGAAATAATGTCGCTCACAAGCGGAATAGGGAACGATGAGACATCGGAGCAAGATGTTGAGAGCAAAGATGAACTGACTGACGGTGACCCGTATATGGTGCCCAAAGGTGTTCACCTGTCGCTCAATACGCAGATTAACCGCGCTCTGATGCCGTTTATTAATACAACAGCATATGACCTCGGCGGTGGAGTGTATATCCGTGACGGCATATTGGTTATTGACGAAATGGGCTTTATATGCAATGCGGCAAGACTGAAACTTACAGCAATGTATGAAACTCCGCGTAAAAACAATCTCTTCGTGGGACTCGATTATCACATGCTTGATATTGACCTTGAGCAACTCGTCAATATGATACCGCAGGTTGACACCGTGCTGCCTATGCTACGCAGCTTCCGAGGCAATGCCGAATTCCATCTTGCCGCCGAGACTTATCTCAACAGTAAATACGAAGTTAAATGGTCAACTACTCGCGGAGCCTGCTCAATAGCAGGTCATGACCTGACTCTCATCGACGGGCAGACATTCACAACCATTGCCAAACTGCTTAATTTCAAGAATAAAAAAGCGGAAAACCAAGTTGACAGCATAAGTGCGGAAATCACTCTCTTCCGCAAGGAAATAGATGTATATCCGTTCTTGATGACTATGGATAAATACAAGGCGGCTGTTGGCGGAAGACATAATCTTGATATGACCTGCAACTATCACGTCTCGCTCCTTGCCCCTGCCTATTTAGGCGTTAATATAAGCGGGCAACTTGATGATATAATTGACAAACCCATGAAACATATCAAATTGGAAAAAGCACATTATGCACAGGATTTCCTGCCGCAATACAGGGGTGAAGTCGAATCACAAAATCAGACTCTCCGTCAGATGATACGTGAAGCTCTGAAAGAAAACCTTGATAACTGAAATATGTCTCAACTCTCAACTAAAAAAACAAACATACAATGAAACGTTTAATCCCCTTTTTCTTACTTGCAATGATGATAACTGCATGTAGCAAACAGCAAAATCCGCTGATCTGCCCGCCGCAGACTCCGTATGGTGTGCCGGCTTTCGACCAAGTAAAACTTGAACATTATGAGCCTGCTTTTGAGGAAGGTATCCGTCAGGATTCTCTTGAGATTGAAGCTATAATCAATAATCCAGAACCTCCTACCTTTGAAAACACTATAGCGGCTTTTGACCGTAGCGGTAAACTACTCGGCAGTGTCGAAGGTGTGTTCTTCAATATTCTTGAGGCTGACGGCAATGATGAAATGCAACAACTCGCTGAGCGTATCACCGCTCGTGTAACAGCTTTTGGTGACGAAGTGTTGCTCAATGATAAACTTTTTGCCCGCATTAAAGCCGTTTATGACCAACGCGAATCATTAGGACTTAATGTAGAAGAGATGCGTCTGACCGAGGAAACTTACCGCAGTTTTGCCAACAATGGTGCAGACTTGTCTGCCGACAAAAAAGAACGCCTCAAAGAAATCAACCAGGAGTTGAGTCAGTTGTCACTCAAATTCGGTAATAATGTAGTGGCAGAAACCAATAATTGTCAGATATTTGTAACCGATGAAAACGAACTTCGCGGTTTGCCTGAAGGAGCAAAACAAGCTGCAGCCGAAGAAGCTGCAGCTGCCGGTCATCCGGGTGAGTGGCTCTTTATGCCTAAACGCACCAGCTTTACTCCCGTACTGCAATATTGCGAAAATCGTGAATTACGCAAGCAACTCCTCCTCGCATATACCACACGCGGTAATCATAACAACGAATTTGACAACAAAGAGGTCATACGTCGCACCATGCAACTCCGTATTGAAAAAGCTCGGCTTTTTGGCTTTGACCGCCCTGCCGAATATATCCTGCAGGAGTCAATGGCAAAGACTGCTGATGATGCTTACAACTGTCTGTTTGCAGTTTGGGGACCTGCCCTTAAAAAGGCAAAACAAGAAGCTGCAGAGCTGCAACAACTCATGGATGAAGAGGGTAAAGGCGAGAAACTTGAACCGTGGGATTGGTGGTTCTATACCGAAAAACTGCGTGCTGCCAAATACGACCTCGATGAGGAACAACTTAAACCTTATTTTGAACTGAATAATGTGCGCCGTGGTGTGTTTGATGTTGCCAACAAACTCTATGGTCTGACGTTTGAACCTCTCAAAGACATGCCTGTCTATAATTCTGAAGTTGAAGTGTTTAAGGTAACTGACTCCGATGGCTCGCTGATAGGTATTTACTACACCGACTATTTTCCACGCGCAGGCAAACGCCCGGGAGCATGGATGAATGATATTCAACATCAATATGTTGAGAACGGTGTCAATCATCGTCCAACAATAATTAATGTGGGTAATTTCAATCGCCCGACATCCGACAAACCCGCTCTGCTTTCTATGGATGATGTGGAAACTCTGTTCCATGAGTTTGGTCACGCTTTGCATGGCTTCCTCTCGCAGTGTACCTACGCCTCTCTTGCCGGAACAAATACCCCGCGCGATTTTGTGGAATTCCCCTCGCAACTTATGGAGAATTGGTGCTACGAACCTGAAGTAATGAAAACGTACGCAAGACATTATCAAACAGGTGAAATTATTCCTGATTCACTTATAGAGAAAATTCAGAAAACCCGCACTTTCAACAAAGGGTTTATGGAAACTGAACTGCTCTGCGCTTCAATTCTCGACATGGACTATCATGTTTTAACCAATGCCGATGACCTCGATGTTGAAACCTTTGAAGCCAATAGTATGAAACGTATGGGTATGATTGACGAGATTATTGTACGCTATCGCTCTACTTTCTTTAACCATATTTTTACCACCGGCTATGAGGCGGGTTATTACAGCTATACATGGTCGGCAGTGCTTGATGCGGACTGTTTCCACGCTTTCAAAGAAACGAATAATCTGTTCGACCAGGCTGTGGCAACATCTTTGCGTAAAAATATCCTCGAACGTGGAAATACTGAAGATTGCGCCGTGCTTTATCGCAACTTCAGAGGTAAGGATGCCGACCCGAAATATTTGCTTGAAAGACTCGGAATGAGTTTAGACTGACTCTCAACTATAAACTCTCATCATTTCATCATTTTTCTCGTCTCTATTGAGGCAGCGATTGTATCGCTGCCAACTCTCAAATAACCAACTTCTAACATCTAACATCTCAACTAAAAGATAATTTGTTGTGCGTGATTTTATTCGCAATATAACACGACTGAACCTGCCGGTAACAATTTTGTTGTTGGCGGGCTCAGTCGCTTTGTGGATTCCCGATTTTATCAATGCCGTAGGCGAAGAGCAGCAAACTTATGTTTTGTTTTATCTGCCGCATATCGTAAGTGTTGAATTGTTTCCCCTTACAATACTTGTACTCACATTTGTCGTTACTGTCATTTCCGCTATTGTCATCATGTCACTCCTGTATTATAGCGGACTGACGCAAGATAGGTCAATGCTTCCCATTGTAATTTATATGCTGCTAATCGGATCTATTAGAACTATGCACTATATATTCAGCTTCCAAATCGGCATGATGATTCTTTGCGGCATATTTGTTGTCCTCTATAATATTTATCGCAATCCGAATTCATCGGAAGAAGTGTTCCTTGCCACTATGTTGCTTCTTGTCGCAAGTATTTTAATCCCCGACTTGCTTTGGTTTGTGGTATTTGTTTGGATAGCTTTGGTCGTAGAGAGGGCTGTCAATCTGCGAACATGGTTAGCATCAGTCATTGCCATTGCAGTATTTGCAATTTTCATAATTTTGAGTGAGACGTGGTTTGGCGATGGTTTGCAGCACACAACATACAGTATTGTTTTTAACCGACAATTACCTGAAATATCTACAACTAATCAGTTAGCAATTAAAATAATATTCATCTTGATAAGTATTGCCCTTACCGTCTATTATTTCTCTGCTCGACAGCGGCTTAATGTGAAAATTATTGTTGCTTGCGACCTTTTCCTTATAGCTGCGTTATTCACTTTCATACTTTTGTTGTTTCCTGTCGCGACGGAAATACCTGCCCTTGTAGCTCAACTTTATCCTGTCGGAGCTCTTTCAATCACTGCGTTGGCAACACTTTATTTCTCTGATACTCCCACCGTATTGCGTGGTAGTCTTTTCCTGACTTTTATATTTGTTTTAATAATCTATTGGATTGTCTGATTATGCCTAATCTTGTTATTACCGGTGGCTCTTCGGGGATAGGGAAGGCTACAGCCCAAGTCTTTGCGCAAAAAGGTTATACAGTGTTTGAGTTCTCACGCCGCCAAATAGAACATGCCGAATCCTCAATACGCCATATCTCATGCGACGTTACCAACGAGGCACAAGTGACCGAACTAATCTCTGCTTTGAACTGCCCCATAGATGTGCTGATATGCAATGCCGGCTATGGCATATCCGGTCCTGTAGAATTTACCGATACCGAAGATGCTAAACAGCAGTTCAATGTAAATGTTTTCGGTACTCTTAATGTTATTAAAGCTGTCTTGCCGGTTATGCGGAAACAACACAATGGCATGATTATCATTACTTCCAGTGTTGCTGCGGTTTTGAGTATCCCCTATCAAGCATTCTATTCGGCATCAAAATCTGCCCTCAACGCCCTAACACTGGCACTGCGTAATGAAGTTTCGGATTTCGGAATTAAGGTTACAGCTCTTATGCCCGGTGACGTGAGTACCGGCTTTACCGATGCCCGTAATAAGAGCAACCGTGGAAATAATGTTTATATCCACTGCGACAAGGCTGTTGCCGCAATGGAACGCGATGAACGTAATGGTATGTCCACCATGCAGTTGGCAAACAAATTCTATTCTATATCGCAAAAACGCAATCCCGCGCCGCTCTACACTGCCGGACTGCAATATCATCTCTTTGTTTTTCTCGAGAAAATTCTCCCCAAACGCCTTTCCAATTATATCGTAGGCACTCTCTATCGTTAATTATTTAGTTGAAAGGTGAAAGTTGAAAGGTGAAAGTTGAAAGTAGAAAGGT
>FLNX01001662.1_pt1 | contig 25285 bp, 22 predicted proteins | sample 1140341 | NCBI WGS metagenome assembly FLNX01 (sample SAMEA3878208, study PRJEB12797) | bioreactor metagenome | biome: Moose rumen | place: Sweden | collected 2011-10 | reverse complement strand
TCTATTTATTTTCTTTATTGATATCACAATAGTACCTTTCCTAAAGCATAGGCTTATCAGTCTGTATACATAGGTTCATGAGGCAACGAAGCCTGTTTTTCATCACCCATTCCCACACGTTGCTTGGAGCGCACCGCTCCGAGTCTTCTTCGAATCCACTCCAAACCATCTCCGAGCCACCAAAGGAACACCAAAGGAGGACTAAAGGAGCACCAAAGGAAGACCAAAGGAGCCTCCCTTCCCTTGCAAGATCTTGTTTGTTAGATGTCGCAAGATTCTTACGCTTATTACTAATGTATCTGTCGTAATTGCTTTCCATATAGCTTTATCTTAACGCTTGTATTCTATTGTTCCTTGCTAATTATCATTCAATATCATCCGTTCCACTTCCTGCTTGGCAGTCTCCAGAATCCGCTTGTCTTCTTGCCGAAGGGATTTGGCCTGCTGGCGCATCTCGTACACACGATGGGCTATCTCCAACTGCTTTTCTTTTGGAGGCAAAATTACAAAACAATTCCATTCCACCCTAGAATAAGCTGGTTTTTCTTTAAGAATGATTTGAAAACCGCTGAAACAGGAAATAAAAAATGCGTTTCAGCAGGTTTCAAATAAAAATCACATGCCCGCCTCTGTGGTTGAGGATATAGCATTCTTGAACAAACCATTTTAATCATGTCCCAGCACTTCTTTTTGCTTTTGTATCATTTCTTCGAAAGTTTTTTGTAGATAGTCCGATAGGTCGTTTTGAATCATCAGTCTTAGTTCGTTATTGTTTGCAAAATCTTGCCAGTATTGGTTTTCTTTATTAATTTGGTCGTGCATTTGTCTAATTCTGTCGCTTATTGTTTCAACTGTTTTAGAATAGACATAAATAGTTGGCCTCTTGTACGTTTTGAATGTTTCCATAGCTAATTGGAATTCTTCCAGTGTTATGCTACCAACATCTCCGCTAATGACGAAAATAACAGCATCGGCATGTTTTTGGATAAACTCATTGTATTCAACTTGTTGCCCGCCTATTGTGAACTCGTGTTGAAAGTTTTGATAAGAAATGCCATACGCAAAGATGTTCTTAGGTGCCCACTTGGTTTGTAACTGATTGATGACGTTGCTGAATAAGTCGCGCTCAGTTTGCAAAGCTTTCGAGCCAGCAATGAAGAAATACAAATCTTTTCTAAACAGGATGCTGGCTAAATTGGCGATACTCATCTCGTCTTGCACAAGTTGGTCGCTTACTGTTTTCAGAAGGTTTTCAGCTTTTTGTGCTTCTATCTCTTGAAACTGAACATAGTCGGCTTTACGTTTTTTCAATCCAATATCTGTAGGTAAGTACTTAATCCTTGGTTTTTGCTGTTCATAAATATCCAAAGTGCTTTGGGAAAATGAACAGATGCCTTCCAAAACGCCATAAAACAACATGTTGGATTCGTGTTGGAAGCAAACCAACCGTTTTTCGCCAAAAGACCACATTGAGATGGTTTTGGTTTTTTCATCTAGAACACTGATTAAGAAATCAATATTAGTCAACAGTTCGTCATACGAATAATTAACGATGTCAATTCCAGCTTTTACCTCTTGATGATTGAGTTTGTGACGAGCCAAGACAATGGATTTCATCACAGAAGGTTTGTAGTTGAGATGAATCATATTCTTATATAATTCAGATGCTTCTTTCTTACGAAACCGCAATTCATCTTTTACTGATTTGATGTCATAAAAACCAATAGCTTCGCTTGAAGCCAATTTGAGTCCATATTTTCGCCACGCCTTGAGAATGTCATTGTTGATTCCACAAAGTTGGTCGATAAATACAAGTGAATTGCAGAATATAGCACACACTTCTTTGCAAACAATGCGTTCATAGAGCACAAAACAAACTATAATGATTACTAGTAACGCAATAATGGTGATGATGGTTGTCATATCGGTGAGTTGTTAGTTCTGTTCTTTTTCCTTTACTCTATAATAAGTCCGAGTTTTCCCCTTGTCTGATTCATTGCCATTGTCGATAATTCTTAAAGAGAATTCAGAATCATTAATTCTCACTAATTCGACCGATGAGATATTATCGTTATCCTGATTCAATTCTTCCAAATAGATTTTCCCATCTCTTTCAGAATAGCGGCAGTTTGTCAACCCACGATTCTTTTCATTTTTTTCTTTATCAAACACTTTATATAAACATATTGGTGTGATGTTATTAAATTCCACCACTATAGAAGAATCAGCTATAGCCCATGTGCCTACAAGTTTTTCCTGTAGCTTTTCCGTAAAGGTAGAGTCAGCCGGAGTTGTATAGAAATATGTGTTATACTGGAGATTGAGCTGATTTGCCGCTTTCCTAATCATCTCTTCGTTTCCGACATCGAACCAATGGAATAGAGCAAAGTCATTTGCAATTTGACTCTTGATATATTTATGTTGATTTTGTATATCCTCTTCTGGCCATTCGGGTGTTATACCAACATTTTGTGAATGGTTATAGTATTCCATTGCATTCTCGAAATCACCATTCATCAATAGAACATGTCCATAATTCATAAGAAGTGCAGCATTATTTGAAATATTCTCATTATTCTTCTCCAACAACCCATACAATTCATTAGCCAAATCGAACCTTCCAAGTTTTTCGGCAATCCATATTAAGTCATGTGTGGAAGCATATGAAAGTTCCCAATACTTAGGAGATTCTTCCGTGTCATCTTCTTCAATGTAATTTTCCAATACTTTTTCTGCTATATGGTATAAACCAGCCCTCATGCTTGCTTTAATAAACATAATCTCATGATCCCAATAGTTGTCCGGATACAAAGAATCAATTGCATCAAGAGGCTCATACAGGTTGTACAAACACACAGCCACCTGGCCTTTTCGCCTGTTGGGGATAGTGTCACTGATTTCGTCTGCAAAACGGTCTGCAAGGTATTGAAGTCTTGTTCTATTGATATACAATCTATCGCTCCATGATAACATCCCTTGGATGTTGTTTAATCCCTCGAACAATTCATCAGCTACTTCAAGAGTTTTTTCATATTTTTCAATGGCTTCGTCTTTTTCTTCTACTTTTTCATAGAACGCAACACCATATAAAACAAGGATAAAGAATGCCATCAAAGCAATAAAAGCCCAAATGACATAATCTTTTATTCTATAGTATCTGTCAGCCAAAACATAAGTCTTAAAAATTTCTTTAGACCACAACTTTCGCCTATGGTATTCCGAAAACACATTGATTCCAACGGCAAGAAGCGGAATGTAAACGAGCATAGACCACCAACTATAATTCTCAGGATCTGTAATAACACGAATAATATCGACTACTGCTGAAATGAAGTAAATGACTGTACAGACTATCGCAAAAATAAATGTAAATTTAATGGTCTTGTATTTTGGCTTTTTTATAAGCCTTAATATTATTGCATGGATAGAAATGAAAATAAGTATAATCCAAAAAACGATCATGTCCCATGAGAAAACCCCATCTGCCATCTCATCTAATAACTCGGACTCCAATGTATAGCCTTCGCTTTTGAGCCAAGGAAGTAAGACTGCGCCTAATAGACAGATAAGAAACGCACCAAAGAAAAACAAATGTTTTGCTAGGCCTTTTCCGCTTTGTCGCTTCAATGATCTTCCAAGGAAATCGCATACGATATTGGATGTCTTGGTCTCTCCACTGAACATAAAGTATTCCGCTTCGAGGAGTTGGGAACGTTCTTGAACCAAGTCTTTATCACGCCTGCCATTACCATCCCAAACTCGCGCTAGATTTTCATAATAGTTATTCTTCTTTATGAAGACCTTTTGTTTTTCAATCCAGTTTCTGACGACATCCCAAGAGGAGAACAGCATTTCATGCACAATGGTAATCGTAGATTCTCCATTGGCATCTTTTCCCGTGACAAACAAATGGGCATCGGTGAGTTTTCTGATTAATGTCCTTTGCTGTTCTGTTTTTGCAATGTCTTTTATTAACGAAGTTTTTCGGACATATTTGTTCTCGTCCTGTGACGATACAGTAATCACAGCCCCGAGCAATTGCTCAAATCCTTTCTTTTCAGATTCGGTCAAAGATTCGTAACAGTTGTCAGCATATTTGGCCACTGCCCCTTTTAACTTCCCAATACTTTCATATGCGGTAAAAGTAAGTTTGTCCCCCGTTTTACTACTATATAGTTCCGACAATCCAAACTCTATAAGGGGCAAATCTTTGAGATCATCAGCTTCTTGAACGATTTTTTTGCTTAATGATACTCCATGGTCGTTTACTTCCCATACCAAGTTTGCCTTTTTTGCCGGAACCTCTACAATTTCAGCGATGTCGGTGGCTGATACATTGGGTATATCAACAACATAAGCTTCGTTTTTCAATGCGCCAAACTCAGGGAATGCGGTAAATTTGCTGTAAAAATCATTTCGCATTGAAATGATGAGCCAAAGGTGAGGCATCAAGCATAGCCCATGAAGTAGTTGCAATGCTTTCATCTTCTCTTCTTCGGTAATAAGACTATCGTTGAACAATTCTTCAAATTGGTCGAAAAAGAAAACAGTTATATTGTCATTTGGAGTGTTGGTTAGTGCAAATTGAAGATACTTGAAATCATAGTCTAATGAAATTCCATTGTTCAAGTCGGTTTCTACAGGATTGTTTTTCAAATGCGGGAATGTATCTATCAACTTCTTGACAATACCTTGATAAACATTTCCTCTAAATTCGGAAGGGGTCATGGTATGCACTCTGTATATCTGCTTCTCGGAAGACATGTTGTACAGATATGGAATCAGACCAGCTTTAACCAATGAGGATTTGCCAGACCCACTTTCTCCAAGGATGAGCAAAGGCTTTTGTGTGGAAGGATCTGTCCGTTGAATCCAATGTTCCGCTATATCGTAAATGAGCGATTGCCTACCGCAAAAAATGTTTGCTTCTGTTTCTTCATAACTCCTCAAACCGACGTATGGATTTCCTTCCCATTCCTTGATTTGGATATTATCGTCTATGTGTTCCTGGATTAACCTAGTGAGGTGAGTCTTTAACCTTTCTTCAAAAGTTTGTTGTTTGTCGAATTGCCAATAAGCATAATTAGTTCCGGTTTCTCTATCCTTAAAATTCTCCTCAATAAAGCTTTCAAGTAAGCTTCTCTGGTTTAAAGCCTCCTTAATGACATCAGTGCTACCTGTAAATTGTGGCTCCGCATCTTTGACATAGACCATGATTTTGGGACGCTTGGTCTGCTCCCAAAGAGCATACATCATGTCGAACTCGTATTCCGTGCCAGATTGGTATTCTGTACCATCAGGTTTTTTAAAATTCTCTCCTAATTTGCTTCCAAGTCTCGACCAAAGGATAAAAACTGCTATGTCTATAGGAGCCTTTTCCAAGAAATAATTGATGCCATCTTGAAATGAAGCAGTAGCTTCAAGAGGCAAATCCTCCCACATTACAGTTTCCAATTCAACATATTGCGAATAGATTTTATTCAGGTTGACAATGACTTTTTTTGCAATTAAACGCTCTTGTTGGACATCTCCTGGAGATGATATGAATACTCTTAGTTTTTTCATAACTATATTGTTTGCATTTATCTATGATAGTTTTACTCTTTCCCCACACCTCGAACAAAACCTCGCACCCTCATCCATCCTCGCGCCGCAATGGGTGCAAAACAGGGTGCCTCCACTTGTAGCCTTCATGGAAGAGGCTGTGTTTTGCATTCCTCGCTCAGCGGCGGCAAGGGCGCGGTCGTCCAATTGGGACTGGTTCACCAAGCCCCAGATTTGGGTGATGAGCACAGGCCAGAAAAAGAACATGGAGATGACCGTCGGGATGACTTGCTGGCCAAAAATGCCCACTCGGGCATCGAAAAGCACGCCGTCCATCTGCGGCGTGAGGGTAATCTTCAGCGCGGAACGCATCCCCAACACGGCTTTGAACAGGCTCCCTTTGGTGAGACTGATGTCGCGGCCTCCGCTCATCAGCGTGTCAATCTGTATCTCGAAACCCTCTGGGGCAAACTCATTGCGGATGGCCTTGGCCATGGCCGGAATCTGGGCTGCCGTGGCGGGCAGCAGTTTTTGGGTGTTAAAAGTCGGCATGGTGGTTCAGGTTTTGGAGTTCGTGATAATGATAGATGGACGAAAGCACATTGGTTTCGGCAAACAGCCGCTTGACGAATTGAAGGTCGTCGGCATTGAAACGGTGCTCGGCCTCGTCCAATAGGGCGATGACGCGCTCCGATTGCTCGCGCAACTCGTCATCGGTGACGATGCCGTCGGCCATGATTATTTGGAATGACGACTCCTTGGCAATGAGTTCGTCGATGTCCAACAGGTCTAATTTCTTGCTCATGAAGGTTGTTTTTTAGAGTTGGATTCCACAATGGCGGCAGAACTGCCAGCCGTCACCTATCGGCTTGCCGCAATTCGGGCAAGTGCGCGATGATGTGTTGGAAGTCAATAATTTGGTATTCTTTAGGATACGGTATTGTTCGCTTTCGGCCCATTTCAGGATTTCGCGCACGCGTACGGCGGCGAAAGGATGATCAAGGCCCGCGATGACGGTCAGCTGAAGGGTTTTGTTCCAAAGGTTGGCGTTCTGGATGCGGTCGTATTCATCGGCTTGGCTGGCCCATTCCTTGAGGTCGATTTGCGAGGTGATGGACTTCGGGCCACCCGCAAGGCGGGCCATCACCGTGGCCACGGTTTGTGGCGAGCTGATGATGCTGGCGGCACGGTCGGCACTGAGTTCGCTCTTGCGGTGCCAATACAAGATGGCGTATTGCACGGGCGCGGCCAACGAGCCTAAAAAGCCTAAGGCATCCATGCCATGGCTGATCCATTGCGCAATGGTGTGATACAGCACATGACGGCAGAGGATGTGCCCGCATTCGTGTGCGATGACAGCATCCAACTCCTCGTCATTCATCATCTCCACCAAGCCCGAGGTGACGGTGATGAAGATGCGCGTGTCGCCGAATGTGAAGGCGTTGGGTGTGGGATCCATCTGGAGGTAAAGCTCAGGCACGGGGATGCCCATCCGCTTGCAGATGGGTGGCAGGTGCCGATAAATCTCAGGCAACTGCCGGTCCGAAAGACGGATGTTGGAGGCCATATTGACGCCGTATTGCAAGGTCTCATAGCCTATCGACAGGATTTTCCTGACGATGGCGGCAAAGCCCGGAATGCTCTCCATCTGATGGAGTGCGGCGGCATCTTCGGGGTGGATGAAATCGGAGGGACTCATAAGTCGTCAGATTACTCCAAAACCCTCCGCATCGCCCTCACCAACTGCTGCTCCATCGCCGTGCATTTCTCGTCGGCTTCGACGACGGCGCAGAGGTCGGCTATCAGGTCGAGGCGGTCTTGCTCGGTGGCAGCATAAAGGGGCTTGTTCTCGCGGATGCAGGCAAGCACCTCGGCGTCGTTCATCTTGGCGAAAAGCTTCTCCATCTTTTCCACCGTGTCGAAATCGCTCTTCTGGAGCATCACTTTCACTTCCTCCGACTGGATGTTCCCGTCGATGTTGGCGGCATAAAGCATCACCATTACCTTGAATTCTTGTTTGCTAAGTGTCATATTCTTAATGTGTTAGATTGTTGTTTCTTGATTTGTGTCTTCTTTTTGTCGCTGCAAATGTATGAAAAAACGGCCATCCTTCAACGGTGCATCTCCTTCAGCAGGTCGTTCACCGTTTTCACGGGGTTGAAGGTCTCGATGGGCACTTCGACGAAGATGGTGATCCAGTCGGCCATGGCGCCGTTCCAGAGGCCGGGCAGCTCAAGGGCTTTCAGCTCGCGCCCGTCCTTCGACTTGTTGGAGACGAAACCCGTGTTGGCATCGACGTAGTCGGTCAGGTTGAAGGCCTCGCCCTTGTAGTTCCAGCAGCCGCACACCAAATCGACGGGGTTGAAGTGGGTCGAGGCTTGGAAGACAGACTCTTGGGAGGCGTCGCCGTGGTCGATCTGCGACGACTCGATGATTTGTAGTGAAATCTCGTCGTCGTCGTTCTTCACCCAGAACGGACCGCCGCCGGGTTCGCCTTCGTTCTTCACCATGCCGCACACGCGCATCGGGCGGTTAAGCTTATTGTACAGGAAATCAATCTTTTCCATGCTTGTGTATTCGTTCACGAAGTCGGGGATGTCAATCATCAGTTGCGCTTTGGCGAATCCGATGATGTCGTCCAATTCCTCGTCGCTGACGGCACCTTCGTCCAGCATTTCGAGGCAGTCGAAGGTGCGTTGCTGCAAGTGGAGCAGGAGGCCGGCCAACACCTTCTTGTATTGTATGGTCTTGTCGGCCTTGGTTTCGGGCACGATGTTGTCGATGTTCTTGATGAAGACGATTTCCTCGCCGAGGTCGTTGAGGTTCTCGATGAGTGCGCCGTGACCGCCCGGGCGGAACAGGAGGCTGCCGTCGGCCTCGCGAAACAGGTTGCCGTCCGCGTCGATGGCCACCGTGTCGGTGGAAGGCTTTTGGCACGAGAAGGTGATGTCGTAACGCACGCCATATTTCGCTTCATAGCTGTCTTTCAGCGCGTTGACGGTTTGCTTGAACAACGTCTCGTGTTCGGGCGACACGGTGAAGTGGAGCTTGGCCACGCCTTCGTTGTCGGTGGCGTAGTTGGCGGCCTCAAACAGATGCTCTTCCAACGCCAAACGGTCGAAGGTGGGGTAGTGGTGGAACTTGAGCAGAGCCTTGGGCAACTTGCCGTAGTTCAGCCCGTTGTCGAGGAGTAAAGCCTTCACGATATCCACCTTGCGGCCTTGTTGCAGCATCGTGTCGATATCGAGACCGTAGCGGCGTTTGGAGGCTTCGTCGAGGTCGCTGAAGAAGGCGAAATCGTGGATGTGGGCGAAGAAAACGTCCGTGAAACGGGTTTCAACGCCGTTTTCGGCGAAGGCGAACAGGTCTTTGAACATGCGCGAGGCCGCGCCCGAGGCGGGGACGAACTTCGTGAACCGGTAGAATTCCTTGTCGGCCTCGAACACGGCGGTCATCATTTGGATTTGCTCTTGGTCGATGCGCATGATGCCGTCGCCGAGGGTGGCGGGGCGCATCAACTCGACGTATTTCGTGCCTCTTTTGAGTTGTGCAACTTGTTGTAACACTTGGTTTTCGGTGATGTTGCGATTGGTCAGTTGTGTTAAGTCTTTTTCGGTAAGCATAGGAGAAGGTTTTAAACGGCTCAAAAATAGTAAATTATGCGATACGAGGAAAAAAAGCGGCAAAATTTTTCTCAAAAGGGTTGCGATAACGAAAAAAGTTGTATTTTTGCAGCCGATTTGAAGCCCAGGTGGTGAAATTGGTAGACACGCCACTTTGAGGGGGTGGTGCCGATTACGGCATGCAAGTTCGACTCTTGTCCTGGGCACAAATTCCAAGCCCCGATGGCGGAATTGGTAGACGCGTACGTTTCAGGTGCGTATATCGAGAGGTGTGCAGGTTCGACTCCTGTTCGGGGCACCACAAAGCAACCCAATCAATTGAATGTCAGTTGGTTGGGGTTTTCTTTGTCTCCAAAGCAACAAGGAAACCGAACTACAAACTCTCTCTCTTCGGAAACGGCTTCCCGAACACCGCCGGGAACGGCGTCTCAAACTCCATGTCCTTGTCCTTCACGGGATGATGGAAACAGAGCCTGTAGGCGTGCAGGCACAAGCGGCCCAACGAGTTGTCGTAGGTGCCCGAATCGGCCAAGATGCCGTATTTCGGGTCGCCCACCACGGGATGCCCGATGTCGGCCATGTGGACGCGGATCTGGTTCTTGCGGCCGGTCTCCAACCGTAGTTCCACCAACGAATAGCCCTTGTAGGTCATCAGGGTCTCGTAGTAGGTCTCGGCATACTTGCCGCCGTTGTCGGTCGGGCTGGAGTAGGTGACGAAGGCCTTGTTGTCCTTCAGCCACGAGGCCACCTTGCCCTCCTTCTCCTTGATTTCGCCACACACCACGGCCACATAGCGGCGGTCATAGACGCTGTTTTTCCAGTCTTCCTCAAACATCAACGCCACGTCCTTGCTCTTGGCGAAGAGCATCAGGCCGCTGGTGTCGCGGTCAAGGCGGTGGATGGTGTGGGCGCGGCAACGTTGCTGCGTGGCTATAAAGTATTGGTTCAGAATGCTTTGCGCGGTGTCTTTTTCCTTCGTCGGACTGTTGGTGAGCAGGCCTTCCTTCTTGTTGATGACCAACAGGTACTTGTCCTCATAGACGATCTCTAACCAAGGGCTGTGGAACCGCTCCCTGGCATTGGGTTTCCCTATCTCGACGACCATGCCGGGCCGAAGGGCGAAGTCGAACTGCGTGGTGCGCTTTCCGTCCACGCTGACGACCTTGTTGGCCAACATGTTCTTCACCTTGTTCCGGCTGATGCCGTCCAATTTCCGCATCAGGAACTCCATCAGCTTGGATTCCTCTGTCACGTTGAATTTCAGCGGGTTGCTTTTCGAATGGGGCTTTTTGTTGTTTCCTTTGTTCATTTTTTCATTGACGCACGGCTTCGGGATGCGGACCAGCGAAGCCAAATTTTAAATCTTAAATTTTAAATCTTAAATCTGAAAATCAAAACGGGTCTGCCTCGATGGAGGGGTAGGGTGCCATTTCGCTCTCGTCGTTCATCCTTGAGCTGATGACCATGGCGGGAGTGTCGAACTGGCTGTTCGGCCCAATGGTGGTGAAGGCACTGTTGTCGAAACCTTGCTCAAACTCCTCGAAACGAGCGTATTGGCCCACGAAACGCAGCTCCACCTCGCCTAACTTGCCGTTGCGGTGCTTGGCGATGTCGATGATGCTGTAGCCCTTGGGCTTGTCCTCGGCATCCACGCCATCTTTGTAATACTCAGGGCGATAGATGAACATCACCATGTCGGCGTCCTGTTCGATGGCGCCCGATTCGCGCAGGTCGGAGAGGATGGGCTTCTTCGAGCCGGGGCGTTGCTCGACGCTGCGGCTCAGCTGCGAAAGCGCCAGCACGGGGATTTCCAGTTCCTTGGCCAAGCTCTTGAGCGAGCGCGAAATGGTGCTGATTTCCTGCTCGCGGTTGAGTCCCTTGTCGCCTTTTGCGGTCATAAGTTGCAGATAGTCAATGAAAACCATCTGTATGTGATGCTGTTGTTTCAGGCGGCGACATTTGGCGCGAAGCTCGAAGACCGAAAGCTGTGGCGTGTCGTCGATGAAGATGGGTGCGTTGGTCAGCGGGGTGACTTTGGTGTTCAGTTGCTGCCACTCGTGTTCGGCAAGGTCGCCGCTGCGGAGCTTGTCGGCGGTGAGCGAGGTCTCAGTCGAAATCAGACGTGTAACCAATTGAACCGACGACATTTCCAACGAGAAGAAAGCCACAGGCCGGTTGAATTGGACTGCCGCGTTGCGTGCTAAGTTCAGCGCGAAAGCGGTCTTACCCACGCTGGGACGGGCGGCCAAAATGATGAGGTCTGACTTCTGCCATCCTTGCGTGATTTGGTCGAGGGCGGTGTAGCCCGACGGCACGCCACGCAGCTTGTCGTCGGCGTTTTTGGCACTTTGTATCTCCGTAATGGCCTTGCTCACAAGGTCTTGCATCGAGTCGTAGCTGCGGCGCAGGTTGTTCTCGTTGATTTGGAACAGGTTGTTCTCGGCCTTGTCCAACAGGTCGAACACGTCGGTGGTGTCCTCGAAAGCCTCGTGGATCATGTCGGACGAAATCATAATCAACTGACGCTGAATGTGTTTCTGCATGATGATGCGGGCGTGGTATTCGATGTTGGCCGCCGAAACGACGCGGTTGGTGAGCTTCGAAATGTAGTAGGCACCGCCCACCATCTCCAACTCGCCTCGGAATTTCAGTTCGTTGGTAACTGTCAGTATGTCAATGGGTTCCGACTTCCCAAACAGCGATTTGATGGCGGCGAAAATCTTCTGGTGCTTGTCCAAATAGAAGGCCTCGGGGGTCAGGATGTCGATGACCGCGTTGACGGCTTCCTTTTCGAGCATTAAGGCGCCAAGCACAACTTCCTCCAAGTCAGTGGCTTGCGGGGGAATGCGGCCTTGGTTGGCAAAAACCTGCTCGGGTGTCATCATGTTGCGTTTCGCGACGTCACCGAAGGGGCGACGGGTGGTAAGGGTATCGTTAGGCATGTTTTCCGTTTTTGAGGAGGCAAAATTACGAATTAAAATCCGCCCGAATCCGTCCGAAGCCAAAGAAGTTATCAACTACTTGAAAAAGAGTTGATAAGTTTTTGCAACCATCTCATTTTCAGCGATTAAGTCTTCCTTCGCCTGTTGATAACCCAACAAGTCGCGGCTGGTGGCTTCGAGGAGGATGCGGCTGTGCTCGAACAACTTGGCCTCCGGAAACAGGGCCTCCGCAAGGTGTTGCAGGGTCATGCCGCGCTTGAGGGCAGGATGGTAGAATCGGGCTTGTTGCAGCACGTCGAATAGGTCGAAGACCTTGTAGCCGACCTCCCTGTTGCGAAGGATTTCGTGACGGAGCAGGGTGGTGGTCAGGTTTTGCGGCGTGAAGCACACAATCTGCTCATAATGAGATAGTTTCTCGATGAGTAGAGGGATGGCCTCTTTCCAACGGCTGTGGTCCTCGAAACAGTCCCAAACGAAACAATTGGCTGATACCATAGGCGTAGGAGATTGCGGATCTTCGTCCGCAATGACAGTCTTGAGTGAAAGGTCTGCCTCTGGCTCATGTTCTCCTTGCAGCGCAAAGGCCAAAATCATCTCCTCGTAGGGTCGTGTGTTGTCTAATTCGGGCACGGCGGGACGATGCAAGAGCAGGTTCAGGAAGGCAACCGACTTGGGCTTTGGTTGGGGCGCAAGGGTGTAAAGTGTCTTGTAGTCAATGTAATACGAGTTGGTCTCCAAGGCCTCGATTTGGTGCGCTTCCTCCGAGTCGGGGTCGAGTTGTTGGAGCATCTTGGCGTTGGTGTTCACGCCATTGAAGTAGTTCCTAAACAAGGTCTCGTCGTCCAACGCGGTGGTGTACAGGTAGCTGTCTTTGGGCACGTGTTTCCAGCAATGTCCCTGGAAATCACAAGGGTAGGGGTTGTGGCATTGCGTCCCGATGTCCCTCACAGGCGAATGGGGTTGGGCGACCACCGATTTCAGCCGTTCAACGTTTTGCTTCACAAATTCCTCTCTTTCAACGACATAATCTATCACTGACTCCAACTTGAACAGCTGCCTTACGTCGATGGGGCCGTTTTTCACATAGTCGCCGTTGAGGTACATCAGCTTGAAATCGCTGAGCGGCACCCTGCATCCGTGCAGCACATAGAATTGCAGGGCAGCGTCATTATAATAGGTGTCGCTGAGGCGCAACGAGCTTTTCACCTCCACGGCCAACCATCTGTCGCCGTCGCGGACGAGCATGTCGAGCATGATGAGCGTGTCATTGTGTTGAAAAACAGCCTCATACATTACGTTTACCTCTGGGTTGCCGAGGTTGGCCATCGTTTCCGCCACCTTCTTCGGGAACAGCGAGGGCGAGGCGGGCGACATGTCGATGCCTCCCGGGAAATAGTCGTGGGCCAGCACACCCACATCCGTGCCGCGCTGGAACTTGGCCCTTTGCTCGATGCTGAGCTTGTCGCGCAGGTAAGGGTGCTTTTTCTGCATGTACAAGGCCTTCTCGCACTGCAATCCCTTGATATACGTCGATTTGGAAAGGATGTGCATGGGTCAGTTGGTGAAGTCCACCTGGTCGTTGGTGAGGAGCGGCAGGTAGTTGTAGCGGCGCATGAGTTGGGCGACGGCGAGCACGTCCTTCTGGCAATAGGTCTTGATGCGCTCGAGGTCGTTTTCCTGCCAATACACGCGGCCCACCTCGCTCCCGTTGATGTCGTCCTTCGGCGTGGGGATGTCCAAGATGGCGCAAAGCAGGTCTAAGGAAGTGTAGCTCTTGTAGTCGCCGAATTTCCACAGTTCCATCGTGTCGATGAAGTTGGTCTCCCAAGGCTTCTTGCCCGCAACTTGCAGGGCGCGAGGGATTTTGATGCCGTTGACCACCATGCGTCGGGCGATGTAGGGGAAGTCGAATTCCTTGCCGTTGTGGGCGCAAAGCTGGGCTTCGGGGAAGTCGTAGTAGCGGTTCAGCATGTTGGCGAAGTCGGCGAGCAGTTGTCTTTCGTCGTGGCCGTAGAACGATTTCAGGCGGAAGCGTTGCTCGTTGAAGAAACCCACTGAGATACAGACGATTTTGCCGAATTCGGCGTAGATGGCGGCGCGTTCGTAAAGCGATTCGGGCGTGGCGTTTTCATCGCCTTTGGCGATTTGCTCGGCCTTGTGCGCCCATAGTTTTTGCATCCGCTCGCTGAGTTGGTCGTAGGTTTTCTCGTGCGAGACGGTCTCGATGTCTAAGAAAAGGATTTTGGAGAAATCAGTCATGTCAGTTAGTAGTTATCAGTTGTTCAGTTGTCAGTTGTAGGGCTGTCACACTGTGGCAGCCGTACCAGTTATTCAGTTATCTGGATATTTATCTTATCTCTTGAAAGTCAGTATATTTATGTGTCGGTTCAATAGCTTCGATCTTCATGTCGGTGATGAAGGAATAGGGTGTGCCCTCGCCGCAAAGCAGGGTGAAGCGTTCCAAATCCTTTTCGTCGCCTTCGGCCTCGATGTGGACGCTGCCGTCGGCATGGTCGTTTTCCACATAGCCAGTCACGTTGCATTGCAGGCCGTAGCGATGCACATAGCGGCGGAATCCGACGTTGAAAACGCGACCGTAAATCCTTATGTCGTAGGCTTTTGTCATAGCGCGAGCTTTTGCATTGGCTTCACCGTCGAAAACGGCGTTTCTCGGCCAAGGCTACTTTTTCATCACGTAGTCGTTGATTTTGTCGCTGCCCCAGATCACTTCCATGATTTTGAGGGATTCTTGCACGTCCATGCTGCCACGGGCTTCGAGGTTGCGCTGGATGAAGACGCAGTCGGTGAGCTCGGCGTTGTCGCACACGATGTCGCGGGCCAAGGCGTCGCAAGTGGGCGCGCCGCAGATGCCGCAGTCGGTTTGGGGCAGGCGGGCGCGGTATTCGTCGATTTTCTTCATCTTCTCCAAGGCCACGGCGATGTTGTCGTCGAGGACGAGCATGCTTCGCGGCTTGATTTCGCCCAGTTTCATGTTGCGCATCAGGTAGTTGCGTTCTTCTTCAAGCTCGTGGTCCTTGGTCTGCTCGCCCTTGCGCTCGCGGTCGGCGATTTTGCGGGCACGGCCAAACACGCGCTCACACACCAAGAAGCGGTTTTCGCAGGCGAGAATGCCACCCGGACAGCTTTGGTCGCAGGCACGCAGTTCGAGGAAATCGACGTCTTCAATCTCTTCGTTTTCCACTTTTTCCAGAAACTCGATGACGTTGTGGATTTCGTCGATGGAGTAGGAGTGACGGGCATCGGAGAGGCGTCGTTCGCCGTTGGTGAGCGACGAAAGCACGCTGTCGGCGGAGAGCTGCGACACGGGCAGCTTCTGCTCCTTGTAGGCCTTGCCTTGCTTCTTGATTTCCTTATATACGCGGTTGTAGAGCGAGTCCATGTTGATGACGCCATCCACCAATGAGATTTCTTCGCCGACGGGACTTTTCACGGCGGCAATCTTGGCCGCGCAAGGCGTGATGTAGAAAATGCCGATTTGATCGTCTTTCAAGTCGTTCTCTTTCTTGAGCTTGCGTCGGATGTACATCGCCGTGATGTCGATGGGCGCCCTCAGCGGGATGAGGTTCTCGGTCAGGCCGGGGAACTTCACCTGGATGAGCCGCACGATGGCCGGACAGAAGGTCGAGATGAGCGGCCTGATGTCGGGATTCTCTGCGGCATATTTCTTCTTGGCAGCGGAATAAATGGGTATGGACGACTCCGTCTCGATGATGTCCGTAAATCCTATCTCCTTGAGAATCGCATAGATACGCGACACCGTGATGTCATTGGGGAACAAGCCCATGAAGACCGACGGAATCAGTGCGACGCGCACGGGGAAGTTGAAGATGTCCTCGAAATCGTCTTGTTTGACGAAGATGGAACGGGTGGGACACACCTTGAAGCAGTTGCCGCAATCGACGCAACGGTCGGGGATGAGCATGGCCTTGCCGTCGCGGACGCGCAGTGCCTCGGTGGGACAGATCTTCATGCAATGCGAGCAGCCGATGCAGGTGTCCTCGTCGATGCTCAGGGCGTGAAAGAAAGGAGTCTTTTCCATAGTTGGCAGTTATCAGTTGTTCAGTTGTTCAGTTACACGAAATTCACTTCCATTTCGACGGTGGTGCCTACGCCGACGGTGGAGCTGACATTGAGCTTATCGACGTTCTTCTGGATGTTGGGCAAGCCCATGCCTGCACCGAAGCCCATGTTGCGCACCTCGGGCGAGGCGGTGGAGTTGCCTTCCTGCATGGCCCAGGCGATGTCGGGGATGCCGGGACCTTTGTCCTCCACCTTCAGGACGATCTTGTCGGGTTCGATGTCGGCATAGATCATGCCTCCGTAGGCGTGTGCGATGGCGTTGACTTCGGCCTCGTAGAGGGCGACGACCACCCGTTTTACGATCTGAGGGCTGACGTTGAGCTGCTTCAAGGTCTTCTTGATTGCGCTCGATGCGGCTCCGGCGTTCACGAAGTCCGCTTCATATACTTGATATTCAAGGTGCATAGCGTTGTGTTTTGGTTAGACTTAGGTTAGAAGACGGGTTGCATTCCCGCTTGGAAGAGCAGTCCGCAGGTCTTGAACATGGAAAAGTCGGTCTCCATGACCACCATGTTCTCGTCTTCGGCTTCCTCGATCATCTCCTCGGTGGCTTTCTTTCGCCTGACGAGGACGATGATGTCCAAGTTGCCCATCTCGCAGGTGCGGATGGTCTGCATGTTGCAGAGTCCGGTCAAAATAACTGGGTTGTAGTCGCCAAGGGTGAGCACGTCGCTCATCAGGTCGGAGGCGAAGGCGGTTTCGTGTTCCTCGTCCAAGCGGTCGTGGCCGCAAAGCACCTTGGCGTTCAAAAGGTCTGAAATCTCTTTGAGTTTCATCGTATTGTTGAATTTGGTTGTTGGTTAATCGTTATAATGTATCTCCTCCAAGTTCTCCTGAATCATCTCCTTCAGGTATTTCATGATGCTGACGTCGGTCATGGGCATCCCGTCCAGGGCTTCCTTGATTTCGTCGGTGTCGAAGACGAACTCGCCCTCGTCGGTGATGTGCTTGTAGATGAAACGGATGTCCTCGTGGGCCGAGAACAGCATCACCAACGAGCCGGCCAAGTCGCCCATCGGGGGACGGTCCAAGTGGTCGTGCTGGAACCAGAAGTTGAGCACGGTGCCTTTCCCAACCTCGCTCTCAATCTTCATGCCGCCGCCGGCGTTCTCGGTGTTCATCTTGATAAGCGGCAGGCCCAATCCGACCTTGCGCGTGGTGCGCGAAGTGGTCCAAGGGTCAGTGACGCGGGCCAAAAACTCAGGAGTCATGCCCTTGCCGTTGTCCTTGATGGTGAAGGCATAGATGTTGTCTTTCAGGCTGTCGCGGATGGTCAGCTCGACGAGGGTCGAGTTGGCCGCCGTCGAGTTTTCCATCAGGTCATAGACGTGTAATGATAGCTCTTTCATATTCTATTCTTTGACACGGGACACGGGACACGGGACTACGGGACACGGGACGAATCCAATGTCTCGCGTCTCGAAGTCTCGTGTCTCGCGTCCAATATGTAAATTAGGTTTATTCATTTACTCATCCAAAAAGGAGTTGTAGTTTTTCTTTGGGTTCGGTGTCGATGTAGCGTCCGTCGTCGCCGTGGAGGGTCTTGCGGAACTCGTCAAAGGTCTTGTCGTACATGTGCAACACGCAATGCACCTCGCCGATGATGTGGAGGAAGTGCGCGTCGCTGCTCTTGGTGAAGTTGAATTTCTTCAGGTAGGCGTATTTCTTCAGGAAATCGGGCTTGGTGACGTGCTTCGAGATTTCCAAGGCGTCGGCCTTGATGTCGGGCGGAATGAAACCCAACTGGCTGATGAGGCTGCTCGCCGGCTTGTTGACGTGGGCCGGGACGAACAGCCCGCCGATTTCGTGCACCTTATCATATAGCTCGTCCAAGTCCGCGTCCAAGGCCGACCACAGCAGCCATTCCTCTTCGCCAACCACTTCCTCGTTTTCATCGACAATGAGCTGGTAGCCAAACTTTTCCTCGTCCAGCGGAATGTGGGGGAGGTGCGCGTCGATGAATTCCTGGAACTCGTCCAACTGCTCGTCGGTCTCGAAATAGGCAAGGGCATGGGCTTCTTCCTGCGTGGTGATTTCCACGCCGCCGATGACGAAGAGGCCGTTGTCGCGTCCGATCTTTTGGGTCACCTTCACTTGTCGCGTCGTGTTGTGGTCGCAGATGGCGATGACGTCCAAATGCAGCTTCTTGGCCTGCTCGACGATGGCCGAGGGACTCATATAGAGGTCGCCGCACGGCGAAAGCACCGTGTGCATGTGGAGGTCGGCCCTATATGCGTTTAATTCCATAATGGTTCTTTAATGGGGTTCACCGCCTTAATCCTTGTCCGTCATGGCGGAGGAACATCCGCCATCTCCTGAGCACGAAGGAGTACCCTTGCGTTCAGGAGATTGCGGGTCAAGCCCACAATGACGGCATGGGGTAAGGTTTATTCGTGTAGCAAATTATAAACCAATCCCGCGATTTCGTAGGTCGGCAGCGAGGTTTGCAGGATGGGCAGGTCCTCGTCGTTGCTCTGCTCGATAGTCTCGTCGTTGGGCACGAGGTTCTTCACGAGGATGATGCAGGCCAATTCCTTCAGCGAGGCCACGGCCATCACGTTCTTGTGGGTCTGCAAGGTAATCCAGATGTTGCCTTCCATGGCGTTGCCCATCACGTCGCTCAAAAGGTCGCTGATGTAGCAGCCATCTATCTCTCTGTCAAGGCCGTTCTCGCCCGACAGCACTTTCAGATTGAGTTTCTCAACCAATTCGTTTACTTTCATTTCTATGTGTTTTTGAGTTGTTTTACGTTGTTGTTTGCGGACTGCAAATGTAGGAATTATTTCAAAATGAGCAAAAATTTGTTATTTGACGAAATGGCCTTGCCGCTTGTTGCCGTTCGCGTCGATGGCTTCAATGACATACAGCCCCGATGCCATCTCGGCGACTTCGATACGGATTTCTGACGCGCCACGGGGCGTGACCGTCTTGACGAGCTGTCCCTGTGCATTGTAAACCTTGACCGTCTGCATTCCTTCGGCTTCAATCGTGACGAAAGACGATGCCGGCACGGGATAGACCTTTAGCCTTTCGGAAACGTTTTGGTTCTCAGCGATTTCCGTCGGGTCGTAGATGTCGGTGCCGTCGGTGAGCCATTCGAGGCTGAAATTATAGAACACGGTGGAATAGCCCGATGCGCCGCCGTAGGCTTCCTCGACGTAAAGCCCGATGGTTTGGTCGGGGAGTATGCAAAGCGAGGAATAGGCCGAGCTGTAGGGCACGATGCACTTGCTGACGGGCCAGGTCTCGCCTTCGTCGTAGCTGACATAGACCGTCACGTCGGTGCGAGAGCTGCCATAAGGCACCGAATGGAGCAGGCGATTTCTGTCTTGCCCTTGGTTTTGGGCGCTAAAGCGAATCATGTCGCCGTTGCAGGCGGGCGCGATGATGTCGTACCAAGTGGAAGTGGTGGGCTGCCACGTCTCGCCGCCGTCTTCGGAGATGTTGTACCACCGCCGTCCCGCATGGCGGATGCTCATCAGGATGCGGCCATCGACGAGTTCCGTGACCTTGGCCTCGTCGCCCGATGACGAAGCGCGACCCGACACGTGCCATGTTTGGCCGTTGTCGTCGGAATAGACGGCGTGGTTGTAAAGCACTTGCGCCGTGGTCTCGCGGATGGCGGCCACAAACATGATACGCCCCGTGGAGGTGCGCAGTCCGTTGCCTGAGCCGAAGAACGAGGCGCGCCAAGTGCGTTGTTCGGGCACAATGCAGTCGTCGCCGAAGATGAAATGCGTGATGTCTTCGGGTTCGGTCCAAGTCTGGCCATTGTCGTAACTCCTTGCGATATAGGAACGGATGGGATTCGACGGGGTGGAATACCACAGGCCCGGACCGCCCACGAAGCCTGCCATGAGGCCGTCGTCGTCGTTGTTCCACACCAAGGCGCAGTCGCCGAAGCCGTGGTTGACGCCCGTGCCTTGCGCGATGGTGAACGGCTCGCTCCATGTGTGGCCGCCGTCGGTGCTGCGGTTGCACACGATGTCGATGTCTTCGGGCAGGTCGCCTTCGTTGTATTTGCGCTTGTCGGTGGCGGCCACGATGCTCCCGTCTTTGGCCGTGATGACGGCGGGGATGCGGTAGTTGGCCGAGTTGTAGTCGCCCGGGTGATAAAGCATGGTGCGGGCAAGGATGATTTCGCGGTAGTCGGACGAGGTGTCGTCGGTCTCGAAGGTCTGTTCCACCGTCGAAACCGACTTCAACGCGGCGTGGAGGTGGTTGCCCTCGGGGGTGTTTTCGGCCACATGCGCCACGATCCAGAGGTAGTTGGTGCCCGAAACGAGGTCGCCTTGCAGCGGGCAGGTCATGTTGCCCAAAGCGGGGACGACACTGCCGAGCAGGGTGGCGTTTTCGGGATGCCGCTCGTCGAAATCGTTGACAAAACCCGTGGAATATACCTTAATCTCTTCAATGTCAGACAAATCCGTTGTCCCGTCCAAATCCATGGCTAACGATTGCAGTCCCATCGCGGTATTGTTGCCGCCGAACGAAACCGCCACCTTCAGCAGAATGTCGTTCAGGTTGCCGCGTCCGGCCAAGCGGATGTCGTGGGTCACGCCGACGTCGAGGATTTCCGCCCCGCCGAAGTTGAAGTTGACCATGGTTCCGTCGTGGCCGTTGCCCGAAAGGTCGGCGAGTTGGCTGTCAGCGATGTTTTCGGTGGAGAAATCGTAGGCGGCCAAAAGGTGCTCGCGCATGTCGTCCGAAAGCTCGTCGAGGTCGCTGTGTTCGATGTCAACGGCGATTTCCTCGGCGGAAAGGGCACTGCTGTAGAAGCGCACGTTGCCGAACGAGCCGTTGCAGAAGTAGGAAACCGAGCCGCTGTAGTTGCCCGCGCCAATGAGGACGTCGTGCGTGTTGGTGACGGCCCAGTCGCCGACCGCAGCCGCCCAGCTGTCGTTGGTCGCGCCGTTGTGGTAGATGCGGATCTCGTCAAGGTCGCGATCGACGACGAGGGCGAAATGCATCCATTCGCCCGCCGGCACCGTGACGCCCGTATAGACCGACAGGGCGTGTCCCGAGGTTTCCTTGGGCGTGTTGAGGCCCAACGACTGTCCGGTGCTGCCCGTGCCGAAAAACTCGTAGCCGGTGCGCTCGTTGCCCGAAGGGGCCTCCAATTGGCGCTTGCACACGTAGCGCGGACTGCTGGTGTAAGTCTCGTTGCGCACCCAACCAGTCAGCGTGAAGTTGTCGGTCGCAGCGATGTTGAAGTCTTCGTGGTGCGGGATGACCATGTATTGGTCGGTGCCGTTGAAGGTGATGTAGTGGTCGGGCTGCGCGAAGGCGGCCGTCAAGCTTGTCAGCAGGACAAGAAGGGTGAGGAGTCTTTTCATGGTGTTAGGTTGTTTTTAGGTTAAATATCTTATGGCACAAGCTCAATCTTTCTCATAAAAACGAAATTTGTTTGGATTTTGCGGCAAAGGTACGGTTTTTTTTCCTACTTTTGTCACCAAAATAACCCTTAAAACCGTGCGCCTATGGAAAAAAACCTTACCAAGGAAAAATTCGAAGTGTTCATGATGCTTTGCGCGGCGGGCATCGACGGCTCCATTTCCATGAGTGAGTTGGAACGCATCTTGTTGCAGTTCGACGAAAACGTCTATAAAGAGGTGTTCGAGTCGTTCAAGACGATGACCAGTCCGGCTTGGCTGAGTTTCTTCAAGGAGCATAAGGACGAGTTCCTGAAGACCGAGGAGGACAGGGCCGCTTTTTGGGCCGACATCAACGACATCGTCGCGGTTGACGGTGTCACCCCGAAGGAACAGAACTTCATGAAGGTTCTCGAAATGCTTATGAACGACGAGCTTTGACGCTACGTCGCTCCAAGAAACGCAAAACCCCGATTTTGAGCCAAAATCGGGGTTTTCTAAATTAGAATCGTTCTAATTTGCGTTCAGACCTGTTTTTTGTGTGTCCAAAACGTTGGGAAACACTATTTTAGCTTGTTTTGAAAAAAGCGTAAAAACTTGGTTCTTTATTTGGAATTGAACGGTAAAAATCCCTAAATTTGCAGCGGTTTTTGAAAAACCTCCAAAATTAGGACAAACGAAACTCAATCAACAAACCTAAACAAAGGAAAAATATGGCAAAAGTTAAGTCTTTAGCGGAACTGAAAGCTATGAGAGAAAAGCTTCAGTCGAACCTCGACCTTCGCGAGAAGAGCAACGACCCCGACTCTTTGGTGCAAATCAAGGTCGCGATGGCCACCTGCGGTATCGCCGCCGGTGCGAAACAAGTTATGGAACACATGATGGAAAAAGCCGACGAGCTGAAGCTCGGCATCGTCTTCACCCAGACCGGTTGCATGGGCTACTGCCACGCCGAGCCGACCATCGAGGTGAAGTGCCCGGGCAAGGACCCGATCGTCTTCGGCCATGTTGACAACAGCAGGGCTGACGAGATCCTCACCAAGTACGTGATGAACAACGAGATGGTGGAAGGCGTCATCCCCGTGAACTACGAAACTATCTAAAACTAACCTTAATTCGGAGGAATTTATATGGCAAAAATCAAGATGCACGTGCTCGTCTGCGGCGGTACCGGCTGCCAGGCTTCGGCAAGTGCTGAAATCATCAAGAACTTCGAGACCGTCCTGGCCGAGAAGGGCTTGCAGGATGAAGTTCAGGTGGTCAAGACGGGTTGCTTCGGCTTCTGCGAGAAGGGACCCATCGTCAAGATCATGCCTGACAACACGTTCTACACACAGGTGAAGCCTGAAGACGTCGAGAAGATCGTGAACGAGCACATCATCAAGGGCCGTAAGGTCACCGATTTGCTCTACATGGATCCCGAGAACAAGGAGCACGTCTCCGACTCGAAACACATGGGCTTCTACCGCAAGCAACTGCGTATCGCCTTGCGCAACTGCGGTTTCATCAACCCCGAGAACATCGACGAGTGCATCTCGCGCGGCGGTTACGAGGGATTGGGCAAGGTGCTGTCGGAAATGACCCCCCAACAGGTCATCGACGAAGTCACCAAGTCGGGTCTTCGCGGTCGCGGCGGCGCGGGCTTCCCGACAGGCGTGAAATGGGGCCTCTGTGCCAAGAACAAGTGCGACGAAATGTATGTCATCTGCAACGCCGACGAGGGTGACCCGGGCGCGTTCATGGACCGTTCCATCATGGAAGGCGACCCGCACAGCGTCGTCGAGGCCATGGCCATCTGCGGCTACGCCATCGGTGCCACCCACGGACTGGTCTATATCCGTGCCGAGTACCCGCTCGCCATCCACCGCTTGCAAGTCGCCATCGCCCAAGCCCGTGAATACGGTCTGTTAGGCAAGGACATCCTTGGCTCGGGCTTCGATTTCGACATCGAGCTGCGTTACGGTGCCGGCGCTTTCGTCTGCGGTGAAGAGACCGCCCTGATCCACTCGATGGAAGGCAAGCGCGGCGAACCCACCTTCAAGCCCCCGTTCCCGGCTGTCGCCGGCTACAAGATGAAACCCTCCAACGTGAACAACGTGGAGACTTTCGCCAACGTGCCGATCATCATCACCAAGGGCGCCGACTGGTTTGCCAGCATCGGCTCCGAGAAGTCGAAAGGCACCAAGGTGTTCGCCTTGGCCGGCCAGATCAACAATGTCGGCCTGATTGAGGTCCCGATGGGCACCACCCTCCGCGACATCATATACGAAATCGGTGGCGGCATCAAGGGTGGCCGCAAGTTCAAGGCCGTCCAGACCGGCGGACCTTCAGGCGGCTGCCTGACGGAGAAGCACTTGGACACTGCCATCGACTATGAAAGCCTCGCCGCTGCCGGCTCCATGATGGGCTCGGGCGGTATGGTCGTCATGGACGAAACCTCATGCATGGTGGCCATCGCCAAGTTCTACCTCGAGTTCACCTGCGAAGAGAGCTGCGGCAAGTGCACGCCCTGCCGTGTCGGTAACAAGCGTATGCTTGAAATCCTCACCAAGATCACCGAAGGCAACGGCACGATGGACGACCTCCAGGAACTCCGCAACCTTGCCGCCGTGATTAAGGACACCGCCCTCTGCGGCTTGGGTCAGACCTCGCCGAACCCGGTGCTTTCCACCTTGGACAACTTCTGGGACGAATACGTCGAGCACGTCGTTGACAAGAAATGCCGCGCTGGCGTGTGCAAGAAGCTCATGCGCTACGAGATTGACAAGGAGAAGTGCATCGGCTGCACGAAGTGCATGAAGAACTGCCCCGCCGACGCCATCTCGAAGACCGACTACATCGCCCCGGGCCACAAGCTGCCCTCATTAGTCATCGATTCCACGAAGTGCATCAAGTGCGGCGCCTGTATCTCTGGTTGTAAGTTTGGTGCCATTTCTGTCAAATAAAATAGAGGAGGAGAACATTATGATTAACGTAACAATTGATAACAAACAGATTCAGGTCCCGGAAGGCACTACCATCCTGAAAGCCGCCCGCATGGCCGGTATCCATATTCCTACCCTTTGCTATTTTGAACTGGCAGGAATGAAATTTGAAAACAAGCCCGGCGGCTGCCGCGTGTGCGTCGTCGAAGTGGTCAAGGACTTCAACGGCCGTCCGCGCCGCAACCTTGCCCCGGCCTGCGCTACTGACTGCGTGGAAGGCATGGAAGTGCTGACCCACACCAACCGCGTCATCAACGCCCGCCGCACCGTGGTCGAACTCATCCTTTCCGACCACCCGGCCGACTGTCTCACCTGTGCCAAGAGCGGCAACTGCGAGCTTCAGAGCTTGGCCCAATACCTCGGCATCCGTGAGATTCCCTACAAAGGCGAGCAATCGCACTACCGCCAAGACCTGTCGCCCGCCATCGTGCGCGACGTTGACAAGTGCGTGATGTGCCGCCGTTGCGAGAACATGTGCAACAACATCCAGACCGTCGGTGCCTTGAGCGCCATCAACCGTGGCTTCAGCGCGGTCGTGGCTCCTGCCTTCGAGCAAGACCTCGTCGATTCGCCTTGCGTCATGTGCGGCCAGTGCGTCCAGGTGTGCCCCGTCGGCGCCTTGAGCGAGGTGGATGACACCCGCAACGTGATGGCTGCCATCAACAACCCCAAGAAGACCGTCATCGTCAATACGGCTCCCGCCACTCGCGTGGCCCTCG
>FLNX01001323.1_pt1 | contig 25306 bp, 28 predicted proteins | sample 1140341 | NCBI WGS metagenome assembly FLNX01 (sample SAMEA3878208, study PRJEB12797) | bioreactor metagenome | biome: Moose rumen | place: Sweden | collected 2011-10 | reverse complement strand
GCTTTGTCATGACTTGATTGAAATGTTGAGATTTTTAACTTTGGTGACCATTGCTGGGACTGGATTGAAACCTGTCTGGCGAGTGGAAGCCAATTAATCAGTGAACACTAATTAAAGCTATAGCAAATATGGAAGAACTAGAACAAGCAATGTCGGGTTTTCTTAATCAGTATAACCCAGAGGGAACAGAAGAACGTGCATTGTTAAGTGGTATTAACGCCGCATTAAGGCACAACCCTACGTATTCTCCAGATATACCTCATTTACATAAAGAAGAGATTCGTGCATTCTGGATAAATCAGCTGCAAGTACTTGGGCAGAAATATCAGACCCAACAGACAAGGCAAACCTTTGTTGAAGATGTAATAAGGCTAAGGGGAGTAATGAATGAGCACTTTTTTGAAGATTTCCAGAATGGGAATACTAATTATCAGCAGTGTTTTAGAATTGCTCATGCCCAGAAGAGTCTTTCTGTATATCTTAAGCATAAATGGTGTATGGGACAAGTCGCAGAACTAAATGTATGTCCATTAGATCGAACCATATTGCACAATGCGTGTATTAATGGTATCTCTTGGACGAGACTTGATATGGAATTAAATCAAGAAGGCCAACTTCTGTATGTAGATTTATTAAATCAGGTAGAGCTATTTGCAAATAATGATCGCCCTGAACTGACCATTGCACAATGGGAGTTGGTGACTTTCTGATAAAGGTAATAGGTAATTATTCAGATTAGACAGAAAATTCGGTTCAGTCAACAAGATGATTAATTCGGAAATGGAATAGAACAAAATAATGGTATCAGAAAGCAGCAGAACAAGGTGATGCAGATGCTCTGCTGGTTTTGTGCTATTGTTATGAGAATGGTTATGGCGTTGTAAATATTTTATCGACTACGATTGAATGGTATATAAATTCTGCTAGTCGAGGAAACAATTTTGCCAAACAAAATCTAGACAGACTTGTCGTTGATTATTAAAATATAGAAAGAAGAAGTGGAAAAATCTGTTAATGCAAAATGCCTGCTGAGAACTAATAACCTTTATGAGGTAATTCCCAATAGTCAAATAGAGTTTAACAATGAAGATGGGAAGCGAGTGATTCGATGCAAATATGATTGGGCATCACTCAATGATTTTCAGGAAGGGTTGTGTTTAGTGGCTATCAGAAAAGATAACAATATAAAGCTTGGTTATATTGACAAGAAAGGTAGGATGGTGATTGATTGCTCACAATTCGACTATGCTAAGGATTTCAAGTGTGGCTATGCTCCTGTACAGAAGAATGGTTTATGGGGGCTAATAGACAAAACGGGGCATGAAGTGGTGCCGTGTGTATATACCAATGAAGAGGAGATTCCCCTATTATGTGTGAAATAAATACAAATAGAATCTGCCCTACCACACCTCTTATGGAGCAGTGGTTTGAGGATTTCAATAGACGCTTCTTCTATGGAAAGATGGAAAAGATTGACCTGAGTGTATGCGACTTGGGGAAAGCCACTTTTGGACAGTTCCGATACCCTAAAGATGAAGTCAAGGTGATTCCTGCAGATTGCGAAATTCGCCTAAATAGCAGGTTGCTGGCCAGTGTGGAGGAGTGGCAGAACACCCTGCTGCATGAGATGGTGCATTATTGGGTGGCTCTGCGTTATGGCTTTGCCACTCAGGCACATGGCAAGGAGTTCAAAAAAGAAGCAGCACGTATAAATGCCATTTCTGAGTTTGAAATATCTACCTATGGAGATGAGGGGGAATATAGGGCTGATGGTGAAAAGCCCAACTTGGAACAGATTCATCTGGAGAAACCCTTGATTGTTGGTATCTGTCATAAGCATTGGATAGAGGACTTCTTGGATGAAGATACAGGGGAGGTCGTAAAGATTGACAGACTTTCAGATCCTTTTGTTTTCAGAACAGAAGAAGTATATATGGGTGATATCATATACAATCTGCAGGGTAGGGAATGGAGGATAGATTGGTATAAAGTGAAGGCTTGTAGTGAGGAATTCTTAAAGATGGGAATCTCGTTTGCTACCACAGGGATAACTGCTCATGGGGTGTATGATTCTTCAGCCATACTGGAGGCCTACAGCGATATGAAGTTCTTGCAAATGGATTATGGCCAGATGGAATGGGAGGAGATAGGCTCCACAAATATTTGTGGAGATGAACTAAAGGGATTTGTTCCTATGCGCCAGACAGATTTCATGGAGGAGTTAGCAGGTCATTGTGGTGGAATTTGCTATCATGGGGCTCGAATGATTATAAATAGGTATGCTACAAATCCTGAGCGTTTCATGAAAGTTTTCAAAAGTGACATGAGGATATATATCAATGATAGGTATTCACGTAACGGCTATACTCTGACTGTTGACTCCCGTCTAAAGAGCTTGATAGCATTAGCTCCAAAACACGTCTGGCTCAATCCTAAGTATTCTGATGATATTTTGAACTTAGTGGAGCAAGGCAAGAAACTTGAACTTGATGAATATATCAGGCAATTGATTCTGAAGAATTGTTTAATGTAAAGAGGGAGGGAATGATGAAACGTTTCTTAATACTCTTGTTTTGCATAGGGCTCTCTGTCTTGGCAGTTTCTGCCCAGCAGTTCTACAATAGTAGTGGTAGTCTGATGGGGAAGGTGGAGAACAGCCGTATCTATAACAAAAGCGGAAGTTATAAGGGGAAGATGGACGGGAGTCGCCTATATAACCAGAGTGGCAGCTACATTGGCAAGGTGGAGAATGGCAGAATCTACGATCGCTCTGGTAGTTACCAAGGAAAGATAGACAACGGTAGGGTGTATAATCGTAATGGAAGCTACATAGGGCGTATAGATGATGATAGGGTTTATAATGCCAGTGGTTCGCTGATAGGAAAGGCTAAAAATTTAAATGTAACGACTCTAACCCTCATCTTTTTCTTTCACTTTTGGGATGTATAATGAAAAAACTTTTTCAATTCTTCTTCCGCTCTTCCGCTAACTTCAGATACTCTATAATCCGCATAAGCTATCATAGCGGAAGAAGAAGCGGAAGAAGCGGAAGAAGATTGGCGTTTTTTACGTTAATACTACCTTATATTCGTTAGATGCGTGCATCTTTCTGAAGGGGATGTCTGGCATATTTCGTAGGTATCTGCCCATATCCCTGATAGACATTCGCAGGCTTCCCTTGTGCTTGGCTTTGATCTTCTTCAGTATGGCTGTGGGAGAAAGCCATTCGCCTTCATCGTCATCTGCAGGGGCACGGAAGTAGTCGTTGAAGAGGGCTTCCTGCTCATCAAGCTGCATGAAACTGCGATTGGAGGCCATGATTTCTGCCACTTCCTCATCCGTAAACCAGTAGGGCTGCTTGGCATCGAGCTCAGCCATCGCTTGGGCATAGACCTGCCTATGATTGATAGGCGTATGGGTGTCTATAGGGGCAGTGAGCTCCACGCAGAGGAAACGACGGCTGCCCGTACTGTCTGTGAGTAAGTCACTTACGTTGCTCGTTCCTATGAATGACGCATAGCGACGCTTCTCGTTGACGGAGTCTGTGAAGAGCCTGCGCTGCTTGCTGTCTGTGCGTTGCAGCAGGTTCTTCAGATAACCGTTCTGGGAGTGCTTCGTCAGTTGGTCGAATTCATCGATGTTCACCAGCAAGTAGTGGCTGATGGTGAGGTCGATATCCCTACGATTGCCAAAGTCGAGCTGATCAGTGAAGCCAAAGGCCAGTTCTTCTGGAAGCAACTGCCTGCAGAACGTGGATTTTCGCCAACCCTGCGGACCTATGATGATGGGTGCCACGCTGTTGCCATACTGCGTGTTCCATCCCCTCCATTGGGCTACCACACCACGCAGCCAGATGCGGAACCACTTCTCCCACATAGGGTTAGCGGTCTTGATGCGTTTGGCCAGTTGCCCTATATGATCCTTGCCATCCCAAGCATCTTGCAGACTCTCCAGATAGTCGTCTACAGGATTGAAGTCAGCGACATCCGATGATTTCACATAGCGCATCATGTCTCTCTCCGTCACGTTGATGCCCCTGCGTCTGGCCTCTATGATCATCTAGCTGAGCATGCGATCATCTATCTGGCGGAAGTAGGGGCTCCACGAATTATTGTCCCTATACTCTGGCACCTCCTTTAAGCAGTTGTATCTCAGCACATAGCGATCGCTCATGTAGTGATGGAAGAGCAACTCCGTCTGCTGCGTCTTGTTGTAAATAGGCTTGCTGCCATGCTTATCGGCAAATGCCTCATACACAGTTTCATAGATGGAGCGGATAGTTTCTGCATCCATACTCCCCACGAGGAGCGCCACTGAATGGCAGAGGGCCTCCTCCATAGGGATGCCTGCAAGGCAGCATTGCTTGGCAACAGCCTCCACAAACAGCTCCTTGTTCTGCTCTATGGGGAAACCAAACTCCTTCATGGTCAGGCTCACCAGCACGCGGAATCGCTTCTCGAACTCCTCATAGCTGTCAGGTCCAGGGATGTAACGATCCAGCGGATTGGTCACTTCATTCTCCTCAGTGTCAGAGAGTTCCATGCCCATATCCATACTCACCCTCAGCGGATGAATGTCTGCATTAAAGTAAGGCTTAGGATCGTAGGTCTTGCGGAAACTCTGTCTTAATGAAGGCTCTTCACGCGTGATGTGAAAGCTCACCACACCACTATAAGTGGTATATGCCAGATAGTAAGCCTGACGATGGAAAAGCGCGGCTTCCTCCTCCGTCTTTGGCAGCGATCCGTCTGGGAGTGAGACACTTACCAGTATTTTGGCACTACGTCCCGTACTGCCCGAAAATACGGCAAACGTACTTGGCAATGATTGAGCCAGATGTTTCACCGTTTCCACCTCATTAAGAGAGGCCAGCTTGTTGACGTTCAGCAGCACGAGGCCGTTGTAAGCGTCGAATGTCATTTCTGCATGCGTGCTCTTTTTCCACGATGCAGCCACAGAGATCCAAGGCAGCTTGGCCAAGGAACGTCGCACGAATCCAGCACCAAGTGTCTCCATCACAGGCAGTTCCTTGCGGAACTTCTGGATGGGGGCTCCCTTCAGTTCTGTCGTGATAGACTCTTGCAGGGCATCTAAAGTCATGCCCCTCAGTTTCAGTGCATTGGTGCGTTGATCAATGCGCACAGAGGTAAATTTCATTGTTTTGTCCATTTGTTGATAATATAAAACTAGATGATAATCATTCGTTAGGCAGTTCCACACAGGTTTCAAGGCGTGGAACTGCCAGTTTTCCGTGGGGAAACTGGCAGTCCTTAGGCATGGAACTGGCAGTTCTACACCGAGAAACTTCAGCTTAGCAGGCTTCACCAATCTATGATGTCACGATATTCCTCGAACACCACAGGCTCATTGATGCCATAATAGGTAAAGATGCGACGGATCTGCTCCTGTTCCTTAGGCCAGATAGGGCGCTCTTTGTGATAGATGCGGTAGTAGGTGCTCTTTCCGAAGAGTCCGATGACGGAATGGAAGACACTGTTGTACTTAGAGTGGGGCACCGCATCGAAGATATGGCGGATGCCGTATGCCGCTCTAACCAATGTGTTGGGGCGATAGAAGTCACATTTGCTGGTGACCTTCCTTACAAGATAAGGGTTTACCACGTTGATAAACCGTTCATTTTCACAGGGATCCTGTGCGTGAAGCTGTCTAAGGCAGCTGTCTGCCAGAGGGCAGTCGTTTCGAAAGCAGACTCCATAGTTGGCAGGTCTGCAAGATGAGATTTTTGTCGTCATACTTTTCTTTAATTAAACTTTAGTCGTGCTTCTCATAAAAGCATACAAAGATACAAAATTTGCATCCCAAATGCAACTATTTTCCCAACTATTTTCGCGAAAAATGCCTTTTTACTTCCGCTTCTCCCGCCTCTTCTTCCGCTATGATAGCTGATGCGGCGCATGCATTTTCTGGAGTTAGCGGAATAGCGGAAGAAGAAATGAAATTTGTTTTGCAAATTTTGTCAAATATAATAGTAAAACGGTGGTAGTTTCACAACTTCCTCCGTTCCATTTACTAACCTATTAAAACTTAAACTTATGGCCTTAATGAGCTAAAACTGCTGTTAAGAAGCTATTATATAGTGGTATTATGGTTCTGACGTTGCAAAGGTAGTGCATACGTTTGACATACAGAAAGTAGGGCTGACTTATCTTGGCAGAGAAATCGTTCTTTTTCTCGTAGATTATTTTGTTATTATCCTTAAAAGTGATTATCTTCGCTGCATGTAGTATTCAAAGAATATGGAGCAGGAAAATGAAATAAAGAGCAGACTGATAGATGACTTGAAGGCAGAGAATCGCTTCTGGTCATACAATCAGGCTTCTATTCAGGATGTGGATGATGATGTCCTGATAGAGATGGTGTTGCTCTATCTGGATCTTGATCAGATAGACCTGCTTTTTAAGATATATCCTTACCATAAGATAAAGAAAGCGTGGCTGGAGCGACTTGTTACCCAGGGTGACTATTATTTCACGCTGAATAAATTCTTAGCTTGGTATTATCTTCATGCCAAACGTCCAGGAATGTATGTGAGGGCTATGGCTACGCGTCAACTTAACCGTATGGCATCATATACCAAAGTTTGATGTCTCTGCTTATGATATTCAAGAGTTTATCAAATCTCTGCTGGAAAATCAGTGTAAATGATAATAGAATTCAGACCAGTTGCTTAAGCCAAAGGTTGAAGAAACGGTCGTAGACCCAGTAGCCTGAAGCGTCACGATATATCAGGTCTTTGTCCAGGAGAGCGGTCAGAGCCGTTTTCACGCTACTGGCACTGGGTAGCTCGTACTGCTTGAGAAAATCGTTCGATTGCGGACTTGCCACGCGCTCACTTTTGGCAATAGCTTTCAAGAGCGACAACTGGTTGTCAGTCAGAAATCCTACCAAAGTCTCATATTGCATACTGTTCCTGTGGACAATGTGCCAGATAGCTTCGTTTACTTGTTGCTCGCTTTCAACATTTCGTTCCACTTCGTAAAGACGGTTCAATATTTGCTGAATGTTTTGGGTAATGCCGCTAAACCTTTGATAGATAGTGCTGAACACCTCGCGAGTGATGCTTCCTCGTTTGGCAGTAAAAAACCGATTGGCAAAGTCATAATATACCTCCTCATGTAGTGGAGTCAGTCCCATAGAAGCTGTACTTTGATAGAATGGCCTTTCTGGGGATTGGAACATCTGGGCCATCAAGTGTTGCTTACTGCCTGAAAAGATGAAACTTACATTAGGCGAAAACTGTATGTAGGACCTGAGTTGTGCCTCCAAACCCTGCTCAGGGTAATAAGATATTTGCTGGAACTCATCTATGGCGATGTAAACCTTGTTCCGGCTTTGGTTGAGAAAGTCGAAAATGGTTTTGATGGTCATGACCGACTGTGATGGTTCAATACTGACAGACACAGTGGGCATACCTGTCAGCGGATCGGCACTGAAAACGGGACGCCAGGAACCGAAGAATTCCAACAAGCGCTTGAACGTTTTTTGCTGATAGGAAAGTGCATTTTGTGCGATAGCTGTACCAAACAGTTGCACAAAATCATGTTGGTTCTTGGTGGGAAAGATGTCGATATAGATGCAAATGGCATTCTTGTCAGCTTCTTTGATGCGATAGAACGCATTTTGAATCAGCCCCGTTTTGCCCATTCTGCGTGGTGAAATAAGCGTAGTATTGCGCCCATTTTGCAAATTTGCTATCAGCTCTTCTGTCTCTTCCAGACGGTCGCAGAAGTGTCTCGGATCTACATAACCTTGATAAATAAAGGGGTTTCTGATATTTGAGTCACTTTTCCTTGCCATAATAGTATTGCTTTTTATATCGTGTAAATCCCGTGACGTACTTTCCGTGACGTAACTTACACGATGCAAAGCTATGAATAATAATTGATTCCTCCTAATGTTTACGCATCTTTTTTGCTGAATTAAGCTGAGAAGTATGGTCGTAGCTATAGTATACGCCCCAAAGTTTCTTACCATCGACCATGCGGGCTACTTTGCCGTTCCTCCGTTGTTCCTCCGTTGTTCCTCCGTTGTGACTCCGCTTTTTTGTATTTCTCAGAAACAATTACGATATTTGTAGCAACAAATCTGAATGCTATGAGAAAGAAGTTATTATCTTTGGGCCTGACGGCCCTGCTGTGCCTGCCGATGATGGCACAGAACAATGCGAATGACAATGAGTTTTGGGGAAGTGCTGATTCCTACTTGCTGAGGCAGACGGCACGGACGCTGGATTTGGTGGATAGGGCTCTGAAGGAGTTCCCACCAACGACTGGCAATGGCACTGCCCGCAGGTTGGCACTCTATAATGTGGATGCCGTGTTGCATAACACCACCTTCGATAAGAGTGAACCGCTGATGAACTATGTGAAGACGCGTATGCGGCAGGTGATAGATGGTCTCAAGGCACCGTTGGAGGCGGAGATGAGCATCTATAAGCTCTATAACCATGGCTTTATCGTGCGTACGAAGAGTGCCACAGTGGCCTACGACATGGTGATGGGCAGCACCTACCAGTTGATTCCTGATGAGCTGATGGCGCAGTTGGTGGACCTGTGCGACATTATGTTCCTCAGCCATAAGCATCGGGATCATGTGGATCCAGGGGTGGTGAAGATGTTCACAGACAGGGGAAAACAGGTGGTAGGCCCGGCTGAGGCTTTGCCCAATAATAAGGAAATGACCCATTTCCGTGAGGAGAAAATAGCAGACCTGAGCATCCAGTTGCCCAAGGGAAAGCTGAGCATCAAGGTGTTGCCTGGACATCAGGATGAATTGCAGAACAATATCTATGTGATCACCACGCCAGAAGGGCTGACTTATGCCCAGACTGGTGATCAGTATCTGGAAGAAGACATCCCTTGGATAGCCAATGTGAAGAATGAGATTCCCAAAGTGGATGTGCTGCTCATCAACTGCTGGGCGATGGAACTGAAGACTCATGTGGATGGATTCAGTCCTAAGTTGGTCATCACAGGCCATGAGAATGAGATGGGGCATGGCATTGACCATCGAGAGGCCTACTGGATGAGCTACCTGAAACTGGACGAACTGGGGTATCCCTATTCGCTCATGACATGGGGAGAAGGGTTTCATTACAAACGTTGATTGTAATGAGATGCTAAAATTCAAAAATTAAAAGATGCAAATTTGCATTTTTGCATTTTATTTACATCGTGTTGTAGTTTTAATCGTAGGTACTGCGTCTAATGTATAGAAAAAACGAAACAGAAAGATGGATGCATTAGAACTAAAATTCGCACAGATGGTCAGAGAACACAAGACTACGATATACACCGTATGTTACATGTTCTCTAAGGAAGAGGATGAGGTGAACGACCTCTTCCAAGAGGTACTCATCAACCTGTGGAAAGGCTATGAGGGCTTTCAGGGCAAGAGTGACGTGAAGACGTGGATCTACTGCGTGAGCCTGAATACCTGTATCTCACAGGACAGGAAAAAGAAAAGTCGCAAGAAGGCTGAGATGGGCATGAATGCAGGCCTGCTGGGTGAGGGAGGTGAAAGCTCAAAGCAAATCCGGATGCTGCATGAGCGCATCAACCGCCTGGAGATATTCGATCGCGCCATCATCCTATTGTGGCTGGAGAACCAGAGCTATGAAGAGATAGCTGCCATCGTGGGAATCTCCGTGAAGAATGTATCCGTCCGTCTGCTTCGCATCAAGAAAAAGTTGATGGAAATGTCTAACGATTAAAATTGCACTACTATGGAAGAGAATATGGAATTGCAGGAAATGCGCGAGCAGCTGGAACTGCTCAAGGCACAGGTGGCTAAGCAGCAATTGGTGAGCAATCTCAACGTGAAGAAGATGGCTAAGAACAAAGTCTCTGGACTGAAAAGTAAGTTCTGGCTGAAAATAGCTATCACTGTATTTGGCTTGCTGTATTGCCCCTGGGCTTTTGGGGAGATTCTCAACGCAAGTGTCTGGTTCATGGGGGTGACAGAGCTGTTCCTCTTAGTATGTTTAGTGGCAGAAATCTATTCGCACTGGGACTTGTGGAGCGAGAACCTTAATTTCAATATGGCCGACTATGCACGCAGGATGTTGCGCATCAAGAAGATGAATGCCTTTTGGTTTAAGTGGGGGATGCTTTTTATCTTCCCGTGGTTTGTCTGGTTCGTGTGGGAAGCTTACAAGAACAGTGAGTTTGAGTTCCAATGGATAGGACTATTGGTAGGTGGTATCATCGGTGGCATCATAGGCTTTGGCATAGGCTATAGGATATATAGGAAAGAGCAATCCGCCCTGCAGGAACTGGCAGATAGCTTGGAGGAGTTATCACAAGAGTGATAGCAGATATCTCTTACAGAGAAGAAGCAGACGTAAACTTTTATGTCTGCTTTTTCTTTACAAAAATTGGAATTATCGGAAGAATATCCTAATTTTGACCGAAATTGGTGAAGAATGGGATTGCTATGATAAAAAGACTAAGGTATATCTGCTTGATAGTGAGCCTGCTCCTGCTGGGGCAGACCAGCCTTTATGCGCAGCTGTTCTTATCGCAGCGCGACAGGGACATAGAAGCCAGCCTGAATTACAATGAGGGCGTCTATATCCTATCCAACTATTCAGACAACTCCATGCCAACCAAGGAGACACTTTCGCTGGAAGAACTGCTTGATCACAATGTGGAGGCCTTCTACTTCTATCTACGCAAAGATACCGTCAGCAACACGATGCTCCTTAGAAACCCTGATGGCGGGTTTACACCATTTTCCGAAGCATTGGTTACTATCAAGAAGTTCTTGATGGAGAATCCAAAGCGTCTGGTGACGTTGTTCTTGGATTATCTGGTGGAGACAGACATGGTGCGAGTCTTCAGTGAAATAGGCTTGATGGACAATGTGTGTGAGTATGACAGCAGGACGGGATGGCCTACCATGAAGAATATGATAGAATCTGACCGTCGATTGGTGGTCTTTGAGGTACAACGTCATCTGAACAGTCCTTCGTGGATGAACAATACGGCCGATCATGTGGAGCATGCAGAGACAGAATGGAATATAGGTACTTCTGCTGTTGAGACATTCGATGAGCGTCTTAAGAAAAGCCTCTCCCTCTATTCGGGCCTGAAGAACTTAGAGAACACCCGTGCTGAGGAAGAAATCTATGATATGGCGCGCTATTCACCTTATATTATAGAGGGGTATCGCAGAGCATGGATCAGAGATGGCATAATGCCCAACTTCGTCTTGGTGAATCGCTATTATAACTGGATTGCCAGTTCTGCCACCACGTTTAGGAATTTCAATATCGTGTCAGGCATAGTGACCTATAATGGCGAACTGCTGAACTATGTGAATTGGGAGGGCTATTCTAATTCCACGCCAGGGAAATTTTCTTTCCCCCTGGAGCTCAATGGCGATATGGAGCTTTTCCCTGTAAGTCCTGGATATACAATCTCACCAGAGCGTGTCAAGATAGAGGATAATGGCAGTCGACGCATCTTCGTGAGCGAACTAAAGGCAAAGCCTTTGCCAATAAGTCAGAATCTGGAGCTCAACTTGCCCCTGAACGGCTCTGCTAAAGATGAATCCAGGAACAAATACAATACCTTGTCACGTGAAGTGGAATTTGGTCTTGATCCTATACGTGGTGAAGTGGCTTCTTTTGAGAACTCTATGCGCATAGACCTGCCTACCTCATCGGAAATCAAGATGAGAGATCATGACTTTACGGTGGGTGTTTGGCTGAAAATCCCCAGATATCTGGAGGGTAAAGAGGATTACTGTGTGCTTGGCTCTAAGAATAATGCCTACCAGCAGGGTTTGCATTTCTTGATAAGAAACCATAAGCCTTATATGGGCTTCTTCAACAATGACCTTCATGGGAATACGGAGATTGAGGCAGGGAAGTGGTATCATGTGGTTTGGAGGTACAACAAAAACAATGGGGAGCAGGCCATCTTCGTGGATGGAAAACTGGATGCCATAGCTTATGAACGTCCTGCCTATCTGGGGAACGACAGCCTGTATGTGGGTTATGTAGACTTTAATCAAACGGCTAACTTTGAAGGAAACCTTAGTGCATTCAATGTGTGGTCCAGAGTGCTGAGCGATAAGGAAATCATGGCATTGAGCAGTCAGATGGTGGATTTGAATGCCAATCCGATGGAGAACCTGAATACTTGGCTTTTAGTAAGTTCGGTATTACTGGTGATAGCTTTGGGCGTGACAGCCTATCTATTCCGTAGGCACTGGAAGCGGACACATGAGAAATCGCAGTTGGTGTTTACTGGCAAGGGGTTGAACAAACCAGAAGAGCCCGTAGAACAGCAGAGGAATATCGTCCGTCTGTTCGGAGAGTTCACTGTTATCGATCGTAATGGAGAGAACATCACAGCCCTCTTCACCCCCAAAATAAAGCAGATCTTCCTGTTGATACTGCTCTATTCTTCACGTGGAGGACAGGGGATCTCTGGCAATGACTTGGCCGACTATATCTGGGGAGATACGGAAGGGAAGAAGATCAAGAGCTTGCGCAGTGTATCTATCCTCAAGCTCCGTAAGATCTTGGAGCGTCTGGATAAGATGGAAGTGCTCTTCAATGCCAATCACTACACCATGCAGGTGCAGCCACCATTGACTTGTGATTACTTGATGTATCTCGACATGCTGCGTGAGAAGCGGGTGAACACAAAGAAAGACTTCGAGCAGGTGTATCGTATCATCAGCAGGGGAGAGATCTTTGAAGGTGAATCATTCAACTGGATGGACGACTATAAGAGCTATGTATGCAACAGCTCTGTGGATGTGATGTCACGCTTCATAGGTAGTTATTCCATCAAGGATGAGTCTGATGCTGTGATACAGATAGCCGAGCAAATCTTGGTGAACGATCCTACCAACGAAGAGGCACTGAGCTATAAAGTCAGAGCACTCATCGCTCACAATAACTTCAAGCAGGCACGCTATGCCTATGATAGATTCTGCAACGAGTTTAAGGCTATGTATGGTGAGTCTTTTGGACTTTCTTTCGAACAGATCTCCAGTGAAACGGGCTTGAAAGACCTTATTTAGCCCAAAGGCGAGGACAAATTTTTCAGATAAAAGTAAATTTTTTTCAACTTTTTTTATTTTTCTTATTGTGTTCATAATCAATAGGATAGCTTTCGGATCTTAGGCAAATTAGCCTAAAGTTAGTCCTTGCTTTACTCCTTATTTATAAGGTGTTAGTTGTGAATTTAAAAAAAATGATTATATTTGTAGTGCCTAAAGTGGGCAAACTAAATCGTTTTAGATTATAGCTTAACATATTAATTAACTATTAGTAATTTTAATTTATGGAACGTAGAAATTTCCTGAAGACAATGGGCGCTGCTGCAGCGTTCACCATTGTTCCGCGTCACGTCCTGGGTAATGGTTTCATGGCCCCAAGTGACACAGTTAACCTGGCAGCTATCGGTGTAGGTAGTCAGGGTGGTGGTGATATCCAGAATATTGCTACTCCTGATGTGCCTATCGACAGAAAGAACCAGACCCGTTCAGTGGGATTTGGTTTCTCTCGCTATGCCGGTCTCACTCGTCGTGTAGAAAGACGTGCTTCTGATAACCTGATGCAGATGGGTGATGCAGGCCGTCGTGAATTCCACTACGCCAACATCTATGCCATCGCTGATGTTGACTGGGGCTATGCCGGTCATATCTTGGCTGGTTATCCAAATGCAAAGAAGTATTATGACTGGCGTGAGATGCTGGAGAAGGATCGCAATAGCATAGATGCAGTGCTGATTGCTACTCCAGACCACAACCACGCTCTTATTGCCTCACATTTCATGAAGGCTGGCAAGGCTGTGTTCGTAGAAAAGCCTATGGCAAAGACCATTCACGAGTGCCGCTATTTGGCTCAGTTGGCCAAGGAGACTGGCGTGGTGACCCAGATGGGTAACCAAGGTCACAACATCGAGGGTACTTATCAGACCCAAGAGTGGATCAAGGCTGGTTTGATTGGTGATGTGACAGAAGTACACATGTGGTCTAATCGTCCCGCATGGCCTCAGGGTTATCTGACACGTCCTGCTGAGGAGCCTATCCCAGAAGATTTCAACTACGATGTATGGCTCGGCCCGGCTCCTAAGAAGCCATTTGCACTTGGGTTCACACACTTCAACTGGCGTGGTCTTTGGGACTATGGTACAGGTGCTATGGGTGATATGGGTGCTCACACCTTCGATGCTCCTATCCTGGCTCTTGACCTGGGTATGCCTACCAAGATTCAGGCAACTACTTCTCCTTATAACAGTGAATATCTCCCACTCTGCGAGCAGGTTGAGTATTACTTCCCAGCTCGTGGTAAGATGCCTGCTGTGAAGGTGACTTGGAGCGATGGCGGTATCAAGCCATTCCGTCCTAACGAACTTGAAGAGGACCGCGCACTGCGTGAGTGCTTGTATGTAGGTACGAAGGGTATGATTATGCATGGTACTCATGGTGCTTCTCCAGAGCTTATCCCATTGAAGAAGAACTTCAAGGAGCCTAAGAAGACCTTGGCACGTCCTGACAACATCTATGTAGACTTCATCAACGCTATCAAGGAAGGTCGCAAGGCTAAGAACGACTTCGAGATCTCTTCTAAGCTGACCGAAATCATGTTGCTGACCAACATCGCTGTGCTGTCACAGCAGATGAACACTACGCTGGAGTATGATGCTGAGAAGATGCAGATTACCAATTTGCCAGAGGCTAACCAGTTCTTCAAGAGTGAATACCGTGAAGGTTGGAGCTTGGCATAATAGTATTAACCATTTAAAAGATAAAAATAATATGGAAAAGAATATAACACGCAGAAGCTTCCTAAAAGCTACGGGTGCAGCTGCTGCATTTACCATTGTCCCTCGTAAGGTGTTGGGTATGGGCTATATGGCTCCGAGCGACACTGTGAACTTGGCTGCTATTGGTGTTGGTAATCAGGGTGGTGGCGATATCCAGAACATAGCTACCCCAGACGTGCCTATCTCAAGAAGTGCAGGTCTGCCAGGTATGGCCATGGAACCATATGCCGGTCTGGCTCCACAGCGTCAGGAGCGTCGCGCTTCTGATAATCCTATCCAGATGGGTGATGCTGGTCGTCGTGAGTTCCATCATGCCAACATCTATGCTATCTGTGATGTGGACTGGAGCTATGCTGCCCGTATCATGAATGGCTATCCTAAGGCTAAGAGATATCATGACTGGCGCGAGATGCTGGAGAAGGATCGCAATAACATTGACGCAGTGCTGATTGCTACTCCTGACCATAACCATGCCATCATCGCTTCTCACTTCATGCGTGCCGGAAAGGCCGTATTCGTAGAGAAGCCAATGGCAAAGACTATCTATGAGTGCCGTTATTTGGCCAATTTGGCTAAAGAGACTGGCGTGGTGACTCAGATGGGTAACCAGGGCCACAACGTAGAAGGTACTTTCCAAACTATTGAGTGGATTCAGAGCGGTTTGATTGGTGATGTAACCGAGGTTCACATGTGGTCTAACCGTCCAATGTGGAAGCAGGGTTACTTCGACCGTCCTGCCGAGGAGACGATTCCTGAAGGATTCGATTATGACACATGGCTCGGCCCGGCTCCACAGAAGCCTTATGCTGCTGCTACTACTCACTTCGCATGGCGTGGTCTTTGGGACTATGGAACAGGTGCTATGGGTGACATGGGTGCTCATACTTTCGATGCTCCTATCCTGGCTCTCAAGTTGGGTATGCCGACTAAGATTCAGGCAACTACCACTCCGTTCAACACCGAGTATCTGCCTCAGTGCGAATATGTAGAGTATCAGTTTGCTAATCCAGATCCTAAGAAGAAGACTCCTATCAAGGTGACTTGGAGTGATGGTGGTATCAAACCATTCCGTCCTGCTGAATTGGAAGCTAATCGTCAGTTGCGTGAGTGCTTGTACATCGGTACAAAGGGCATGATCATGCATGGTACTCACGGTGCTTCTCCTGAGCTCGTTCCTGCCGATCCTAACTTCGTGGCTCCTGCCAAGACTTTGGAGCGTCCTGACAGCATTTATGTAGACTTCATCAATGCTATCAAGGAAGGTCGCAAGGCAAAGAATGACTTCGAAGTTTCTTCTAAACTGACAGAAATTATGTTGCTGACCAACATCGCAGTGATGTCACAGCAGATTAATACTACTCTGGAATATGATGCAGCCAACATGAAGATTACGAACCTCCCAGAGGCTAATGATCTCTTCAAGTACGAATATCGTTCTGGTTGGAGTCTTGCATAATGCTCAAATGATTTATCAACTATTTATAAAAAGAAAATGGATAATTCAAGACGTAGATTTTTGGGATTGTCAGCTGCTGCATTGGCAGGTGTATCTTTGATCCCTTCACTGAGTTCTTGCGGTGATACCCAGACTGCTCCTGCAGCTGCTCCATCCGACGGAAAGCCCAACTCAAACTTCGCTGGTGTGAAGCTGGGTACTATCACTTACAGTTGGCGTTCCATGCCAATGAATCTGGATAATTTGATTAAGTATTGCCGTGAGTCAAACATTAGCTATCTGGAGTTGATGGGTAGCGACCTTGAGGCATGCCTCGGTGCTCCTGAGAATCCAACCATGCGCATTATGCAGGCTGCCATGGCAGCTCAGGCACAGCAGCAACGTCCTGCTGGTGGCGCTCCTGGTGGCGCTCCTGGTGGTGCTCCTGGTGGTGGTGCTCCTGGTGGTGGCGGTTTCCGTCGTCCTTCTTTCACTCCTGAGCAGCAAGCTGAGATAGATAAGTACAATCAAGACATGGCCAATTTCCGTAACAATATGGACTATGGCAAGGTTGAGGATGTGCGTAAGCGTCTCGAAAGCGAGGGCATCTATTGCCCAATCGTGAAGACAGAGCCTTCTCGTCAGACTACTGAAGAGGGTATGGACTATGCCTTCAAGATGGCTAAGGCCATGGGTGCTATAGGTGTTTCTGACGAAATGTCTATGGACGCTGCACAGAAGGTGGCTCCATTTGCTGAGAAGCATGACATGTACTATGTGCTCCACAACCACATGCAGTATGCTACTGATGAGTGGAGTGCTGGTCCTGATCCTGTATTGGCTGTTTCTCCGAAGATTATGCTGAACTTCGACTCTGGCCACTACTTCGGCTCAACTGGCAAGCATCCTGTAGACTTCATCAAGAAGTATAAGGATCGCATCATCCACCTGCATGTGAAGGACAAGACAGGTCCTAATGCAGAAGAGCCTAATGCTAACCAAGTTTGGGGTCAGGGACAGACTCCGTTGGAGGATCTCTTCACTTATCTGCGTGATGAGAAGGTAGACATCTATCCAATGATTGAGTTGGAGTACAACGTGAAAGCTTGGTCAGACGCAGTGAAGGAAGTTGCTACTTGCGTGAAGTATGCTCGTCAGATCTTGATGTAATTACTATCCTGCTTATAATAGAAGAGCCACCTCGAAAGGTGGCTCTTTTCATTTTATTTCAATTTCATTCAGTTTTTACACTGGGTAATTGGTGTAGAGGTAGCGCTTGATGCTCTTCTTTGGGGTCTTCTCAAACTCCTCTGGCATCTGCTTGATGGCGAAGAGACGGGCGTAAGAAGGAACGATCTGGTTGAGCGTCTGCTTGTTCTCTTCCATCTTCTGTACTAGTTCTGATGGGGAGACGTGTGCTTTCTTAAGCTCGTCTGGATCTGTATAAACCAGGCCATAGAGACGCTCATCTTTCTGAATCACCACACATTCTGTCACGAATGGCAGGGAAGCCAACTTGTCTTCTATCTCTTCTGGATAGATATTTTGTCCATTGGTGCCCAGCAGCATGTTCTTAGAGCGTCCCTTGATAAAGACGTTTTTCTCTGCATCCATCACGCCAAGGTCGCCCGTATGATACCAGCCATCTTTCAATGTCTGTGCAGTGGCTTCTTCGTTCTTGTAGTACCCCAGCATCACGTTCATGCCTCGTGCCAAGATTTCGCCAGGCACATGCTGAGGATCACGACTGTCGATGCGTATCTCCATGCGAGGCACAGGCCTTCCGCATGAACCCTGCTTGAAATTATCCCATGGAGCATAGCACAAGATAGGGGCGCACTCCGTGGCTCCATATCCCACTGTATAGTTGAATCCGATGCCCTTGAGGAAGATTTCTATGTCTTGGTTCATCGCTGCACCACCGATCACTACTTGGTAGAGATTATCGCCAAATGATTGCTGCATCTTCCGACGGATAGTTGTCTTTACTCGATCACGCAGCAGTGGTGTCATCAACGCTAAGCGCATGGCAGGTGCCTTGATCTTTGGGAAGATGGCTTTGCGCACTATCTTCTCGATAATCATAGGAACAGCCACGATGACACGCGGACGCAATTCTGCAAAGGCTTTCATCAATACTGAAGGCGATGGGGTCTTGCCTAGGAAGAATACATGGGCACCTCTGGTGAACTCATAGAGGAATTCGAAGGCCAATCCGTACATGTGGGCTGTAGGCAGGATGGAAATGATGTTGTCTCCTGGACGTACGGCTTCGTCGAAGTATTGATGCACAAAGTCGATGTTGCTCCACAAGGCACGATAAGGAATCATTACACCCTTGGAATTGGAGGTGGTGCCGCTGGTATAGTTCAGCACAGCCAGCTCTTCAGGTTGGTCTTGATGATAATGGATGTCGCGTGCGCGGAAGTACATTGGGAAACGTTCCCCAAACAGACGGTTAAGATTGGCTCGTGCATATTGCACTTGCTCTGTGCGTCCTACGAGCAGCGAATACTCATCGTTGGAGTTGGAGAAGATACCCTCCAAACCAGGCATCTTAGATGGGTCGAGCTTAGGCCAAACCTGATCGCCCACAAAGAGGAGCTTTGCTTCAGAATGGTTCACCAAATCGTGAATCTGCTCTGGATGAAACTCGTGCAGGATAGGCACTGCCACTGCCCCGTATGTCAAGGTTGCCAGGAAGGCAATGCCCCAACGCACCGAATTACGTCCGCAGATGGCTACCTTGTCACCTTTCTGAACGCCAGAGGCTTCCAGCAGGATGTGCACTTTCTCGATGATGCGAGCTACGTCTTTGTACTTATAAGTATGGGTGCCATAATCGGTCATTGAATCCAGGTCCCAATACTCCTTGATGCTTTTTTCTATATATTCGTTGAAACTTGGGCAATCCATAGTTTTTTCGTTCATAGTATTAAGTTAGTAATGTATTGCACAAAATGTCTTAATGTGTGCAGATGATTTTGCGACTGCAAATCTAACAAGATTTTGGCACACTTGCAAATTTCTTGTGCATATTCATGCAAACTTTTCTCGTAACATATTTAGATGCTCACCGTGCTGAGCAAAAATGCTCACAACGGTGGTGGGCTGGGCATAAATGTTCACAACGGTGAAAAAAGAAAAAGGCACCAGTGACTGATGCCTTTTATCAATGTCGGGGTGACTGGAGGGTTTGGCCTACTGTGTACCCTTGATTATCAAGCGTGATTTGAGAAAAATTCCTGTGAACTCGTTTGTGTTATCGTTTCTTTGTGACACCTTATTATATATATTACTTACCCTTCTCCAGCAGCACTTGGATAAGGCGCTCCTTCTCATCAAGCATGGCCTTCAGGTGAGCATTCTCCATCTTACAGGTTGCTAATTCTCCGGCTACGATGGCATCCCCATAGACAGAGGCTGCGCTTCCGTCTCCGTTTACCTGTGTGCTTACTCCCCCGCTCACGTCTGCATCGAACCAATAGCTGATAGGCACTCTCAGTATGCGACTGATTTGCTCCAGCTGCTCCAGAGATGGATTGCTGAAGTTGGTGGTCCAATGGGAGATGGTTACCTTAGACAATCCCATGCGTTCACCCAGTTCCTTTGACTGCAACTTTCGCTTCTTCAACAGATCTTTTAGCTTGCCTCCTATTTGCTCCATAATGATAAAATAAAAATAATTTGAAATTTCCGATTAAATTATTCTGATACTATTTATTTCTTCTTTATCTTTGCTGCGATAAAAATAGCAAAATTTTATAAAGTAGGCAACTATATGAACAAAAAAGGTTATAAATCTACTGACGAACTGAATGATTTTCTAGATAATGTGCCGCATAAGGACTATAAAATCTGGAGACAGCGGATAGCTGAATTATGCAAGGTTAGCCCTGCAGTCATTAGGTTTTGGCTAGAAGGTACAACCAGAATTCCTGCTGCCTGCAAGTTTGTGATAGAGAATGCAGCTTGCAAGAAGATCTTTTCTCATGAGGACGATTAATCAATAATATAAGTATCAAAATTCTTAAATTATGAATCTAAACATTGACATAAACCTGCTGACCTTTGAGGGGGCTGCAGTGGTTTCCCTCAAGGGCAATACCGCCACCAAGAAGTGTGTGGTCATACCTATTGAGGATAATGACATCTATGTGAGTGCCAACGAGCAGGGCAAGGCGAAGGCTGCCTACCTGCATCTGTCGGTGTGGGAGCGTCGTGAACCTGGTCAGTTTGGCGATACCCATAACGTGAAGCAGTCGTTTTCCAAGGCTTATCGTGAGAGAGTGGGAGAGGAGGCTATCAAGGCGAAGCCTTTTGTGGGCAGTGGCAAGCCTGTGCAGCAGAAGGATCCTGCACCCGTAGATGCGCCGAACATGGCCACTGATGAAGTCCAGGATCTGCCATTCTAAAGGATATGCCTGAGATTGCCGTGAGATATTGTCCACCACAGAAAGGGCGCTTGGCGTTGCCGCTGAAGGCAGCGGAGAGGTTATTTGCCTCTCCGCGCAGCCTTCAGTATGCACTCGTTGATGAAGTCAGCCTTGCTGCCTTCCACCTGCGAGAGGATGTCATGCACCTCCTGCGTGGCGCGGAAGCCATAGTAGTGCACGCCCTTCTTCTTACGGCCAGCGCCTTCTCTGGCACCGCCCCAGCCCGATTTGTCGAGCTTCTCAATCTCAGCATGAATCTCCATAGTCTTGAAAAATTTGGTTTAACAGAAAATTTAGTTACATTTGCAGTACGAAAGCCCAAAGTGGGAGGGGTTTCCCCCTCCCTTTGGTGTCAGAACCATAGTCTCACTTTGATTACCTCTTTGAGGTCAATCTTAATGGTAATGAACCAAACCTTGAATGAAATTGCAGCTTTCATGGAGCTTTGGGTTTTCGTTTCTCCTACTCTTTTCAAGGTTTTCGGAATCCCCTGTTTGTCTCTCATTGACAATACAAAGATAATGCTTTTGTTTGAATTACGCAAACAAAATCAAAATTATTTTGCATTAAAATCAAACTTTTTTCACCTTTAAATTATATCATTATGGAAACAATTAATGTAGCAGTTATTAACAATGTGGCCATCCAGGTGGTGGATGACGCTAGTGAGCAATTAATTCCTGTTAAGCCAGTATGTGAATTACTGGGGGTAGATTACCCGAGTCAGTTCACCAAACTGAAAGAGCACCCTGTTTTCGGTTCAACTATTGGGATAATCCCAACAGTTGGGTCAGACGGGAAAGAGCGTGAGATGCTCTGCATACCCCTGCGTTATTTTCCTTCTTGGCTTTTCTCAATCCATCCTGATAAGGTCAAGGTGGAGATCCGCGACACCATCATAGAGTACCAGCGTAGATGCAACGATGTGCTGTATGACTACTTCTTCAATCGTGCCGACTTCGCTACGAAGAAGGAGCGTGCCATTGCGCGAGCCAAGGAAATCTACGATGAGAAGACGGAACTGGTGCGCGTGGCCAGAAGCGAGCAAAAGCTGGCAGAGACCGACTATAATAAGGCGCTTAGCCTTACCTTCGAAGAATATGAGAATGAGCGACGTCAGCTGAAGCTGCCGGGTTTTGAATGAAACTTTGTAAATAGATCATCAGAGAACCCGAATTTTTGACAGATGTGGATATTATCCGCAATCTGTCAGCCAGTGAGAGCCATGCCCGTGCCTATATGGCACAGGGCCGACTCTTCGACAGTAACGAGGGCGTGGATTTTGAGGACTTTTTGAGTACCCTCACACCAGCACGGCAGAACCTCGTAATAACTGCCATAGAGATGTACAAGCGCACCCAGCGCAAGCGGGAGAGCGCCCCGACCATACGCAGCAGCGCAGATATTTTTGGCATCATGCAGCCGATACTTGGCGATAAGCACCACGAAGAATTTTATATTTTGCTATTGAACCAAGCCAACAGACTTATTAAAAAGGTGCGTATCTCGGTAGGCGGTATCGACCAAACGGCGGTAGATATTAGGAGCATACTTCGGGAGTGCCTGCTGGCAAGAGCTACCCAATTTGTAGCAATCCACAACCACCCAAGCGGTAACCTCAGACCCAGCCGAGAAGATAAGAACCTCACGCAGTCACTCAAAAAGGCAGCCGAGCAGATGAACATCAGACTGACCGACCATGTAATTGTTTCCGCTGGCGGTTTCTTCTCCTTCAATGATGAAGGGCTACTCTAAAAATAAGCAGGTTTTGACCTGCTTATTTTACTTTTAACCACTTTTTGGCCACTTAATAATATAGGTGGTCAAAATTTTTTTTCGGCTTCGCCGACTCACTGCGTGCCGACGAAGCCGAAAAACAGAATAAAATAAAAAAATAGTAGAAAAAAAGTAATTATTATTTGGTGGATAATAGAAATATTTCTATCTTTGTAGTGTCAAACAAAAACAAAGAATTATGAAGTATTCAGAGTTTCATCGAAAGATCGTAAAGAAAGGGTGGAAGTTCCACCATGCAGAAGGCAGCCACTACTTCTACACCAAAAACGGCATTCTTTCAGAGCCAGTTCCCTTCCATGGGTCGAAGGAGATGCCAGAAAAACTGAGAAAGGCAATCGCAAGAGACATGGGGATCTGAGATCCCCAGCCTCTTGATAATGTAAATTAAAAGAATAAATCGGATTATGGAAAAATTGATTATTAGCATTAGTGCAAGCAAAGACAGCTTCGGGGCATACGCTGAGAATTGCAAGGGTATATATGCGGCTGGCGATACCGTAGAGGAATGCCGCCGTGACGTGTTTACAGCCATAGAGCTTATAAAGAAAAATCTTCCTCAGGAACAGTGGCCAGAGATAATAAAGGGCGCGTTTGAGATAGAGTGGCACTATGATACACAGAGCTTGTTACTTCACTTTGGTACCTTGATGTCTCTCTCAGGCTTGGAGAGATTGACAGGCGTACATCAGAAGCAGCTCTGGTCTTATATGCATGGGCGAAGCAAACCTCGCCTGCAGCAGCGCCAGCGCATTCAGGCAGCTTTGCATGATTTTGGCCGAGAGCTTAGTGCTACGGCTGTGATATAATTCATTGCTTTGTTTTTGTTTGACAACTTAACAAGCCTTGAATGGTTAGGGCTCCCACATCGGGAGCCTTTTTGTGTCTTTGTTACCCCCAGATATCCGACCTATCTTTGCCGAAAAAGACAAGATATGGAGATGGCCACTGAACACAGGCGCCGCACGGGTGCCTACTACACACCCGATGTATGGGCCAAGCTATGTGTGAAGCAACTCTTGGAAGCACTTCCAGACCCTTACGCTTACGTGTTCTACGATCCTGCTGCCGGAGAGGGCGCACTGCTTGATGCGCTGCCCGAAGGCACCATGCGCATAGGCACCACTCTGGAGAGCGCAGACGTGACCATCATGCGGGAGAAAGGCTACGAGGCACAGCAGTTCGACTTCCTCACCATGAACACCCACTTTCTCCATCCACTCATCTGGGAAGCCAGCGAGGAAGGTCGGCTGGTGGTGTTGACCAATCCGCCGTTCTTCCGTCTGCCGCGTGGCAGGTATGAGCTGATGAAGCGCACCTATCCCGCCCATTGCGGTGACTCTGTACCGCTTTTTCTGTTACGCATCGATAGGGAGCTTCGCCCAGTCATCATAGCCTCGTGGCACGACATCGGCCTGATACAAAGCCCCTCGTTCAGTAAGTTCCGTGAAGAGTTCGGTGTTATGGAACGTCTTCTATGCCCACAAATCCTGACCCCTTCCAAGACATGGCCTGGCGTTAAAGGTAATTTTGCTATAGCTTTCAGTATATGGGCGGGCTGGTGGACGGCACCGGCTGACTACAAGCCGCTGAAGCCGTAAATAAGGAAATGAGTGTTTATAACAAAAATGTTACCAAAATATTTGGTAGTTTATAACAAAATAGTTACCTTTGCATTGTCGAAAGACGTAAAGAGCTCTTTTTTTTATGAAGACATCTGAGTTGGTGAAGAGCCTGAGCGATGCAGGATGCATCCTGGCTCATCATGGAAAGAAGCACGACAAGTGGGTGAACCCTAAAACAGGGAAATCCGACTGGGTGCCGAGACACGCTGGCGAAGTCCACAAAGGGACTGCGCAAAGTATCCTAAAGAAGTTGACGGGGAAATAACCCGTCAACTTTTCTTTCTGCTCTGATGATTCATGACGGAGCTCTTTTATTGGAAAAAGTTCTAAATGCGATAATATGAAAAGTGTGATTGTTACCATCTCACAATCTCCAGATGGCTCTTATTGGTGCCATACCGAGAGTGATGTTTATGACAGTGGCCTGAATGGGGCGGGCAGTACAGTAGCTGAAGCTAAAGCTGACTTGATGGACTGCCTTAATGAGTCCAGGGAGGACTATGTAGCTAATGGCGGGATGCCTTTCGATGTGACTTTCAGCTACCAGTATGACCTCCAGTCTTTCTTTGAGTATTTCTCCTTCTTGAATGTTTCCGATGTTGCCAAGCGTGCGGGCATCAATCCATCGCTGATGCGCCAATACACTGCTGGCATCAAACGGGCTGGGGAGAAAACATACAGCAGGCTGTCAGCCTGCATCGAAAGCATATCTAAGGAATTGCAAGCCGCGTCGTTTCATATCTGATGCGGTGTCTTCATAATAATTGAGTTTGTAAAGGCTCTGCATCGTGAGATGCGGAGCCTTTTTTCTCTCCAAGTCTTGCAAGATTAGCAAGAATTTGCTTATATTTGCAATGCCGAAATAAACCAGCAAAGCCAGCACCGCCGCCAAGACCTGTGACTAAGCCAAGCACGGGCATTCAAGAAAATGGCATGGGTGGCATGCGAAGGTATCGGAGGAAGCTGAGCTTCAGGGAATGGGCAAAAAACAATCCTCTGTCAGCTTTTCTCTCAATGATAGGTTCTGCAATAGTCGGTTCGATAGTCACCTACCTCATAAATGTATTATTAGGTGTGTGACCAAGGCACCGATTATCATGGGATAGACAATGTAGCACATCACCCAGAGGTGCCAAGGGTAATCGTCTTTTTGCTTATAGATGTGCATGATAGAAAAATTTTTTCTACAAAAATAACCACTTCCCC
>FLNX01003423.1_pt1 | contig 25359 bp, 22 predicted proteins | sample 1140341 | NCBI WGS metagenome assembly FLNX01 (sample SAMEA3878208, study PRJEB12797) | bioreactor metagenome | biome: Moose rumen | place: Sweden | collected 2011-10 | reverse complement strand
GGGAAGGAAGTCGGGCAATGAACAGAGGGCAAGGGAGCAGAAAAAGGAAGAATACAGGGCGATGTGTGACAGAATCGAGATTGAAGGCTGCTTCGGACGAGGAAAAAGAAAGTTCGGTCTTGACAAAATCAAGATGAAGCTCAAGTCAACAACAATGACTCATGTCGCCTTAATTGCCATGATTATGAATCTTTGATAGTGCCTGCAAAAAAGAGACTTTTTCAGCAGGCACTAAGTATTGGTGCTTTCATACTCATAACTACAGGAATAATGTTCTACATATTGAAGAAGTCTATGGGCATTCGTGTAAGCCGCGATGAAGAATTGGACGGACTTGATAAGCACGAGCATGCAATGCTTGCTTATGTCATGTAAGGAGAAATTTTATGGCAACAATGAGTAATGTAACTGTTATTTGTAATCCAGATAAACTTCGTCCGCTTATAAGTGCATTCAATGCATTGGGCATAACGGGAATAACAGTTTCACATGTAGAAGGCTGTGGTGCGCAGCATGGTTTCAAGGGATACTATAGAGGTGTTGAAAACGAGATTCAGCTTTTGCCTAAAGTTAAGGTTGAGGTAATTGTTTCTGCAATTCCTGTAGAAAAAGTCATGGAAGCTGCGACAAATGTCCTTGATTCCACTGAAATTGGTGCTGGAAAAATCTTTGTGTATGATGTTGAAAAAGTTCTGCGTGTGCGTACAAAGGAAACCGACTTTGATGCCTTGCAAGATGTTCCATCAAAAACAGCCAAAGACGGAAATTAACTGATTACACAAAGATTTTTTTTGCATAATTTAAAAAATGCATAAAAATGTCCCTCCTGAATTAAGACAGCTTTCTAAAAAGAAGGCTGTCTTTTTTTTTTGATATGTTTAATTTTTATTCCTTTATGGCTTATATTTTATAATAAAACGGTAATAAATAGTCTTATATAAGCTCAATTTTCCATGTAAACTTCAGTTTTCTACGTCCAAATTAACAAAATTTTCTTTGCATCTGGCAAAGTCTGCTTGGCCAGTGAAAACTGCATCCTTAAACATCTGTTCCGACAAATTCCTTAGAAACTATTTTTGTTTCCATACACTCCACAAATCGTTTCATATTATTCCACGAATCGTCTCATATTACTCCACGGTTTGTTTTCATACACGCTACAAAACGTTTCTATACATGAAACAAAACATTTCTATACACTCCACGAAAAATTTCATAATACGTTATAAAAAATTTCTCTGCCTCATATTTGCTAAATTTGAAACCATTCTCTGAGCCCAAATATAAATCACCCGATTTATAGAATTTTATCTGTGCAGACTTTTAATTATTTGCTATAATAAAACACTATGTCAAAAAGCGATAATCCGTTGATTGTACAGTCAGACAGAACTCTTCTTCTTGATGTGCATGCACCTCGTGCTAAAGAGTGTGCAGATGCCCTTATTCCATTTGCAGAACTGATACGTTCCCCAGAGCATCTTCATACCTATCAGCTTTCACCGCTTTCTTTGTGGAACGCTGCAAGTGCAGGTTTTACAAGCAGTAAGGCAATTGAAGTTCTTTCTGCTTATTCCAGATATGATGTACCGCAGTCTGTGTGTGTATGGATACAAGAAACTGCTGGGCGGTTTGGAAAACTGAGGCTTGTCCCTGGTCCCGTCTGTGAAAAAGATGGCGTAACAGAAGAATATCTGTATCTTGTTTCAACATCTCCTTACATATATAAAGAAATAGATGCCAATCCATTTGCTAAGAAAATTCTTATAGATTGCACTTATCAGGATATTCCGGGCAGTACCGCAATTCTTTCTGAGGATGAAAAAAAATATTGTTTTATGCTTAATCTTACTGACCGTGGTACTGTAAAACAAAATCTGTTAAAGCTGGGGCTGCCTGTGAAAGATGATGTTCCTTTGGCAGACGGGGAACCGCTGGATGTCTCATTGCGCGAAACAACTTCTGGCGGCATGCCTTTTTCTGTTCGTGACTATCAGAAAAGTGCAGCAGAGGCTCTTATTGGCAATAAAGGACCTGGTACGGGATTCGGAACAATCGTCTTGCCATGTGGTGCAGGAAAAACTATTGTTGGCATGCTGATTATGTCCATGCTCAAAACGAATACCCTTGTTGTTACAACGAATATTTCTGCTGTCCACCAGTGGATTGACGAGCTGTTGGACAAGACAAACCTTACTTCTGAACAAGTTGCAGAATATACGGGAGAAGAAAAGACCATAAAGCCCGTGACGGTTGCAACGTATCAGATTTTAACATGGAGACCTGACAAGGAAAGCCCGTATCCTCATTTCTCTCTGTTCAGAAAAAATAATTGGGGGCTTGTCATCTATGATGAGGTTCACATGCTTCCTGCTCCTGTTTTTAGGGTTGCTGCAGAATTGCAGGCTGTCAGGAGGGTGGGACTTACGGCTACTCTCGTGCGAGAAGACGGGTGTGAGGGCAATGTATTTTCTCTTGTAGGTCCAAAGCGCTATGATGTGCCGTGGAAGGAACTTGAACGCAATAAGTGGATTGCATCTGCTGAATGTATAGAACTCAGAATTGATTTGCAGTCCGAAAAAGAAATTGACTATGCCGTGGCTGGTCTTCGTTCAAAGCACAGGATTGCAAGTGAAAATCCAGAGAAATTCCATGTTGTTCAGGAGTTGGTGCAGAAATACAGTCAGGACAAAATTTTAATCATAGGGCAATACATTGATCAGTTGCAAAAGATTGCACAGATGATTGCGGCTCCCATCATTACGGGAAAAACTCCCAATGCAGAACGAGATGCCATCTATGCAGATTTTAGAAGCGGTGCAATAAACGTGCTTGTGGTCAGCAAGGTGGCAAACTTTGCCATTGATTTGCCCGATGCAAGCATGGCAATTCAGGTGAGCGGAACATTTGGTTCCAGACAGGAAGAAGCTCAGCGCCTTGGCAGAATCCTGAGACCAAAAGAGCGGACTTCTCGTTTTTTTACGCTCATAACAAGAAATACAGTGGAAGAGGAGTTTGGTGCAAACCGCCAGAAATTTCTAGCAGAACAAGGCTATTCATACAGGTTGGTGCGCTATGTTGGGCACGAAAGCTTGGATGAGCTTGATGAGCCTTTGTCTATTGAAGGAGGCTGTTTTTGACTGTTACACCAAAAGTCCAGCGCATCATTGACTGGAGGGAAAGCTTTACAAAAATGCCTGACCAGCAGTTTTTTGAAATCATAAGGATGTATCTGGGCGAAATAAAAACACCGTACAATAAGCAGAATCTTATTGATGACATAAGTTCCTTTCTTCGCACGGATGAAAACAAAGCTGCCATTATCCATCTTCTGTGTAACGGTGATTTGAAAATCCTTGCTGCAGTGCGCTTTATTCCTCATGTTTCCCGGCAAAAAATGGAGTCCTACTGTACGGCCTTGTTTGGAGGATTGTTTTCAAAGCTGTCGTTGGCAGAACATCTTGCAAATCTCATGCAGCGACTTCTTGTCTTTGAATTTACAAATCCTCTTGACGGAAGTGTTGAGTTGCGCATAAATCCCTTGCTTGAAGATTCTTTGTTTCCTGTTGTTCCCATAGAACTTTTACTTCCAAAGCCTTCGGTACGGATAGAACGGAGCACCGAAGAATTTTTTTTGACGCCGCAGTTGCTTGCTGCATTTATTTCTTATGTGTTTATGCATCCAGATTTGTGTAAGGCCGACGGAAGCTTGAAAAAGAAAAATAGTTCTGAGCTTTCGGCTATTTTCGGGCTGTCCCTGTCACCTGTACTGGATTTGCTTCTCAAGGCTTTTTGTAACTTGAACCTGTTTCATCAGGCGGAAAAATTGCTTGAAGTTGATTGGGAGCGGCTTAAAGAATTAAGCCTTATGCCTGAAATGAGTCAGTATGCATACTTGTGTGTTGCTTGTTGCGGTCATTTTTCCAGAAGCACTCTTCATGCGAACGCCCAGTTGCTGTTCGATGTCCTTTGTGCTGTTCCAGAGGAAGGATACGAAAAGTCTGGCATAATGAATCTTGCATTGCTGTTAAAGGAAAACAGCCAGAACGATAGCGTGGGCGGCGGCGGTCGCTTTGCTCAAATTGTTGCCCGGGCAGAAGGTTTTTCAGACATGACGACGGAACTGGTCATGGAAGGAATGATTGATGCATGCATCGAATTTGGACTTTTGCATTCTGTTTCTTCCGGTGACTCTGAAATTCTGTATGTGCCGCAGGCAGTTACGGCAGTTGCAAGGAGAAGCCCCTTTCTTGCAGAAAAAACTCATCTTTTGAGTATAGATGCAGGGTACATTGTTACCATTTTGCCAGGACTGACACTTGCGGATTTCTTGCCGCTTGTGCGTTTTCTGAGTGTTACGCACTATGATACTGCCGTATCCTTTGAAATTTGCAAAAAATCCGTAATGCATTCGTTTGATGCAGGAATGACTCCTGATGTAATAAAGGAACAGCTTATGAACTATTCTTCTTTTCCTGTCCCTCAGAACATTCAGGTATCACTCGATGACTGGAACAATTCCTATTCTTCTGCATCTTTGTTCAAAGGATATGTATTGAAGGTTTCAAAAGAAAACATTGTAAAGACTCGGAATGACAGGGTGCTTTCTCCGTACATCGTGGAAGAGATTTCTGAAGGAGTGTTCCTCCTTGATTTTTCAAGTGATGAAGAAAGCAAGGATGTCATGGGAAAAAGCGGATTGGACTTTGTTGGAAAAATCCGTGAGAGGCATGCAGAACAAGAGGTGCTTGGCTTTATGAGACTTCGGAAACATGATGTGCCCATGCAGGAAGAGACTTTTGCCATGGCAGACGCTCCGTTCAAGCTGAGTTCTACTCTTGAACAGAATAAAACTATTGAAGGGTTGAAAAAGCAGGTTGTGCAGATGGATATTCCTTTGGAACAAAAAGAAGGTCTCCTTGACAGGGTTGAGCGAAGGATTGTGGTTAATCCTGACCAGTTGAGGGGAAGCAGCGTTCGCTTTGAATGTCGCGAAGCAGGGGGAATGGACTATCAGGGAAAAATGCATGTCATAGAAGATGCCATACAATCAAAAGTTCTGCTTGAAGTTCATCTGGAAGAGGAAGGAACGTTGGTCGGAATGCCAGTCATGCTCATGAAGCATGAACATGATGCTGATCTTGAACTGTCGTTTGTGGATGACAGTTCTCGGATAGTGACGGTCGGTAAAATCTCTTACTTGAAAAAAATAAAGAAAAGCCTTTCTTTCTTTTAGAAGTTGCCTTTAGATAGTGGAAAAGGCTCTTGATGTATGCAATTACTGAAGAAGAACCCGGTCTGTCGTAAAAGACTTGTTCTTTATTTTCTGGAATTTTTCAATGATGTCGTTCATTGAAAGTCCTTCTTTTTCCTTTTCTGCCAGATCAAAAACAATTTCCCCTGCGTCCATCATCAAGAGCCTGTTGCCATAGTCAAGGGCTTGCTGCATGTTGTGGGTTACCATCATGACCGTAAGGTTGTATTCTTCTGCAAATTTTCGCGTCAATTCCATTACGATTTCTGCATTTGCCGGATCAAGGGCTGCCGTATGTTCATCTAGGAGCAGCAGATCGGGTTTTGACATGACTGCCATTAGGAGTGTAAGGGCTTGGCGCTGACCGCCTGAAAACTGTTCTACATTATCATTGAGCCTGTTTTCAAGCCCCATGTTCAGGCGAGAAAGTTCTTCTTTAAACTGTTCCCTCATCTTGTTGTTCAGACTTATCTTTAGCCCCTTGAACCCTTTTTTTGAAGCAATGACCATATTGTCTTCAAGGGACATTTTGCCTGCCGTTCCTAAAAGCGGATTCTGAAAGATTCTTCCTATGTATTTTGCCCTCTTGTATTCTTTATCCCTTGTTATGTCTATGTCTTCATTGCCTGTGTTCAAGACTATTGTACCGTATGTTGGCAGGAGTGTTCCTGCAATGATGTTGTACAGCGTTGATTTTCCCGCACCGTTTGAACCAATAACCGTAATGAAGTCGCCCCGTTGAATCTTTAGGTTTATATGTTTTAGGGCTTCATTTTCATCTGGTGTATGTGCATTAAAGGTAATTCCTATGTCTGTGAGCGTAATCATTTCTTTTTTCCTATGTTGAGTTTTGTAATAATCAGGCAGATTATGATTAGTATGCCGGTAACGAGCTTTAAGTCGTTTGGCGTAAGGTTTATGTGATGTCCGTATGTTCTTGCCAGAATCATGAGGGCTCGGTATATGCAGGAGCCTATGAGGACTCGCAATGTCTGAAAGACAATCCTGTTGGAGCGCAGCACAAATTCTCCGAGCATGAGCGATGCCAGTCCGCTTACGATGATGCCTGTTCCCATGCCTACATCTGCAAAACCGTTGTACATGGCAGCAAACGATCCTGCAAGTGCTGCAAGGCCGTTGCCAAAGCATATTCCAATGGTTCTTAGCGTATTTGGGTTTACCCCCTGGGAAATGACCAGCTGGGGATTTGCTCCCAATGCACCCATTGTAAGCCCCATGTCTGTATGAAAGAACAAATCCAAAAGGAATTTTAAAACAAAAACAAAAAGCAAAAGGAATGCAACAATGCCCCAGTTTGGATCAATGTCAGGGATAATGTCGTACATTATGTCTGTTATGGCTGAAAACAAGGTTGGAATGCGCAGAAACGATATGTTTGCCTTGTTGGACATGATGCGCAGGTTTATGGAATACAGCATCGTCATGGTGAGAATTCCTGCGAGCAAGTCTGGAATGCGCAGTTTTGTATAGATTATGGTTGTCACAAGTCCCGCCATCATTCCTGCGGCAAATGAAATGAGCAGTGCAAGGGGTATGGGGATGCCTCCGACAAGACATGCTGCCAGAACACATGCTCCCAATGGAAATGAGCCGTCAACGGTCATGTCGCAAAAATTAAGGACTCTGAACGTGCTGAATACGCCCAGAACCATGATGCCGTAAATAAAACCTTCTATAAGTATGCTTGAAATCATAAAATAAACATGTATAAAAATGAAATATGGCAGCTGGGATTTTCATTTTCGATGATGATTCCGAGCTGCCATTGCACTATTTGGTCTGTCTGCTATTTTGCTGTTTTTAAGAATGAACCGATGGCATTCAGTATTGTGTTTACAGAGTCTTTTCCAGCTGCGTTCAGCTGCTGCGTCTGTCCTGTGGAGTCTGTGAATCCCTGTTTAAGGATTGAGCCAAGAACTGTCTGCATGATGGTTGCAAACTGTGATGAACTTGTAATTGCCTTGATTGCTTCGTTTACCAAGCTCGAAGTGGCAGAAGTTGCCTGTGCTGCCTGTGTTCCAGAGGAAGCAAGGCTTGCAATGCTGCCCAGCATTCCAAGGAGATTGCCTCCGTTCTTTGCGGAGGACAGGCTTGCCTTTACATTCTGAGCGTCTCCTTTTGCGGAATTGACCAAGGCTGTTGCCTTCTGAATGTTTTCACACAGGACGGAAGCCTTTGATGTTGCAAGAGCTTTCAAATCCTTTGATGATGTTGCTGAATCTACGATTGCCTTTAAATCTGCTGCACTAAATAATTGATTTGCCATAAAAACCTCTGTTCTGCATGAGAGCTGCCTGGAAAGCTGCTGTTTCCGAACAGCTCTATTATATCAGACACTATTTATTTGTCAAATGACCATTCTCAAAAATCATGTTGGCCTGATTGATGTATGATTGCGGAATTGTGATGCCGCATTCTGCAAGTGCATCAAGATCAAGCAGCAAGTCTTTGTCACTTGGTTTTGTCATGAATTTTACTGGAATCTGTGCGGGCTTTTTGCCATCTACGACAATTTCCTTGATGATGTCGCCTGTTGCACGTCCTGCCTTGTAATAGTTGAATCCGCTTGCAATGGCAATTCCTCCAGACATTGCTCCCGTTACATCTGCAGAGTAGATAGGCTTTTTTGCCTTGTTGAATACGGCAATGAGGGCTGGGATTGCACTGAATACCGTGTTGTCGGTCGTAAGGTACACGCCGTCTACTCTGTTTACGATGGACTCTGCTGCCTGCTTGACTTCTTCTGACTTTGTAATGCTCTGGGTAACAAGTTTGAGTCCTGCCTTTTCGCAGCCTTCCTTTACTTGTTCAAGGGAACTGATGGAGTTTGCTTCGTCGCTTGTATAGATGTAGCCCAGTGTCTTGATGCCAGTCAGCTCCTTGAATGTCTTTATGTCTTCTACCGTAGGAACGGCATCGCTCAGGCCTGTGATGTTCCTGTATCCGTGGTTAATGTCATTGACAAGACCTGCACCTACTGGGTCTGTAATGCATGAAAATACGACAGGCTTGTTCTTGATCGTGTTTGCCAGGGCTACGGCAACAGGAGTTGCAATGCCGACAGCAACATCAACTTTCTGACTTTTATACAGCGATGCTATTTGGGATGCCGTGCTGACGTCTCCGTTTGCATTCTGCAAGTTAAAGTCGGCTTCTATGCCCAATTCTGCCAGTCTGTCCTGAATTCCCTTTTCAATCTGGTCAAGGGCCGGATGCTGCACAATTTTTGCAATGCCGATTTTGAGTTTCTTCTGCTTTTGTTCGGCTTTGGCGAATGCTGTCATGGCAGTACATGCTGCCAGAGTCATGATTATCGATGCGAATTTCTTCATATTGTTCTCCGTGTAATGTGGTATATGAGTTTCTATAAAAAGAAGTTACTCTTAAAAGTAATTATTGTCAACTACTTTTTATAGATTTTTTATGTGCAATGTGATATAAAGTGAATCATGGAACAGCCAAAAATATGCCTGACGCTTACCGGCAAGACTCTAGACGAAGATTTAGAAATTCTGGACAAATACAGAAAGTACATTGACATTGCAGAATTGAGGGCAGACTTTCTTTCGGAAGACGAACGCCTTTGCGTAAAACGATTTCCGCAAATGGCAGGAGTCCCCTGCATTCTGACCATACGGCGCATCAAGGATGGAGGTCAGTTTAAGGAAGGAGAGTCTTCCCGAACAATGCTGTTTGCACGGACTCTTGCTTTGACTGATGATGACAATCCGAAGAATTTTGCCTACATAGACTTTGAGGAAGATTTTCATATTCCGTGCCTGCAGGATGCCGCTGTTGCATTCGGCATAAAGGTCATACGAAGCTTTCACGACATGAAGAACCCTGTCAGGAACATCCGTGAAAAGATTGAAATGCTAAAGCAGACTGGTTTTGAAATACCAAAGATTGCCTTCATGCCCCATTCGCTTGATGATGTTACCAATCTTTTTGAAGAAGCTGAAAAGCTCGATGATGACAATCATATCCTGATTGCAATGGGTAGTCTGGGACTGCCTTCACGCATTTTGAGTGCACGGCTTAGGAATTACTTGACGTTCGTATCTCCCGAAGAAACGAATGCAAAAGTTGCAAACCTGGGACACATGGATCCCGTTACGCTGAACGAAACATACCGTTTTAAATCAATTGACAGGGATACCGCTGTGTACGGCATCACAGGATGGCCTCTTGAAGCAACGTTAAGTCCGCAGCTTCACAATGCAGGATTCAAGGATCATAACTTGAATGCCGTGTATATTCCTTTCCGTGCAGAAAAGTTTGAACAGGCCTATCACCTTGCAAATGTAATCGGCGTAAAGGGAATGTCCGTAACTGTTCCTCACAAGGAAGCTGTTTTGGAACATATCTTTTCGTGTGAGGAAAAGGTTGACATCATAGGTTCAAGTAACACTATTGTACGCGGCAAATACGGCATGTGGCGTGCATACAACACAGATGCCTCGGGCTTTGCACGCTCCCTTTTGGAATTTACCGGGCTTACAAGCCTTGCTGGCAAAAAGGTTTCCATCATTGGTGCAGGTGGTGCTGCAAAGGCCATTGCCTATGCCGTAAAAAAGCTGCATGGCAAAGCCTGCGTCTTTAACAGGACTGTCAGCAAGGCAAAGGAACTTGCAGAAAAATATGGCTTTGAATATGCACGGCTCCCCTCAGAACCCTATGATGAAAGCCTTCGGCTTGCAAAAAAATATAACAACATAATCATTCAGACAACTTCAAAGGGAATGGGGTGCAGGTCACCTGCAACTGCCGAAAACGACCCATGGTTTTACTACAAGTTTAGCGGCAAGGAAATTGTCTTTGACATTGTGTATGTACCAGAAACGACACCCATCATGTATCGTGCGCTCGAAGCAGGATGCCGCATCTGCAATGGATACGACATGCTGCGATATCAGGGCTACGACCAGTTTGAACTGTTTACCGGCGTAAAATACTAGGAGGAATATATGTCATTATCAAAAGATGAACAGAAGGTGCTTGCAGCTCGTTCTGCTGTGGACACATTGATTACGGAAGGAAAGATTTTCAGCGGCATGAAGATTGGTCTTGGCACTGGCTCTACGGCAATGCCAGCCGTCAAGCGCGTAGCAGAACGCATTGCCGATGGAACGCTTTGCGACATAAAGGCTGTAGCCACCAGCTTTCAGACAACGCTTGCCTGTGAGGAGCTGGGCATTCCCGTGTATACGCTGAATGATCGAGCCATTGCCGGTCAGCTTGATTTGGCAATTGACGGTGCAGATGAAATTGGAATGGGTAACTCCCTTATCAAAGGAGGCGGAGCAGCTCTACTCAGGGAAAAAATCATTGCCTACAATGCCAAATGCTTTGCAATTGTTGCTGATGAATCAAAAGTCGTGCAGTCTCATGGAACGGGCTTCGCCCTACCTGTCGAAATCATTGCAGAAGCTCGCGTTCCTGTTGAAAAAGCCCTTGCTGCTCTTGGTGCACAGTGCGTGCTTCGGGAAGGTGTTAGGAAGGCAGGTCCTGTCATTACCGACAACGGTAACATGATTCTTGACTGCCTGTGGAAAGCTCCTGTTGATGCTGCCCAAATGGAAGATGCCATAAACGCAATCACGGGTGTGGTTGAATGTGGATTCTTTACCAAGATGCATCCTGTTGCGTTTGTAGCCCATGCCGACGGATCTGTAGAAATCCGCCGCTAGCACTTTTTAGACTTTAGTCTTTAGTCTATGGACTGCTGATATTCCACCCTGTCTTTTACGTACAGTGTGAGCGTTGTGCCTCGGGCAACGGAATACGGAATCGTAATGCTGTTGCCGGGGTGCAGGAAATTTACCAGAACTGTAGTTTTTCCGTTTTTGTCTGTGGCTTCAAGCCTGACTGGTACGGGATATGGATATTCCAAAAGCTTTGCTGACAATATGCCGTTTGCCGTAGTGTCTGATTCCGTCAATGGGGATGCCGCAAACTGAGCGTTTACATGGCTGTATGCCTGTACATTGTTTCCTTTCATGTCTTGATAGACAACGGTGCCCCATTTTATGTCAGCTGCACCCTCAGCGGCTGCTGCCGTAAAATCAAAAATCAGCTTTGCATTTTCCATTGCCTTGTACAGCTGCTTTACGTTCATGCCTTCGATTTCCGGTACAGATACCATTTCAACTTTGTCTCCGCTACTCACGATGAACTGCAGCATCGTTGCATCAGAAATGTATGTTCCTGCTTCTGGAAACTGAGCGAGAATTGTTCCCTGTTCGCTGGCATCCTGCTTGTACACAGGGGAGGCAATCTTGATGAGGGAGCTGTCTCCATCGAACAGCATGCGAAGCCGCGGAAGTACGGTGTCAATGCTCTGTCCCTGATAGTCTTCTATCCTGTCAATGGCAACACCCCTGCTGACAGTCAGTGTAACGCGACGATATGCCTTGACGATTGCCCCTGGTTCTGGATTCTGTGCAAGAATAGTATTTACATCGCCCGGCATATCAGAATACTGAAGGTTTATTTTTGCATACAATTCCTTCTGCTGCATTTCCAGCAGAGCCGTCGTCAGAGTCTTTCCCACTACGTTCGGCACCATCACTTGTTCTGCTCCTCGCATCTGCGAAAAGAACACTGCCAGACATGATGCAACCATGACCAGGAATGTCAATATGACGGTGAACACCAGCGGCATTCCGCCATTAGAAAGATTGCTTACCTGTTCCTTTACGTTAAAACCTATTCTTTTTCCCATATATATGTTCCTTTTGTCATTGATCCTGTCCTATTCAAGGACAGAACCGATAAAGTTTCTGCTACCGTTCATGAACGATTTGTAATCCATTGCTTTTTTTGCCTGCCACTGCAATTCGGTGGCAATCAGAATGCCGTCGCCTGTCTGAATGAGGATGCCCCTGTGCTTGGCATACGACAACACCGTGCCCGGTACGGCATTCGTGTTTTTGGGAATGGCATTGTCCTGTCCTGCAATCTTTGCAGCAGATGCACCCTTTAAAATCCTAAGCTGCATGCCGTTGCTCGTTGTAAAGCATCCCGGCCATGGTGTGTACGCCCGAATTTGGGCATCTATTTTTTCCGCGGAATCCTTCCAGTTGATTTTTCCGTCTTCCTTTTTGATTATGGTGCAGTAGCTTGGAGTTCCTTCCTGCGGCGTTGCATCAGGAAGCTGTCCCGTACGTGCCGTTTTGCGCAGGATGTTTGTAATGGCAATTGCTCCGTACAGTGCTGCTTTGTTGAGCAACAGTTCTGCAGTTTCCGTTCCTGCCAAACCCATGCGCTCCTCGTATATGACATCGCCTTCATCGATGCCCAGTGCCATTTTTTGAATGGAAACTCCTGTTTCGGAATCCTGATTAAGGATGGCTGCATTTACCGGCGTTGCTCCACGATATTTTGGAAGCAGAGATGGATGCAGATTGATACCACCGTGCTTGAACAGCGAAAAGAATTTTGGTCCGACAATATGGCCGTATGCAAAGCAGACGTAAATGTCCGGCTGCAATGCTGCCAGCTGCTCTCGTTCCGGGGCTTTGATGTGCTCGGGAGTAAGAATTTGTATGTCATCTTCGCGGGCTTCGTTCCAAATGGCTGCATATTTTGCAACTTCAGTTGGAATGAGGTCTTTGTGTCTGCCCTGTGCCGATGGTGGGTTCGTAAGGATTCCCACAATCTTGTACTGCTCTTCCGTAAGGGAAGATGTCATGGACATTGCACTGTCCTTGAGGATGAGTTCTAGAGCTTTTGCAGAAGCTGCCGGGCTTCCGCCATATATGACTCGTAGCATTTAGTTTCCTTTTTTTTCTGCAAGTGCTGCTTTTGCCGCCATTTTTGCTTCAATGCTTCGTTTTTTTGCAGCCTTTGCAGCTTCTTTTTTTGCAGTTCGCTCCGCCCTGCGCTTAAACTGTTCCTTTGTCTTTTCTGCAAAATCCTTGTCACCACGGTCAATGTACAGAACTCCGTTCAGATGGTCATTTTCATGCTGAATGACACGTGCAAGCAGATCTTTTGCATCTTCAATGACAAAACGTTTTCCGTGTTCGTTCAGGGCAGACACAGAAATCATCGAAGGACGCTGAATGTTTTCGTATACGCCTGGAATGGAAAGGCATCCTTCTTCATAATCTACAAGGTCATTTGATGTCTTGATGATTTCTGGATTGATGAATACCCTGCGTACATCATCATCGGCCATGATGACGAAAAAGCGTTTTGCAATGCCAACTTGTGGAGCCGCAAGACCAACACCGTTAGCACTTATCATTGTCTCGAACATTTCGTTCAGCAGGGTGCGGAATTCATCGTTGATTTCTTCTTCTTTTACAGGTTCACAGGTCTGTCTGAGAACGTCTTCTCCCAATTTGCAAATCTTCATTATATTGTCTCCGTCATTTTTTCGGCATTCAAAAAAGAATCCAGCCGCAGTTTTGCAGAGTGAGCATGCCCCATGAGGCCTTCTGCAATGCCAAGCTGCACAGCAGAGTGTGCAGAGTCAATGCCTCCCATGCTGCCCGCTACCGTACGCAAGGTGGTGACTGTCTTTAGGAACACGCGAACGGAAAGGCCGCCCGTAAAGCGAGCGCTGCCCGATGTCGGCAGCGTGTGGTTCAAGCCTGCAGCATAGTCACCGAATACTTCTGCAGCATTGTGTCCAATGAACAGCGAACCGTAATTATGCACAAGTGAAACGATTTTACTGCGCTCTGGCGTGTCTTCCATGGCAATTTCCAAGTGTTCCGGAGCCTTTCGGTTTGCAATGTCTGCTGCCTGTTCCAAAGAGTCGGTAAGGATGATTCTTCCGTAGTTTTCTATGCTTTGCGAAGCCGTAGCCCTTGTTTCAAGGACAGCCAGCTGCTTTTCAATTTCCTGCGCAACACGTTCTGCAAGGTTCTTGTCTGGAGTTGCCAGCACCGGCTGTGCAACGACATCGTGTTCTGCCTGTGCAAGCAAGTCTGCAGCTACCCATTCAGGGTTTGCGGAACTGTCGGCAATGATGAACACTTCTGTAGGACCTGCCAGCATGTCAATGCCAACCGTTCCGTAGACAAGACGCTTTGCTTCTGCAACAAATTTGTTGCCAGGACCGACAATCACGTCTGTGTGAGGAATGCTTTCCGTGCCGAATGCAAGTGCCGCGATGGCCTGTGCTCCTCCACAGGCAAAGGCTTTTGTTACACCGCAAATGTAGGCAGCTGCCATGATGTTTTCATCGGCATAGGGCTTGCCGCCCGTAAACGGCTTGCCTGGCACACCTGTTCCCTGAGCTTTTGCCATTGCGAGGTCATCGGGGTGTACTCGCGGCGGCGTGCAGAGGATTATTTCTTTGACTCCTGCTGCAGCTGCCGGAGTCACTGTCATTACAACGGTGGACACGAGAGGAAATCTTCCTGCAGGTACATAAACGCCAGCCCTATCGACCGGTATGTTTTTTTGACCGGTAAAAAGGCCCTCTGCCAGCTCTATTTCGAAATTGTCGAAGGAGTCTTTTTGTTTTAGGGCAAATTTCAGTGCCAGGTCATGGGAATAGCACAAGGAATTGTACAGTTCTGGATTGTTTTGCTTCATTTTGTCGGCTGCAGCTTTGAGTGTTTCCATTGGAATTTCAAATGCTGCAGGAGACGATACGTCGAATTTGGCACTGTATTCGTGCAGTGCCGCGTCTTTCCGTTCCTTAACGTCCTGCAAGACGGTGCGTACAGTGTCGATGGAACTGCCAAAATCACGTCCATCAAAGAAACGTTCTTCTATGTCGCTTGCTTTTTGAATTGTAATCATGACCTGCTTCCTTTAATAATGCTTAAAAATAGTGCTAAAAGTATATCATAAAATGCAGTGAACTGCAATTACTGAGGAATTGCGTCTGGGAGTTTGCGGCTCGAACATCAGGAGTCTGACGATGAAAAAAAAGAGTTTCAAGACCTGAAAGACAAGTCTTGAAACTCCGTCAGTTTATAAAGCTCCCCTAAAATGTTCTAGGCACTTGGAAAAAATCACTTACGCGAGTTTTCGGGCACCTCTTTTATACTTTGAATCGGTCAATCTGGCTGCCGATTTTGTTGATGGCTTGACCCACCTTGCGGGAAATGGTTCCCAACGTTTCACCCGTTTCATGAATCCTTTGTGCACCAGTGGAAACTTCATCCATGCTCTGCTTCATTGTGACAGTAACATCCTGCAGGGTATCCATTTCCTTCTTGATTTTTTCACTTCGGACAGCCATTTCCTTAGAAGCCTTGTGGACATCTATGGTGCTGGTGTTCATGTTCTTGAGGGCATCGCCAATCTGCTTTGAACCAGAGTTCTGTTCCTCCATGGCAGCCTTGATCTGCACGACAAGTTCGTCTGTCTGCTTGATTTTGTTGGATACTTCGGAAAATGCATTGCTTGATTCCTGAGAAGCGCTCACAACCTCCGTAATGGAATCCTTTATCTTGCTCAGCTGTTCGCCAATTGTCTTTGACTGTGCACTGGAAGTTTCGGAAAGCTTTCGGATTTCATCGGCAACAACGCTAAAGCCCTTTCCGGCTTCTCCTGCATGGGCTGCTTCAATGGCTGCGTTCATGGCAAGCAGGTTCGTCTGTTCTGCAATGCTTGAAATGGCAGTGTTTGCCTCCACCAGCATTTCAGACTGGTTTTCTATCTGCTTGATTCTCTCGTTTACGTCCTGCTGCTTGTTGAATCCCGTCTGGGCATTCTGCGAAAGCAGTACGAATGACTGTGCCATTTTGTCTACCGACTGGTTTACGGACGAAATGTTGCCAATCATCTGTTCAACGGCGGCAGATGCTTCTGAAACGCCCGAAGACTGGCTTTCAATCATGCTGTCAAGGTTCGTGATGTTGCGCGAAATGTCTGTGACGGCTTCGGCTGTCTGCGTAACGCTGAGGTTCTGGTTTGTAATCTGTGCGGAAATGCCGTCGATGTTGGCAATAATCTGGGTGATGGAGCTTGTCGTTTCCTCGGCACTCTCGCTCATGTCCTGTCCCGCCGTGTTCAGCTCTGTCTTTGATCCCTGAATGTCTTTCATGATTTGCTGGAGCTTGTCCAGGAACAAGTCAAAGTGGATGATCAGGTCTCCGATTTCATCGCGGATGAACAGCTTGCAACGTTTTGTCAGGTCTGCATCACCCGTTTCAAGCTCTTTCAAAAAGTTTGTCACGTTGTAGATTCGCCACATGAGCCAGTGGATGAACATGTAGCTTGGAATAATCAGGAGAATAATCAGCAAAATGACGATAGGCACGACAATGACGAGCGTTGCCTGTTTTATGTGTTTTACAACTTCCATGCTTTTTGCAATGAACAGCATGCCCACTATGTCTCCGTCATCGTTTTTCAAAGGATGATATTCCGAATAGTAAGAGACATCGTTGATGACATTTTTGCCTGCATACGGAACACCTTTGCCCAGTACCTGGTTTATGATGGCTGCATTGTCAAGCTTGGAGCCCACAACACCAGTTAGTGTTGAGGCAACACGTATGGAATCCTTGAAGATGGTGCATTCAACGTCATTGCCTTCTTTCATCAGATTTGTAAAGTTATCGCTTGTCAAATCGTATCCGGTAACGATGCATCCTTGTACGCTGTTGCCGACCATTATTGGAGTTGCTGCAAGTGCTGCAAAGTCAATGGAGCCAAACTGGTCGTATGATAGGCTTGTGCTCCCACGCAATGCTTTTGAAACGCATGACAGCGAACTGAGGTTTGTGCCACCGCTTATGCTGTAGCCTCCGCCTGGCAGAACGATGCCTTTTTCGTCAACAATTGCAACCAAATCAAGGTCTATGCTGCTTATTTTCTTGTTAAGGTAGTCTTTTAAACCTTCCGTGTCTCCCTGAACGGCTTCCTGTACTTCTGGAGAGTCTGCCATTAAGTTGCCGCAGGCCGAAAGCGTCGTAAGCCAGTCGTCCATAATCAGCAATGCACCTGCAGTTGTGTGCTGCAGTCCATCCTGCACATAGTCTACAACTTTGCTGTCGAATACACGCAGCGAAATTGCTGCTACTGTTGCACAGCCTAACAGTATGAAGCCACTGACGAGGGCAACGAGCTTTGTCTGAAGCCGTATGTCTTTTTTTGCATTTGTGTCGAATCTGTCAAGCTCTTTCTTTGCCATATAAAAACTCCTTTCGTGAATATTCTTATTGTATAGCTAATGTTTTTACCTAATTTATATTATCTTTTTATTTTACCATAAAAAACAGTTAAAAACAAATTTTAGATAAAAAAGGAAATTATTCAATGCAGGAAAAAAGACAGGAATGCAGGGAAAGTTGCTGAAAAGTGAAAATGAATGACAAAGGTGAAAATATGCCTAATTCTTTTATGTACAATGAATTGTTGTGTTTTTTTTTTGAACTTGACGCTCCTGTTCCGATGCATTGCTGTAGTATCAGATTGATAAAAAGATATTATTGTTTTTTTTGTATCAAATTTTTTAAAGTTTTTTTATAATAGGTAAAAATAGGTAAAAGCAAATTTTGCGGAGGATGATTGCAATGGAACTGTTTCAATTGCGCTATTTTTTTGAGGTTGCAAAGCATCAGCATGTCCGAAAAAGTTCAGAAATACTGCATGTTACGCAGCCAGCCGTAACAAATGCCATTCATCGCTTGGAATCAGAATTGGGTGTGGAGCTTTTTGTATCATCGGGCAGAAACATTCGTTTGACTCCTTGCGGCAAATTCCTGTATGAAGAACTGACTCCGTTCATGGAGAGCCTTGAAACGCTGCCTGCACGACTCAAGGAAATTACTTCGCGGGGACAGGCTACCGTGCGCCTGAACATTCTTGCGGCATGGACACTGATAACCGAAGCCATCATAGAATACCAGCGCATAGACAACAACCTTCACGTTCAGCTGATTCAGAACGAGCTGAATGAACTTGCCGACATTACCGTTTCCACCACCATGCACTATCGCGGCAAAAAAAATGACTCCGTGTATGTATGCACGGAGCCAATATATCTTGCTGTTCCCAATGTGCCCAAGTTTCAGGGCAAAGATTTCATTTTTCTGCAGGAAGTTCAGGATGACGGATTCATAAAGCTTTCGGGATCAAAGAAATTCTGTTCCATTTGCGAACACCTGTGTGCACTGGCAGAAGTGCATCCCCGCATTCAGTTTGAAAGCGACAGCCCGTCTGCCGTAAAGAACATGATAAGTGCAAACATGGGCATTGGCTTTTGGCCTGGCTTTTCATGGGGCAAGGTTGACGAGCGGCGAGTGCTGCTCAAGACGGTCAAAGGCATTGTCTGCAGCCGCGACATTGTCATCACGCAACGCAAGAACAAAGTGGAAAACCTGCGTGTCACACTGTTCTATAACTGGCTCATAAAGTATGTGGACATTTACAGCCAGCGTTGCAAGAGATGATGCTGCCATTTAGTAACGGAAGATAGCAGAAACTCCCCTGCTGTCGCAGGTCAGCCCTGTTGTACAGGTCATTGCATTTATTTCTTATATTATATATACTTTTTTAGATTTTGCAATGAAACGCTGGCTGCTCCTTCTGTTATGTCTATTGTTCTCTTTTAACCTTCTGTTTGCAGAAGAATACATGAAGGTGCACTTTGGCAAAGTAACGGTGGAACTTCCTTCCGGGTGGCTGGTTCAAAGCGTGAGCGATTCCACAATCATGCTCATGATGTATGCTCCCGATGAAATCAACGATCACTTTCGGGAACGCATTTCCATTACCAGCGGACTCGTGACTGAGGAGTCTACCGAAAAACAGTACGTTCAGGAGCTGAAGTCACATTTCCTTTCCTATTATGACTCGGCAAACGTTATCTCCAACAAGAGCACCCATATGCTCATTACGGGCATTTTGAACGGAATTGAAGTAAAGCAGTACATAAAATTTGTGATAAAAAACAAGATGGTGTACTGCATCACGGCGACGGCACTGCCGGAAACCTATGATTATTGGGAACCGACATTCGATGACATCATCGGTTCCATACGAATAAAAAAATAAGCGCACCCCGAAAAACTCCAAAACCAGTTCCTCAGCGTACAATGTACGAGCAGTACCATAAGGAAAACGAGCTTTCGGGGGAGTGAACTTTCAGTATCGGGTGAGTGACAAATTAATGTCGGCCGAGTGAAACATTCATTTCGCCACAGTGATGAATTCAACTAGATTTTAGGCAAACTCTAAAAGCTGAAGTCCTTGGAGTTTGCCTAAAATCCATTTGAAAAAAAAGGAGTGTATGTATGGAAGCATCTTTTATAGAAGAGTACAAGGAATTTCTTAAGAACGGCAAGACGGAACGGGAATGCTGCAATCAGATTGTTGAACTTGCCAAAAAAAACGGCTATAAGGATATTGGCGAAACGCAGTCGCTGCATGCTGGCGACAAAGTATACGTAACCAAGTTTGGCAAGGCTGTTGCACTGTTCAACATCGGCTCCGAACCGATAGAAAAGGGCATGAACATTCTGGGGGCACACATTGATTCTCCTCGCCTCGACGTAAAGCAGAATCCTTTGTATGAAAAGGAATTCCTCGTTTACCTGAACACGCACTACTATGGCGGCATAAAAAAGTACCAGTGGCTCACGCTTCCCCTTGCCATCCATGGTGTTGTCTGCAAAAAGGACGGAAGCGTTGTTCAGGTGTGCATTGGTGAAAAAAACGATGATCCTGTATTTTGTATTTCGGACATTCTTCCGCATCTTGCACAAAAGCAGATGAAGGAATCTGCTGCGGACTTTGTTCCCGGTGAAAGCCTTGACTTGATTTTGGGAAGTGAAATACCTCCTGCAAAGAATGATGCAGGAGCTGCAGGGGGCGAAGCAGCCGACAAGCAGGAAAAGGACAAGGCAAAAAAACTTGTGCTTTCCCTGTTGAAGGAACAGTACGGCATGGAAGAAGCCGACTTTGGTTCTGCCGAGCTTGAGATAGTTCCTGCCGGTGCTCCGCGCGATTTGGGCTTTGACCGTTCTCTGATTTTGGCGTATGGACAGGATGACCGTTCCTGTGCCTATGCTTCTGTGCGTGCGCAGTTCGATACCATTTCGGTTGCGCGGACAAGCTGCTGCCTGTGCGTTGACAAGGAAGAAATCGGTTCTGTTGGTGCAACTGGCATGGACTCTCACTTTTTTGAAAACTGTGTTGCAGAAGTTGTTTCTCGTTTGGGAACGTATTCCGAGCTGTCCGTACGGCGCTGCATGAACAACAGCAATATGCTTTCAAGCGATGTGAATGCTGCCTTTGACCCGATGAACGGCGATTTGTACGACCATGAAAATGCCAGTTACCTTGGTGCAGGAATTGTGTTTAACAAATATACTGGTTCCCGCGGAAAATATGGGGCAAGTGATGCAAGTCCTGAATTCATTGCCAAGCTCAGGAACATTCTTGACCAGCATAATGTGCGCTATCAGATGGCCGAACTTGGAAAGGTTGATCAGGGTGGTGGCGGTACGATTGCATATCTTGCTGCAAAGTACGGCATGTATGTCCTCGATGCCGGTGTTTCCGTGCTGAGCATGCATGCACCGTGGGAAATAACATCGAAAGAAGACATGTGGCAGGCATTTAATGCATACAAGGCATTTTTGCTGTTGCAATAGGTCTTGCCTGAACGAGGTTGTATGAAACTGAAATTGATGAAGCCGTGCTTGTTGTTGCTGCTGGTACTGAGTGTAACGGCAGTGCATGCAAAGTCAAAGGAAAAGTACAGGAATTCTATTCCCCGAATGGAGGATAAGAATTACGTAACGTATTTTACTCGCGATGATTTCGACGACAAGTATCACGATAACATTCGTTTTGTCAGTAAGACGGACGACCGTGTTGAATTTGAAGTGTATGCCTATAACGAAAAAACGCAGGTGTGGTTTTTGGTGGGTACGGCACATCTTTCGCACTATGATGATACGTGCTTTGTTGATGTAGATGTCAGAGGTTTTAGGCTTTCAAAGTATAACTATTTTGCAGTCAGACCGCTGAAAAAAAAGACGTACGCATATTCGTATGATGTGCGCCATAATGACATTTACATTACGGTTCGCGACAAAGACTAGTAATGGGCTTTCTTTGTTCATACAGGGAAAGCTGTTCTTGAATTTCTTCCATTGAGTGGAATGTTCTGGTGTCCAGTCCTGGGCACCGTTTTTTTTCTGCATTCCAGCTGTCCCGGCTTTTCAAAAGGCTTGTCCAAAATGGATATGTACGGCATTGTACGGGGCGGGCTTCGTAAGCCATACAACCGTCCTGCCAGAATATGCAGTCGTAATTTGATTTTTCACGCAGACAGAGAGTTTTTGTGCCTTCAATGTTTTCTATCCAGCGGCAATACATAAGTATGAACTGCTCATCTGTTACTTCTGCCCATTCTGCAAGCCTGTGCAAATCCTCTTTTGAAAGGCGTACCATGCCAGGCTCAAAGCGGCAGCATGCAGAACAGTTGTTGCACGAAAAGTTTAATCCGTCTGAGTAAAATTCTTCCATTCTGAAATCCCTTGCTTTATGCCCTTCCGTTTACGTACTCTGCAAAAATATTTACTTCCTGCTCGTACATCTTAATGCCGCTGTTCCAGAAGTTTTTTGTTGTAATGTCGAAACCTGCTTTACGGCACAAGTCCTCACAGCTCATGCTGCCAGTGTCTGAAAGAAGCTTTGCATAAGTCTGTGCAAATTCTGCCCCTGCCTTTTTTGACTGTGCATAAAGCCCTGCTGCAAAAAGCTGACCGAATGCATAAGGAAAGTTGTAAAAGTCCAAACCTGTGCTGTAGTAATGAGACTTTACAGCCCACATGTATTCATGCCGTTCTTCGTTGAGTCCAGAGCCATAGCTTTTTTCCTGAGCCTGTTTCATAAGGCGGCAGAAATCATCAGCATTTAATTCACCGTTTGCACGCTCTTCAAATACACTGCGCTCAAAATAGAAACGGCACAGAATGTCTACAAGAACCTGACTTGCATCTTGAAGGTCCAGTTCCAGAATCTTTATTTTTTCATCGCCTTCTGTCTGGGCAATCATGTCCTGCTTTACGATTGTTTCTGCAAAAGTACTTGCTGTTTCTGCAAGTGTCATTGGGTAATGGAAGAATAATGGCGATTTTCCTTTCATGCATGAAAAGTGGTAGGCATGTCCCACTTCATGCGCAAGAGTAATTACATCGCTGAACGTTCCTGTAAAGTTTGAAAGAATTCTGCTCTGGTGTCCCTTTGGAAAGTCTTCGTCATAAGCTCCACCGACTTTTCCCGGACGTACTTCTGCATCAATCCATCCTTGCTCAAAAGCATGTTTTGCAAAGTTGCCCATGTCTTTAGAAAACGAATTGTATTCTTTTAAGATATATTTCTTTGCTTCTTCAAAAGTCCATTCTTTTTCTTTTGCGGAAGAAACTGGTGCAAATAAATCGTAGAAGGCAAGACCTTCATGTCCTGCAGTTCCTGCTGTTGCACTTGCAGTAGAGCCTGTCTTTCTTAAAAGTTTAGCTTTTGCTGTAAAGTATTTATGCCACATCGGAAGGGCATCTTCAAGCGAATAGATTAAAGCATCAAGAGTTTCTTTCTTTAAGCGTGAAGAAGAAAGAGCCCTGTCCAAAGCCTGTGCCCAATTTCGTTTTTTATTAAGAAGAACAGTCTCGCCTTTTAAGTTGTTCATGCAGGCAGCAAATGCAATGCGGTTATTCTGCAAAAGCTGTTTTTCCGTCTGCCATGCATTTTTGCGTACTGTTGCATCTGATGAGTATGCATCGTTTCGGATTTCGTTAAAAGTTTTTCCGCTTGCATCCTGCATGTTGCTTATAAGCTGTTCCTGTAATCTGCCCCATGCATCGCCGCCAGTTCTTTGTAATTCAGAAGCAAGCTTCTCTTCCTGTGGTGACATCTGATGTCTTGTGTCTTCAATAATTTCTTCCAAAAGAAATTTATATTCTTCATATTCTGGAAAGCGTTTGTAGAATTCTTCCAGATACTTTGTGTGAGACAGCAATATGCGGCTGAATTTTAATTCCTGCTGCTGGGTGCGCACATTCATTTCTTCTATAGAAGTAAGATTGTTCATGTACTCAGTGTTTGTTGTGTCGGTTGAGTATATGATGTATGCGTAAGCAGTAAGTGTTCCTCCTGTCGCGTTTACATCGCTGTATGCCTTCAGATATGAAGAAAGCCATGCCGGAAAATCAAAATTGTCATTTGCTTCGCGTGTAAAGCGGTCTGCTGTGGCTAAAAGTTCATCTACACAATCCATTTCTTTTGTGTATGAAGCTACTGCATTTTTATATTCTTCTGAATGTATGTCTGTAAATAGGGAATCTAAATTCCATCTTGGTATAGTATTCTGCATAAAGTTAAATATAACACATTTTAGCCTTACTTGACAGTAAAAAAAACAGCTTTTATCATACGGATATGCAGAATATATATGGCGATACACGTGTTTTGGACTCAAAGGTAAGGGAACTGTATAAACTTTCAGAAGATATAATGATGGAAAATGCCGCTGCGGCTTTGGAAGATGCGGTTGTAAGCAGTTTGGAAAAGTCTTTGAAAGATTGCGGGGCTGTGTGCCTTGCTCGCCCAGCTGTTTTAATTCTTGCAGGTTCGGGTAATAATGGTGCAGATGGCTATGCCCTTGCAAGAAGATTGATGCGCCATGAATATGCCGTTACCGTATGTGCTGTGAGCGAGTCGAAAAGCCAGATGTGCGTTCTGCAAAAAGAAAGGGCAAGTGCAATCGGTGTTTCGTTCATTGACATTTCAGAATATGATGATTATATAGAAAGAATAAGCATAGATTTAAAAGTGATTGTAGACTGCATTTTTGGCAGTGGCTTTCATGGAGAGCTTCCGTATGAAGCTCAGGCAGTCATTGCCAGTGCAAATAAAAATTGCGATGCCGTAAGAATTGCCTGCGATGTTCCTTCTGGCTTGGATGGACTTGGCAATGTTGCAGGTGGCTTTGCCAGCGACGTTTTTTTTTGTGCAGATAAAACTGTTACAATGGGCGCCCTTAAAATGAGCCTTTACAGTGACATTGCAAAAGATGCCTGTGGCGAAATTGTTCTTGCAAATCTTGGAGTGAGCAGGGGCAACTTTGAATATGCAGACGGCACTGTAAAATGTGAAGCGCAGCTTTTGGAAAAGTCTGATGCAAAACTTCCGCATAGGAAGGTTCAGAATGTAAATAAAGGCTCATTCGGTCACGCCGCAATAGTCTGTGGAACTAAAAGCGGTGCTGCAGTCATTGCCGCCAGTGCCGCATTGCGTTTTGGTACAGGCCTTGTAAGCCTTGTTACAGGAAGCAAAAACTTTGACTGTGCAACAAACCTTCCTTTTGAATTGATGGTGTCGCCAAGTTTTCCTGCAAATACTACAGCTGTCGCTTTGGGCATGGGACTTGGCAGTGACGGCAAGCAGTTTATTGACTGGTTGTGCGAAAACCCAAATGTTCCTGCCGTGCTTGATGCGGACATCTGCCATTCTCCTTTTATAAAAGAGCTGCTTGAAAAAAGAAAAGGCTTTGTTCTTACTCCGCATCCAAAAGAGTTTGCAATTCTTTTGGAACAGTGCGGCATGGGAGTTTTTTCTGTAAAAGAAGTTGTTAAGCGCAGGGTGGAACTTGTAAAAGCATTCTGTAATAAATATCCTGATGTTGTTCTTCTTTTGAAAGGTGCAAACGTTTTGATAGGAATAAAAAGAGCCACTCAAAATGAAGTGGCTCTGTATATAAATCCTCATGGATGCAATGCACTTGCAAAAGGTGGTTCGGGCGATGTCCTTTCGGGGCTGGTTGCAGCTCTGCTTGCTCAAAAATATGAACCTTTGCAGGCTGCTGTATATGCAAGTCTTGCTCATACATCTGCCGCACAAAAGGCTCTTGAAGCTGTAAAGAACGATTTTGCCCTTACCCCTTTGGATTTAATTCAGGCATTGCAGTCTATTTAGTGCCTGCTGAAAAAGTCTCTTTTTTGCAGGCACTATCAAAGATTCATAATCATGGCAATTAAGGCGACATGAGTCATTGTTGTTGACTTGAGCTTCATCTTGATTTTGTCAAGACCGAACTTTCTTTTTCCTCGTCCGAAGCAGCCTTCAATCTCGATTCTGTCACACATCGCCCTGTATTCTTC
>FLNX01001661.1_pt1 | contig 25365 bp, 27 predicted proteins | sample 1140341 | NCBI WGS metagenome assembly FLNX01 (sample SAMEA3878208, study PRJEB12797) | bioreactor metagenome | biome: Moose rumen | place: Sweden | collected 2011-10 | reverse complement strand
TTTTTTTTTGCTTTTCCGCTTGGATGGTCGGTTTTTCGTGTGCTTTGGCTCGGTTTGCGGAAAAATGATTATTTTTGCGGCACGAAACAACAAAAAGCAAGAGAGATGACAGCAGTACAACTCAACGCCATGAACGCCCAGATTTGGCGCGACATGGGCATCATCGCCGAAGACGAAAGCATGATGAGGCGCGTCGCCAAATACATCCGCAAGGTCGCCAAAGAGATGACGGAAGACCCTACCGCCATGAGCAAGGTAAGTGATTAAATGTCAACTATGGGCGACTTCATATCCTACGAAAAGATTCCCGAAAGGGCCGTGCTGATTGCCGTGGCCTCGAAGAAGCAAGGCCGTGAGCGCACGGAAGAGTATTTGGACGAATTAGCGTTCCTCTTGGAAACGGCTGGCGGCGTGCCGGTGGCGCGTTTCGTGCAGGCCATGGACCATCCGAGCAGCGTCACCTACCTTGGCTCGGGCAAGTTGGAGGAAATCCACCAGTACATCAAGGCGGAGAACATCGAAATTGCTGTCATCGACGACGAACTGAGCGCGACCCAAGCCCGCAACATGGAGCAGGCCTTGGAATGTCGCGTCATCGACCGCACGAGCTTGATTTTGGACATCTTCGCCTCCAACGCGCATACGGCTCATGCCAAGGCGCAGGTGGAATTGGCTCAGTACCAATACCTTCTGCCGCGTCTGACCCGAATGTGGACGCACTTGGAACGCCAGCGGGGCGGCATCGGTATGCGCGGACCAGGCGAGACCCAAATCGAGACCGACCGCCGCTTGATCACCGAGCGCATCGCCTTGCTGAAGGAGAAACTGAAGGACATCGACATGCAGAAGACCGTGCAGCGCAAGAACCGTGGCAAATTGGTGCGCGTGGCTTTGGTGGGCTACACCAACGTGGGCAAATCGACCATCATGAACCTGCTGAGCAAGTCGGAGGTCTATACCGAAAACAAACTCTTCGCCACCTTAGACACCACGGTGCGCAAGGTGGTGGTGGAGAACCTGCCGTTCCTTCTGTCTGACACTGTGGGGTTTATCCGCAAGTTGCCGCATCATCTCGTCGAGTCGTTCAAGTCCACCTTGGACGAGGTGCGCGAGTCGGACATCCTGCTGCATGTGGTGGACATCTCGCATCCCGACTTCGAGGCACAGATGGAGGTGGTGAACCAGACCTTGGCCGAACTCGGTTGTGCCGACAAGAAGACCATCGTCGTCTTCAACAAGACCGACGCCTACACATGGGAGGAAAAGGCTCCCGACGACCTCACGCCGCCCACCAAGCGCAACGTTTCCTACGACGAGCTGAAACAGACATGGATGGCCAAGATGAACGACAACTGCATCTTCATCTCCGCCAAAAACCGCGACAACTATCAGGAGTTCAGGGATTTGCTCTACAAGGAAATCCGCGACATGCACGCCATCCGCTATCCATACGACAACTTCCTTTATTAACTCCCCACTCTAAACTCTAAACTCTAAACTCTAAACTCTCAACTCTCAACTATTAATGTATCTCATCGACACCCATACCCACGTTTACGACCACCAGTTCAGCCTCGACCGTGCCGAAGCCGTCCAACGCGCATTGGAAGCGGGTGTCGGCATGATGCTATTGCCCAATGTGGATGCCTCCACCATCGCACCGATGCTCGAACTGCACGGGCAATTCCCCGACTGCACCCGCGTGATGATGGGCCTGCAGCCCGAGGAGGTCAAGGACGACTACAAGGCGGTGCTGGCCACGATGGAGAAGGAATTGGAGCGCAATATATATATAGGTGTGGGCGAGGTCGGCCTCGACTTCTATTGGGACGCGACCTTCGAAAAGCAGCAACTCGACGCCTTCGAGACGCAATTGGATTGGGCCAAGCAACTCGGCTTGCCACTCTCCATCCATTGCCGCAACGCCTTCGACCAGATGGTTCACATCCTTGAAAAGCACCAAGACGGCGGTTTGCGCGGCGTGATGCATTGCTTCACAGGAACTTACGACGAGGCAAAAGCCTATATCGACCTCGGCTTCCATCTTGGTCTGGGCGGCGTGACGACCTACAAGAACTGCGGCGTGAAGGACTTCCTCCCCGACTTGCCCATGGACCGCATCGTCATGGAGACCGACGCACCCTATCTCGCCCCCGTGCCCCATCGCGGCAAGCGCAACGAACCCGCCTTCATGGTGAGTACAGCACAGAAAATCGCTGAAATACTGAATGTTACAATAGAAGAAATAGCGGAAACAACCACAAACAACGCATCAAAACTGTTCAACATAGCCCCGTAGGGGCGACAGACCAATAAGCAGACGACGTTAGTCCCTGCGCAACTGCAAACTGGAAACTGAAAATACCATGACCCAAAAAGAAGAAACCTCCATCCTCGTGCTCTATACCGGCGGCACCATCGGAATGATGCAAGACCCTGCGACGGGCGCCTTGGTGCCGTTCGACTTCGACAACATCTATGCCCACCTTCCCGTCTTGCGGAACTTCGGCTACCAGATCGACTTCTACAGCTTCGACCCGCTCATCGACTCGTCGAACATGTCGCCCGACTTCTGGATTCGCCTTGCGACGAAGATAGGGGAGGAATACGAGCATTACGACGGCTTCGTGGTGCTGCACGGCTCCGACACGATGGCCTATACCGCCTCGGCCTTGAGCTTCATGCTCGAGAACCTCAACAAGCCCGTCGTCCTCACCGGCTCGCAGCTGCCGATGGGCGTGGTGCGCACCGACGGTCGCGAGAACTTCCTCGCCGCCATCGAGATTGCCGCCGCCAAGGAAGACGACACCGCCATCGTGCCCGAAGTGTGCATCTTCTTCCAGAACCAACTGCTGCGCGGCAACCGCGCCACCAAGTTCAACGCCGAGAACTTCAACGCCTTCACCTCGACCAACTATCCCCATCTCGCCGAAGTGGGCGTCCACATCAAATACAACATGGAGCGCATCCTGAAGCCTAACTTCAAGCGGCTGAAGGTGCACACCAACCTCGACCGCAACGTGGGCATCCTCAAGCTCTTCCCTGGCATCTCGGAAGACTTCGTGCGCCACGCCTTGCAGACGCCCGGCTTGGAAGCCTTGGTGCTGGAGACTTTCGGCTCGGGCAACGCCACCACTGCGCCTTGGTTCCTCGACGCCCTGAAACAAGCCATCGACAAGGGGCTCATCATCCTCAACATCACCCAATGCAAGGCCGGAAGCGTGGAGATGGGACGCTACGAAACCAGCCTCGACATGGCCCGCATCGGCGTGGTCAGCGGATACGACATGACCACCGAGGCTGCCGTCGCAAAGCTGATGTATCTCGTCGGTGAAGGCCTCCCGAAAGCCAAAATCATCGAACTTTTGCAAATTTCCATCCGTGGAGAGATGACCGTTTGAGCCTATATTTCAGACGATTGGAATAATTATGGAAGAAAAAATGCAAATTGTTTGGTTTTTCAATCGAAAAAATATGTACTTTTGGCAACGATTTCGAGGGGAAGGTTGGGGCGAAACCATGGAGAGATGTCCGAGTGGTTTAAGGAGCACGCCTGGAAAGTGTGTGTACTCCAAAAGGGTACCGCGGGTTCGAATCCCGCTCTCTCCGCAGAAATGACAAAGATCACAAATTCAAAGTAATAATCAAAATCATCTAATCAAACTATGAAAAAATTAATTGCTTTCCTCATGGTTGCTGGCCTCTTCACCTTTGGCGTCAGCAATCTCGTCGTTGCTCAAGATGAGCAAGCGCAAACCGAGCAGACGGAACAGACCGTTGCTCCCGAACAGACTCCCGCTGTGGAGACCGTTGATGAAGTCGCCCCGGTTCCGACCGACGAGGCCGCTCCTGTCACTTTCCGCGAATCCATCAAGAAGCAGTTCATCGATGGCGGCCCTGGCTTCATGGGCATCGTGTTGGTCATCCTCTTGATTGGTATGGCCATCTCCATCGAGAGAATCATCTACCTGACGCTGGCTACGGCCAATTCCGAGAAGCTCCTGAAAGGCATCGAAGCCAAGATGCAAAACGGCGACGTTGAAGGCGCCAAGCAACTCTGCAAAGACACGCGCGGCCCCGTGGCCAGCATCTTCACCCAAGGCCTCATCCGCTATCAGGACGGCCAGTCGCTCGAAGAGGTCGAAAAGAGCCTCATCTCCTACGGTTCCGTCGCGGGCGGCAAGCTCGAAAGCGGCCTGAGCTGGATCGGCCTCTGCATCAGCTTGGCTCCTATGTTCGGATTCATGGGTACCGTTATCGGTATGATCCAAGCCTTCGACGACATCGCCGCCGCTGGCGACATGAGCCCCACCATCGTGGCCTCCGGTATGAAGGTCGCCCTGTTGACCACCGTGTTCGGTCTGATCGCGGCCATCATCCTTCAAGTGTTCTTCAACTTCATCGCTTCTAAGATTGAAAGCATCACCAACGACATGGAAAACGCTTCCATTTCGTTCATGGACATCCTTGCTAAGTACAACAACAAATAATTAAATTAGGAGTAATCATGAAAAATATCTCAAAATGGGTATTTGGCCTGCTGGCTTTGATCACCGTGGCAATGGCAGTGTATTTCTACCTTGACCTCAAGAGTGACGGCCGCACCAACATGCTCTTGAATTGGGGCTACATCTTGATTATCCTTGGCATTGTCATCGCTTTGGTCTCCGTTGTCTTCACTGCAGCCGTCAAAGGCGTCAAAGGAAAGACCCTCTTATTCGGAGCCATCGCAATCGCGGTTATCGCAGTTGTAGCTTACATTATGGCAAAAGGCTTCTTCGACATCCCCTATCAAGCCGGCGAGCATCTCTACTCAGGCAAGACGCACGGATTGGTCGAATTCGGCCTCGACTTCTTCTATGTTACCCTTGTAGTGGCCATCCTTTCAATTTTGTTCTCAGTCATCTACAAGGCAGTCAAAAAGTAAAAAAGATTCATCATGGCCAGAAAAACTCCAGAAATCAATTCTAGTTCGCAGGCTGACATAGCATTCTTGCTGTTGTGTTTCTTCCTGATGACGACCTCCATGGACGTGGACTACGGCATCACCCGTCGTCTGCCTCCCCCCGTCGAGCAAAACGACGAGGACGTGAAGGTCAAGGAAAGGAACGTGATGAATGTAATGGTCAATAAAAACGACCGTCTGCTGGTCAACAACCGCCCTTCCGACATCTCGTTGCTGAAGGAAGAGGCCAAGCGTTTCATGACGCCACGTCCGAATGACGAGACCGCACCTGAGGTTGAAACAAGGCATTTCGACCTTGTGGGTGACGTGCTCATGTCGAAAGGCGTCATCTCGTTGCAAAACGACCGCGGTACCTCGTATGCTATGTATATCAGTGTGCAAAATGAGTTGGCACGCGCCTTCAACGAATTGAAGGAAGAATTGGCTTGGCAGAAGTTCCACAAGCACCTCGACCAACTCACAGAAGACCAAACCAAAGCCATCAACGAGGCGGTTCCCGTCCGCGTCAGTGAGGCCGAACCCGTTGTGTATTAATCATCAGGAGGATAGAGATATGGCAAAATTCAGAAAAGAAGGGAAAAAGGAAGTGCCGCAAGTGAGCACCTCTTCACTGCCCGACATCGTTTACATGTTGATATTCTTCTTCATGATCACCACCTCAATGCGTGACGTCGAACTGAAGGTGAAGACCGCTATGCCCAAGGCTTCCGAAATCCAGAAGCTTGAGCGCAAGGCGTTGGTGAGCAGCATCTACATCGGTCCGCCGCGCGACACGAAGCTCGGTACCGAATCGCGTATCCAACTTGACGATGCCTTCGCCCGTCCGGACGACATCGCCGACTGGATCCAGAAGGAACGCGACTCACGCAGCGAGGCCGACCGTCCTCTCCTGACCACCGCCCTCAAGGTGCACAAAGAGACCCGCATGGGTGTCGTCACCGACGTGAAGCAAGAGCTTCGTAAGGTGGGCGCCTTCCGTATCAACTATACGACACTGAAGGGCAGCGCGCTGGAGAACTAAATCTTAGTTGATTTTAAGTAAAGGGTGGCAATGCAAATTGTCACCCTTTGTTTATGCTTGGCTGTCGGCGGATTTCTTCCGCCAGCACCACACGAGCAGCAACACCATAGCCACCGCACAAGTGATGACGATGCTGATGTGCGGTGCTTTGTCGAATCGATCGATGTCATCGATAACGCCGATGTTGTTGAGATAGTACAGCACCACGAGCAACCCATTGTTGACGAAATGCATCAGGCCGCTCACCCACAGCGAGCCGGTGATGTGGAACATATAGCCCAGCAAAATCCCCGCAAGCATTCGGGAGAAAAAGCCGCTAAACTCGAAGTGGATGAACGAGAAAACGGCTGCCGTAAGGAGGATGGCCACATGCGGATTCATGCGTCGCGCCAGCGATTGCTGCAACACGCCACGGAAAGTCATCTCCTCGCCAATGGCCGGGATGAGGGCCATGATCAGCAGGTTCATCAGCAGGCCGCCCACGGTGCTGACGTTGAACATGCGCAGGGTGAGTTCCTCGTTCGATTCCGAAAGCGACTTCATCCATTCCCCGAGCTTCTCGAAAGCCGGCCCGAAATGGATGGCTTGCCCCCATTCCGTCACTTGGTTGAGGATGGGGATTTCGACGACCATCAGCAACGCCCCGATGAGAGCCAGCCACCAAGGGCGGAAGGCCCGAAAGCCTAACGCCTTCATCCGATGTTCTTTGCGCGTGATGAGATAAAACACGACGGGCGGCACCAAGAACGACATGACGGAGCTGATGCCTTGCCCGATTTTCAGGCCCAAATCGCTGCCGTTGGCAATGGGAATGACGGCCAACCCGACACCTATCAAGCTGCTAACCAGTAAGATGACCAAATAGAGGAAAACCCTCATCCCCGTGGATTGCATGAGGCTCTCGAAATAGGAATTGTTCTTCATGAGGCAAATGATTTTGCGGCAAAGATACGGTTTTTGTACTTTTGCAGCGAAAATTCTGCTCATGTACAAGCTCGCCCATTTGGAATTCGACCATTTTCCGCTTCTCCTCGCCCCGATGGAGGACGTCTCCGACCCGCCGTTTCGCCATGTCTGCAAGCTGTTCGGTGCCGACGTGGTCTATTCCGAGTTCATCTCCGCCGACGGACTCATCCGCGACTCGGTGAAAAGCATCAAGAAACTTGATTTCGAGGAGTTTGAGCGACCCGTGGGTATCCAGATCTTCGGCAATGCCGTCGAACCGATGGTGGAGGCGGCGCGTTATGCCGAGACCGCCCACCCCGACCTCATCGACATCAATTTCGGCTGTCCGGTGAAGAAGGTGGCCTCGAAAGGCGCGGGGTCGGGCATCATGAACGACATCCCCAAGATGGTGGCCATCACCAAGGCCGTGGTGGAGGCCGTGAAGACACCCGTGACGGTGAAGACCCGCCTCGGCTACGACGACCAGCACCGCGACATCGTGGAAATCGCCGAGCGGCTGCAAGACGTGGGCATCGCCGCGCTGACCATCCACGGGCGGCTGCGTACCACCAAATACAGCGAACCCGCCGACTGGACGCTCATCGGCGCGGTGAAGAACAATCCCCGGATGCACATCCCCATCATCGGCAACGGCGACGTGGTTGACGGCCCTTCGGCGAAACATTTCAAGGACACTTTTGGCGTGGATGGCCTGATGATTGGTCGCGCCACCTACGGCAACCCGTGGATTTTCAGCCAGATAAGGCATTATTTGGAAACGGGAGAGGAGTTGCCCTTGCCCGACGTGGTCGAGCGTGTGCGCGTGAGCAAGATTCAATTGCAGCGTTCCATCGAATGGAAGGGAGAACACATCGCCCTGCTGGAAATCCGCAAGCACTGGGCCTCGTATTTCAAGGGGTTGCCTAACTTCAAGCCGTTCAAGATGCGGTTGATGGAAACGCTGTCGGTGGAGGAGGTTTTCGCTATCTTGGACGAAATCGACCGTTTTTATTTGTCACAAAACTTACAAAACAATCAAAACCTGTCATAATTGATGGGCAATGTCACCCAACCGGTTCCATTGCTACGCAACTTTGCGGTTGCATGAAAGCGAAAAGACGGAAAAGAGCCGGTTGGCGACTTTCCTGTTGAAATATTGGTTTTGTATGTTTTGAAGGTTTTGTGATTATTCAACAACGCCTTCCTTCAAAACCCCATTCTCGAACAAATTCCTCACCAATTCGTCGCGGCGGATGTGATAAGTGTTGATTCCCAACGACTTGGCCACTTTGATGTTCGGTTCCATGTCGTCGATGAAAAGCGTCTCTTCGGGCAGCAGGCCTTCGTGGTCGAGGATGAGCTCGAAGAAGCGCGGGTCGGGTTTTTCCAAATGCTCGGCAAACGAGAAATACGACTTGTCGAACAACTCGTCAAACTCATTGTAGCCGAAGCGCAGCTGCAAGTCCCTGACATACAGGTCGTAATGGATGACGTTGCTGTTGCTCATCAGGAAAATCCTGTAGTGTTTCTTCACCTTCTCGATGGCTTCGATGCGCTCACGGGGGATGTCCAACAGCATGGCGTTCCAGATGGAGTCGAATTTCTGGTCGGTCATTTTCTCTTGCCCGATGACGGCTTTCATCTTTTTGCGGAAGGTGTGAGCGGTGTAGATGCCCGTGTCGAATTTGCTCATCAGCTCCATAAATTCCTTTGAATGAGTGAGTTCTGATGTGCTTATGCCCATTTTTTCGAGTTCCTGATAGACAATGTTCTCGTCGATGTCGAGGATGACGCCACCGAGGTCGAAGATGATATTCTTGATTTTTGCGTTCATTTTTGGTGAAATTTTCGGTTTAATTCGGTGCAAAATTGTAACTTTGCAGCGCAAAAAGCAAGGAAAAAAAGCAGAAATTTACTTTTTTGGTTTGCTTTTTTACGGTCCTATAGCGCAGTTGGTTAGAGCAACTGACTCATAATCAGTAGGTCCTAGGTTCAAGTCCTAGTGGGACCACCACGGAAAGCCACTCGGTCGGGTGGCTTTCTTTTTTCCGTTACATCTGGGTGTAATCGCGGGCGAGGCCGCCTTGCGAGGTTTCTTTGTACAAGGAAGGCAGGTCCTTGCCGGTCTCCTTCATCGTCTCCACCACCTTGTCGAACGACACGCGATGGTGGCCGTCGGAGAAGGTCGAGTAGATGTTGGAGTCCAAGGCGCGGGCGGCGGCGTAGGCATTGCGCTCGATGCAGGGAATCTGGACGAGGCCGCACACGGGGTCGCAGGTCATGCCCAAATGGTGTTCGAGGGCCATTTCGGCGGCATATTCTATCTGTGCCGGACTGCCTCCAAAGAGCTGGTTGGCGGCAGCGGCGGCCATGGCGCAGGCCACACCCACCTCGCCCTGACAGCCCACCTCGGCACCCGATATGCTGGCGTTGGTGCGCACGATGTCGCCCACCAAGCCCGCCGTCACCAAGGCGCGGACGATGCGTTGCTCCGTGAACTCGTAGCTCTTGGAGAGATGGTAAAGCACCGCAGGCATCACGCCGCACGAGCCGCAGGTCGGAGCCGTGACGATACGTCCGCCCGAGGCGTTCTCTTCCGACACCGCCAAGGCATAGGAATATACCAGTCCGCGACTTTTCAGCGTGTGGGTGTAGCCCGAGGCCTTGATGTGGTAGGTGGCGGCCTTGCGGCTCAGGTTGAGCGGTCCGGGCAACACACCCTCGGCCTGCAGGCCACGCTCGACGGCGGCTTGCATCACCTGCCACACCTCCTGCATATATTGCTCGATTTCCTTTTGGTCCTCGAATTCATAGACGTATTCCCAATAGGTACGTCCCCGTCGCTCGCACCAGTCGAGGATGTCGGTCATCTTGTCTAACGGATAGAGGTCGGGTTGCTCGCTCTGTTTGCCTTCCTCGGCCAAGTTGCCGCCTCCGATGCTGAACACCTGCCACTCTCCGAGGAGGTTCCTTGCCTTGTCGAAAGCCCTGAACAGCATCCCGTTAGGATGGAAGGGAAGGATGATTTCGGGTTTCCAGACGATTTCCGTCGGGGCCTGAAGCGTGTTGAGGATGGCCCGGTCGGTCATGTGGCCTTTGCCCGTGGCGGCTAAGCTGCCGTAGAGCGTCACCTCGAAGGCGGCGGCGTTGGGATAGCGGCTGTTGAAGATGCTGGCGGCCTTTTGCGGCCCCATGGTGTGGCTGCTCGAAGGGCCGATGCCGATTTTGTAGATGTCTTTGATGGTTTTCATGGCTGTGTAGTTGGCCCGACGCCGAAGCATCGGGTTGAATTCTGGTCGCCCTTTCAAGGCTCTTGCGGTGCAAAGGTACGGTTTTGCAAGGATTCAAGTGAGGCTTGGAGAAAAAAAAAGATTTTTTTCGCGAAATTGCTTGCGGAATTGAAAATTGTTGTATTTTTGCAGCCGCAAACGAGGGGCATTAGCTCAGTTGGCTAGAGCGCTTGCATGGCATGCAAGAGGTCATCGGTTCGACTCCGTTATGCTCCACGAAGTTTTGAAAGGAACCTGCTGATTTTTCGGCAGGTTTTTGTTTTTTTTATTGCCCCCTTGTTGACGGCAAAGCGCAATTGGTGCAGTCGAATGTGGTTAGTCCTCGGCACTTGGCTGTTCAAAGTGTTGGATGGATTTCCGTTAACACACTGGTTGAAACACTATGTTGAAACACTACCGTAGAAATTTGACCGATTAAGCGGCGTTTGCTCGAAGTTCTTTCTTCAGCAACTCATAGACATACGATGGACTTTGCGAAAACAAATCCCCCTCTTTGATTTGAAGGAGGTCATAAATATGCGAAGAATACACTTTTTCCAAAGCCTCGCTGATGCCGACACAGTCGTCTTCAACAAGAAATGTCGTCAACTGATCAACGATTCGGTTAACCAAAAACTCCTGTATTTGTTTCTCGCTCATAGTCGTTTCAACAGTTTGATGGCTTTTGCCGTCCCAAAGTAATATTGGTTGTTCAGTTTCTTGTATTTCAACTCTTTTGCCAACTCACCGATGGTCAAAGTGCCTTCCTCGAAACGGCCTAACAAATAAGCTACGCCATCGTTGGCAATCGGCCCGTAAACGATATCGAAATCATGGTGAAAGTTGGCGCTCCTGCTTCGGTTCTTGAAGATGAACTCCGCCCATTCAAGGGTCACCGATTGAAATAGCATCACTTTCAGGACCGAAGAAGTCAACCAACGCTCGTCGAACTCGTATGCCTGAACAACCGGTATTCCCTTGAACAACGTGGTTTTCTTCTCAGCCATTTCTTCGGCTTGGTGCTTCAAGTCGGTCAGATAGAAGCCTCTGCCAAAATCCTTGAAAGGCGACGACTTGGAAAGGTCGATGACATCAAATTCCATATTTGTGCCGTGGTACAGAATCATGCCAAATACCCTCCATTGTTTTGACAGCAGACAATAAGGTCGTCCACAGCATCCTCGATAGACTGCAAGTGCTCAATCTCGTAGAAATCCACAAGGAAAGCTACGCCCTTGAAACGCAAAAGATACTTGAACGCTTCCTTGGTGGGCAGTTGGAACCGCCGACCGAAAGCGCGGATGCAGGCATTAGTATATGGGATTTGGTATTTGCTCATCAAGATATGTTTTCCGCTCGCAAAAATACACATTTTTCCAATCTTGAATTACTTTAGCCAAAGAATTGTCTTTGAAGAAATGTTTTGGCTTGGTGTTTCGAAAAAAAGAATTACTTTTGCCCGTAATAACAAACGAAACGACAAAATGAAGAAACTCCTTTTTCTCATAATAATGGGTTTCGCCTTTGGAACATCGGCTTTCGCCCAGAATTATGTCATTGATGTTTTGTATGGTGCCGACAGTGTCGCTTGCTCGCCGGTGATTCCCAAAGGGAAGAAATTCAAGAACGCGGAAGAAGAGATGACCGCGAAGCGGAAAAAGTATCTCCACGACGGCGAAACCGTAAAAGTGACCGCGGCTCCCACCGACTCGTTGCGGCTGCGCGACTTCATGACATACAAAGACGTGGAAATTACCATTGCCGGCAAGAAATACACCACTGCCGCCAGAAACATCATTCTTGCCGACACCACGGGAACCGTTGCCGATGCCGTGAATGGAATGCTGAAAAACAAGCCATGCTTGTTTGAACTCGACATGCACGGAAAGCACCGTTACCTTTTCAACTATCGAATCATTGTCGCAATGCTTGCAATAGGTCTCTTCGGGGCATTCCTCACAATAAAGACGGGCCCCATAGGATACATTTTCCTCATCGTCCCTTTGCTGTATTTCACATGGCTCACGCTGCATTGTGGGTGGGACGCTTATTGGTTCATCAACCCGAAGGCGTACACTTCAAAGTTCAAGATCTACCTTATCTTCATTTTGGCTGCCGCTTTCGCTGTGTTTGCGGTGAAAGCCGTTTGGGTTTTGTTTGACGACAGCGGGGGCACTGAACACCTTTTGGGACTGATAGCCGCGCCTTTCCTGCTGCCAATCCTCTACATCACCGTATGGGGTGGCTTGTTGACTCAATGGGCTTTGTTGCTTGTGGCCTTTTTCGGATACGGCTATGTTGTGAGCATTCTTGACGGATCGCTCTTTGCCCCAAGTGTAAAAACGCTCTCTTGGGGAGAAGAAAGAAGAATAAAACGCGAGGAAAAGGCGTATCGTGATTCTCTAAGACGACAGCAAAAGGAGAAAGATGACTTTGCGAGGTGGATGAAGTTTGGTGGGCCGAAATGATAATAGTTACAGGCTATTCGCCGATAGCTGAAAGATGACAGCTGACGTTGGACCAGAATAATTCTTCCGCCACGCCGTCGGCGAAAAGCATTTGGCGGTCGTCCAAATAAAGGAACTCGCGCGTTTGCGTGAGCCTTCCTTCTTTGATGAGAGGTTGTGCCTGCCGCTCGCAGTGGCTCGAAAAACGCTCGCCCATCTCGCGCTTGAGCCATTTCAGGTCGATGCCCCAATGCGTGCGCAGGCGCAGCATGACGTATTCGTCGTAGCGCTGCTCGGGGGAAAGGTTTTCTTTTTCTGACACGGGACACGAGACTTCGGGACACGGGACTATCTGGTCTCGCAGTCTCGCAGTCTCGCGTCTCGCGTCTATGTATTTCTCCACGTTAGCCACATTCCACTGCCGCGAGGAGCCGTCGAAGGAATGCGCCGAAGGGCCGAGTCCGAGATAGGGCGTCCCGAACCAATAGCTTGCGTTGTGCTTGGAGTGCCTTCCCGACTTGCAGAAATTAGAGATTTCGTAGTGCAGGAAACCGTTTTCGGCGGCGCGGCGACAGAGGATTTCGTAGTCGCGCACGGCATCCTCCTCGTTGACGGGCAAGGCCTTGCCTTGTTCGATTTGCTTGGTCAGGATGGAGTTAGGCTCGAGGGTGAGGGCGTAGGCCGAGAGGTGGGGAGCGCCGCTCTCGAAAAACAGGTCAAGGTTGCGGTTCCATTGCACGGCATTGGAGGTCGGGAGGCCGTAGATGAGGTCGATGCTGAGGTTGCCGAACCCTGCTTGTCGCGCCCAGTCGAGGCACTGGCGGGCATGGGTGGAATTGTGTTTGCGACCCAAATAGTTCAAGTCGTCGTCGAAAAAGCTCTGGATGCCGATGCTGAGCCGGTTGACGCCCGTTTCGCGCAAGGCGGCGAGGTATTCGGGCGAAAGCGTGTCGGGGTTGGCCTCAAGGGTGATTTCGGGGTTTTTGGCCACGGGATAATGCATATTAATAAGGTGCAGCAACCCCCGAATCTCGTCAACGCTGAGCAAGGAAGGGGTGCCGCCACCGAAATAAATCGTGCTGATGGGTTCAACGGAAGGCATGTCATACCGAGTCTTTCCGTCCATAGATACACTCACTCCTGTCGTCGTTCGGTATGACATGGACGGAAAGGCGAGTGTATCTATGCCTTCATGGTTAAGGTAATTCCTCCGCCCGACAATCTCCGCCTTCAATGCCTCCAAGAAGCGGTCCTTCAGTTTCATCGAAGGCAGCGAATAGAAGCCGCAGTAGCCGCATTTCGACTTGCAGAAGGGGATATGGATATAAAGGCCTGCCATGGCGCAAAAATAGAAAAAGTTCCGCGTTGGGCGGAACTTTTTCTTGGGAACATGGGCCGTTTACCTTTCAACGACCAACTTGTAGTTCCTTTCTCCGTGCTTGTCCAGCACGCGGACGAAATACATCCCGTTTTGCAACTCGGCAATCGGGATGTCGCCAAAGCTGTCGTTGACCCTCATCACGCATTGCCCTAATACGTTGCGCACTTCCACTTGACGGAGGTCGGAGCCTTGCACGTGGAGTAGGTCTTTTGCGGGGTTGGGATAGATTCTCGTTTCCTCTTCATTCCCTTGGACGGCATCCCACGTTACGGTTACGGAAAGCGGTTCGGAGGCGGCTTCGCAGTCGTCGTCGAAGATGGCGATTACCATGTATTCGTGGGTCTCGTCGAAGTCCACTTCATCGTCGCGCCATTCGGTTTCCTCAACCATAAAGCCGCTCAGCAGTTCGCCGTCCTTCTCAATCATGTAGCCAAGCAGTGCGCCTGTCGAGCCGGTTTCGGGTTCGGTCCACGACAGTCGGACCACGGGTACGTCGCCGGTGGTCTCGGCAAATAGGTCGCGGACGGGGTTGCAGCTGACGACCACCGTTTCCTCGCGAATCCAACCGGTGCGGTCGTTGCTGCCTTTGTAGGTGCCATAGACGAGGTTCTCCACGGGTTGGTTCAAGGCATAGGCGGTGACATACACGGGGTCGGTGGGTAAGAAGTTCTGCTCGAAAGACAGGGTGACGATTTCCAGCATGCCGTCGCCATTGATGTCGCCGAAGTTGGCGCCGTTCATGTAGGTGAGTCCCTGCGGACGGAGCGGGAAGCCGTCGGTGACCTCGGTGCCGTCCATCTCCCATGCACGGATGTATCCAAGTCCGCCTTCCATCAGGTTGAAGCTGGTGACGATCTCGTTTTCGCCGTCGCCGTCGATGTCGGCCACCGAAACGAAGCCTTCGATGCCCGAGGTCAGGTTGAGCGGGAAGCCCGGGGCGATGTTGCCGTTGGCATCGTATTGGAAGAACACGTTGCCTTCACCGGATACACCCATGAAGATGGCGTAGTCGTCGCCGTTTTTCGCTACGGTCGGGGCGGAATACGTCCACGAGTTGACGGGTTTCGGCCAGCCTTCACGGTAAGTCCCGACAAGGGCGTCGCGCACGTAATGGTTGGGGCTGTCGCCATGGCAGGCCCCGACCAAGCTCCACGCTCCGTCGCCATCGAGGTCCACGACCAACGGCGACTGATAGGAATACTTGTACGTTCCCTCGCCATCGACATGGTAACGCTCCTCTCCTCCGGCATCGACACAATAGAGGATGGAGGTCGTGGCGATGAAGATTTCCAAGGACCCGTCATCGTCGATGTCTGCGAGGGTGGGAGTGATCGCTGGTGTCGAGGGCAGCTCGAACGGGAAGCCGGACAGCTCCTCTCCTTGAAGGTTCCACACATGGACACCCGGAGCGATGTTGGCGGAGGCTTTGCCACGCCCGCAGAAGATAATCTCCAAAAGGCCGTCGTTGTCGAGGTCGGCCAACACCGGAGCGCAGATGAGCGGATTGTTGTTCGTGACGGTCGAGAGCAACGACGCGCCCGTGTGGTCGAACACGTTGATGCCGCCCCGCGCGTTGCCGTAGGCGGTGAGGACCACCACTTCCAAGTAGCCGTCGTTGTCGAGGTCGCCCACGGCGGCGGGATACTGGGCCATACCACCCACGAGCGGCTGGGTCCAAAGCACGTTGCCTTGTCCGTCAACGACGTTGATTTCTTCGTTGTGGCACAGGATGATCTCGTCGGCTCCGTCGTTGTTGAGGTCGGCCAAAGTAAGGCCACGCATCGGCTTGTAGGTCGTGTTGGAGGCGAAGCTCAAAGGGAATCCCGGCATGGGTGTCAGCCCGTCACGAGCCGCAGGGGGCAGTTGTACAGGGCTGAGCACCTCGGTTTGGAAGGCGCCTTCTTCATCGACGGAAGCCCGTATGGCAGGTCGTTGCGCAACGGCTCCCACCGAAAGGGCCAAGAGTGCAAGCAAGGGTAAAAGTGTTTTTTTCATGGTTGATGGTTTTTTTGATGAAACAAACAGGGCCGTTTCGATGGCCAGCATCACCGGCGACCGAAACGACCCCGAAAACTGTCAGGCTCTAAAAGAGTTATTTCTCTTTCTTGCAGCAGCACAGGCACTTGTAGCACAAGCCAGCGAGACCGGCGCCAACGAGCGGAGCCACGATGAAGAGCCAGAGGTGACTCAAGGCCGAACCACCGGCGAAGATGGCCTGCGAGATGGAACGGGCAGGGTTGACGGAGGTGTTGGTCAGCGGGATGCTGATGAGGTGGATGAGCACCAAGGTGAGGCCGATGGCCAAACCGCCGAACTTGCCGTTGGCATGGCAGCCGTCGGTCACGCCAAGGATGACCATCAGGAACACGAAGGTCAGCACGCACTCAGTGATGAACGCGCCGAGGGCGTTGATGTTCCAGTAGTTGGCGCCGCAGTTGGCAAGGTCTTGGCCGTAGTCGTTGGCGGCGAAGTTGCCCATTTCCACATTGCCGCACTTGGCGATGGCGTAGAGGATGGCAGCAGCGATGATGCCACCGATGATTTGGGCGCACCAATAGACGAGCATCTCTTTCAGCGTCATGCGGCCATTGGCCCAAACGCCGAAGCTGACGGCGGGATTCAGGTGGGCACCTGAGATGTGGCCGATACCGTAGGCCATGGCAATCACGGTGAGACCGAAGGCGATGGCAACGCCAAGGAATCCGACGGCTCTGCCGGCAAAGATGGCTGTGCCGCAGCCACCGAGAACGAGGACGAACGTGCCGAACAATTCGGCGAAAAACTTGTTAGTGATTTTCATAACGTTTTGAATTTTAATTAGTTAATTATTAAATTAAAGAAGGTTTCCAATTTTCAAGTCCGACGGATTTCACCGTTAGAATCCTGCAAATGTACAAAATAATCATTATCGCACAAGATTTATGAGAAAAAAATAGCATCGGCCTGATGAGTTGAATCAAAACAATTGCGACCGTTCGACAGGCAAGGATAACTGCATTTAAACATAAAAAACGTTGTTTTGCCCTTATTTTTGTCTGTTTTAAAAAATTGCACGGTATTATTATGGTGGCGGTGCGTATTTTTGCAAAAAGAAATATTTTTGCTTGATGAAGAAGATCATTCTGCCATTGGTGTTGGCGCTTTTTGTGGCTTTCCCCGCTTTGGCGCAGGAAACCAAGAGCTATCGGTTCTCGCTTGAGGACTGCCTGCGCTTTGCCACGGCCAACAGCCTCGAGCGCAAGTCGATGGAGCTGACGGGCGAGTCGTTGGAGACGACCTACGAACAGTCGAAACAGCAACGTTTGCCCAACGTGAGCGCGTCGGTGGGCGAGAATTTCAGCAACAACGCCAACGGCTGGTCAACGTCGGGCAACGTGGGCGTGGGCTCTTCGGTGACGATCTACCAAGGCGGCAACATCAACAACACCATCGCGCAAAACAAGCTCAACATGGAGCGCAACGCAGTGCAGATGGAACGCTACGACAACCAATTGGCCATCCAGATCCTGCAAAGTTTCCTCACCATTCTCGGCAACCAGGAGCTACTGAAATACCAACAGGAAGTGCTCAACACCAGCCGCGAGCAGATGAAGCAAGGGCAGGCACGCTACAAGGCCGGTGCCATCCTCGAAAGCGACAAGCTGCTGCTTGAGGCACAATACTACAGCGACTCGAACAACGTGGTCGATACACGTATTAATATAGGTAACAACCTCCTCGACCTGAAAGTGCTGCTTTCGATGGAGCCGACCGACGAGTTGGAAATCGTCTCGCCCGATGTGGAAAACCTTGACTACCTGAAAGAAACGTTGCCAACGGAAGACGAAGCCGTAAGCCTTGCGATGGACTATTTGCCCGACTTGCGCCTCGGCGACTACGACATCCAATTGGCCGAAAAGAGCGTTGACATGGCGCGGGGAAGCTATTTCCCGTCCATCAGCGCCAACGCCAACGTAGGCATGGGCGTGCTTGCCTTCGACGGCAACGGCAACAGGGAACTGTACGGCAAACCGAGCGAGTCGGTGGGCGTCTCGATGAGCATCCCGATTTACAGCCGTGGACAAACCAAGGCCAACGTGAAAAAGAGCCGCATCGCCTTGCAACAGGCCGAGTTGGACTACGAACAGACGCAGTTGTCGGTTCGCCAAACGGTGGTGCAGGCCTACCGCAACGTGGTCTCGGCCTACAATGCCTACAAGGTGTCGCAGGTGCGCGAAAACGCCTATAGCAAGAGTTTTAACGCCTACAACGTTCAGTATCAATACGGTACAATCACGACGGTGGAGTTGCTGCAACAGCAGAACAACTATCTCAACGTGCTGAATTCCTACATCCAAAACAAATATTCCTTGCTGATGAAACGCAAGATTCTGGACGTGTATATGGGCAAACAAATTAGTTTATAGTTTAAAGTTGAGAGTTTAGAGTAGTTTTAAAGTTGAGAGTTTAAAGTAGGGCTGTCACACTTAGGCCGCCGAAAAACAAAAGAAAAAAGGAGTTTTAAGATATGAAGAAAAAAACGAAAATATGGCTGATTGTCCTTGGGGTTGTCGCGGCGGCAGTGGCGGCGATTCTGATTGTAAGGGCAACGAAATCAGCGAACAAGGAATTGGTCATCCGCACCCATGTGGTGGGTGACTATACCGTGGAGAACACCGTCACGGCCACAGGCACCATCGAGCCGGTGGAGACCGTCGAAGTCGGTACGCAAGTGTCGGGCAAGGTGGAAAAGATCTATGTCGATTTCAACGACGAGGTGACGAAAGGCCAGCTGATGGCCGAACTCGACAAGCAGACGCTCAACCAAAGCCTGAGCCGCGCCAAGGCCAGCCTCACCTCGGCTGAGAGCCAACTCAACTACGCCAAGCTCACCTACGAGCGCACGAAGCAACTCTACGAGTCGAACGCAGCCACGCTTGCCGCCTTCCAAGAAGCCCAAAACACCTACACGCAGGCGCAGATGAACAAGAAGAACGCGCAAGCCTCCTACGACCAAGCGCGTGTCGATTTAGCCTACGCCGAGATCTATTCGCCCATCGACGGCATCGTGCTCGACCGCGCCGTGGAGGTGGGACAAACGGTGGCCGCCTCGTTCAGCACGCCCACCTTGTTCACCTTGGCCAACGACCTGACCAAGATGCAGGTGGAGGCCGACGTCGATGAAGCCGACATCGGGCAGGTGAAAGTGGGGCAGCGGGTGACCTTCACGGTGGATGCCTACATGGACGACGTCTTCGACGGCACCGTGAACCAAATCCGTATGCAACCCACCACGACGAGCAACGTGGTGACCTATACTGTCATCATCGGCGCGCCCAACCCCGACCTGAAGCTCTTCCCCGGCATGACCGCCAGCGTGACCATCGTCACGGAGGAGCAGACGGGTTTGGCCGTGCCTGCCGAGGCGTTCAACTTCACGCCCGACGAGCAAGTGCTGAAGGCCATGCGCAAGGCCGACAAGCCTGAACCTCCGCAAGGCGAACGTCCCGAAGGCGAGCGTCCGCAGATGCAGGAAGGCGACATGCAGGCATCGAGCCGCACCATGGTTTGGCTGAAGAAAGGCGACGACATGATGCCGCGCCCTGTGAAGGTGGGCATGAGCGACGGCGCCTACAAGATCATCGAGCAAGGCCTGCAGGCCGGCGACTCGGTGGTGCTCTCGGCGCAGTATGTCGTCAAGGAGAAGACCAAGAAGACGGGCGAGAATCCTTTCATGCCTTCTCCTCCCGGAAGGAAAAACGGCAACAACAACAATAAAGGTGGCGGCGGCGGCCCCGGCGGCCCGATGTAATCATGAGTGCGCAATCCATCATCAAGGTTGAAGGCCTCAAGCGCACGTTTGTCGTCGGCAGCGAGGAGGTCCATGCGCTGAAAGGCGTGTCGTTCGAGATTTTCCAAGGCGAGTTCGTGAGCATCATGGGCTCGTCGGGAAGCGGCAAATCGACTTTGCTGAACATCCTCGGCTGCCTCGACCAGCCCACGGCGGGCGAATACCTCATCGACGGCATCTCGGTCAGCGAGCGCACGAAAAACGAGCTGTCGGACATCCGCAACCGTAAGATCGGCTTCGTGTTCCAGTCGTACAACCTCTTGCCGCGCACATCGGCTCTCGAAAACGTGGAGCTGCCGTTGGTGTATAACCCCGAAGTGTCGCATCGCGAGCGGCACGAGAAGGCGCAACATGCCTTGGAACTTGTGGGCCTGAAAGACCGCATGGGCCACATGCCCAACCAGCTTTCGGGCGGCCAGCAGCAGCGTGTGGCCATCGCCCGCGCCTTGGTCAACGACCCGGTGATTGTACTCGCCGACGAAGCCACGGGCAACCTTGACACGCGCACCTCCTACGAAATCATGAGCCTGTTCCAAAGCCTGCACGAGCAAGGCAAGACCATCGCTTTCGTGACGCATGAGTCTGATATTGCGGTGTTTACGAGCAGGACGATATTCCTCCGCGACGGCCACATCCTCCGCGACGAGCCAGTGGAAACCAAATCGGCAGCCGAAGCCTTGGCCGCCCTCCCCATCGAAAACGACTACTAACCCCCAACTGAATAATTGAACAACTGAACAACTGAATAACTGATAACCGAACTGCTGTCGCCCATAGATTCCCGCCACCGCGCAAGCCAGCGCTGGAATGACATGGGTGAGGGCAACTGAACAACTGAATAACAGAATAACTCTAAACTCTAAACTCTAAACTCTAAACTGAATTGGACATCCTCAACCTCATAAGAATATCGGCGAAAGCCCTGTTGCGCAACAAGACGCGCTCGGCCCTTTCCATGCTCGGCATCGTGATCGGCATTGCCGCCGTCATCGCGGTGGTCAACATGGGCGAAGGCCTGAAGCAGAGCACGGCCAACCAGCTTTCCGACATGGGCACCAACCTCATCATGGTGATGCGTGCCAACCAGCGGCGCGGCGGCGTCAGCATGGGTTCGGGCAACGTGCAGTCGCTCAAGGTGCGCGACTGCGAGCTGATTGCCAAGAATGCCAAGAACATCACCGCCGTCAGCCCTGTGGTCAACAGTGGCGGACAATTGGTGAACGGCTCCAAGAACTGGTCGGGGACGGTGTATGGCGGCTCGCCCGAATATCTCGAAATCAGGAAATACGAAATCGCCACGGGTGTCAACTTCACCGACGACGACGTGAAGAAATACGCCAAGGTCGGCTTGATTGGCCAAACCATCGTCGAGGAGCTTTTCGACGACGGCGAAGACCCCATCGGCAAGACCATCCGTGTGGGCAACATGCCTTTCAAGGTCATCGGCACCCTGAAGGAACGCGGCGAGAACAGCATGGGCATGGACCAGGACGACCTCGTGGTGATGCCCTATTCGACGGTGCAGAAACGCATGTTGGGCGTCGATTACATCCAGCAAATCGTGTGTTCCGCCGCCTCCGAAGACGTGGCCGAGGCTGCCGTGGCCGAAATCGAGTCCATCCTGCGGGCTTCTCACAAGATCCAAGAAGGAGGCGACGACGACTTCGACGTGCGCACCCAGCAGGAGATGCTCGAAATGATGACCTCGATGACGGGCATGATCACCACCGTTTTGGTCGCCATCGCCTTGATTTCGTTGTTGGTGGGCGTCATCGGCATCATGAACATCATGTACGTCACCGTCACCGAGCGCACCAAGGAAATCGGCCTGCGCATGTCCATTGGCGCGAAGAACGCGGCCATCCTGATGCAGTTCCTTACCGAGAGCATGATCTTGAGCCTCATCGGAGGCGTGTTGGGCATGGTTTTGGGCTTGGTGCTGTCCTACGTTGGCTCGCTGCTCTTGTCGTTGCCCTACGTCGTCAACGTGCTTTGGATGGTGATTTCCTTCGTTTCGTGCGCCATCTTGGGTCTCATCGCCGGTTTCTTCCCCGCCTTGAAGGCCTCGCGCACCGACCCGATCAACGCTTTGAGATACGAATAAATGGCAGTCCGATGGTGAAAGACAAGATACATAACGATGCGAGCAAATACCTCTCCCTGAAGCGGATAGCCATCTTGTCGCTTTCCATCAGCTTGGGGTTTCATTTCATGTTCATGTTGGTCTTCTTTTTCGGCAATTCGCTGATTGACGGGCCGGAGAAGACGGTGGAGCAGCGCCATGACATGCCGCGCCTCAGCCAAGGCCACGAAGCCGACACCTTGCATCTTGGCCAGGCCCCGCTCGACGTTCCTCGGCACGACGCCCCGCCCAAGCCCGACGAAACGGAAACGGGCAGGAAGAAGTTCAGGTTCGACAGGATTTTGGTGCAGTCGCTGTTCAGCTTTGTCATGCTTTTCGTGCTGTTTCTCTACAACCGGCGGATCATGGGCATCAAGTTCAGGAAGAAAGGGTATGAGCTGTTTTTCGTCATCTTGGGCTCGTTGCTGATTACCACGGTGCTTAGCATCACGTTCTCGTTCCTGCCTTCGTTGTTCGATGCGCACAAGCCGGGCGTGCATTTCAGGCTCCGCATCATGCGCGACAGCCTCATCCGCGACTACACCCTGATGGCCATCGTCATCATGGCTTGCAATCTGGTGCGGTCGTTGTATCGGCAAAGGACCATGGCCGTCGAGAACGAGACGCTTAGGACGGAGAACATCCGTTCGCGATACGATTCGCTGAAGAGCCAACTCGACCCGCATTTCCTCTTTAATTCGATGAATGCCTTGCAGTCGCTCATCGAGCTTGACACGGAGAAGGCCGGCGACTATGTTCAACAGCTCTCGTCGGTGCTGCGCTACACGTTGCAGAACAAGGAGTTGGTGACGCTTGCCGAAGAAATGGATTGCGTTCAGGCCTATTGTGGCATGATGCAAATCCGTTTCGGCGACAACTTGAGGATTGATTTTCAGGTGGATTCGAGATACGATTCCTACAAGGTGTTTCCCCTTTCGGTGCAAGGTTTGGTGGAAAACGCCATCAAGCATAACGTGGTTTCGGCGCGCCAACCGTTGTCGGTCAGCATTTGCACGCACGACGACGATACGCTGAGCGTCAGCAATGCGATCCAATCCAAGGCCAAGGACGAAGGGGATATGGGGATTGGGCTGGCCAACCTTGCCGAGCGTTATCGCCTGCAATGGGACCGCGAAATCCATGTCATGGACGACGGGATACGTTTTGAAGTTATTTTGCCTTTGATAAGAAACTAAAGATAGTAAGATGAAAACGCTGATTATTGAAGACGAAGTGTTGGCTGCCCAGGCCTTGGAGAAGCTGCTTGGCGAAGTCAGCCCTGAGACGGAAGTGCTTGCCGTTCTCGAAACCATCGAGGAAAGCCTCGAATGGTTTGCCAACAACGAAATGCCCGACCTCATTTTCATGGACATCCATCTTGCTGACGGGTCGGCGTTTGGCATTTTCAACAAGGTGGAAATCACATGTCCGGTCATTTTCACGACGGCCTACGACGAATATGCGCTCAAGGCTTTCGAGGTGAACTGCATCGACTATTTGCTGAAGCCCATCAACAAGAAAGACCTGAAACGCGCCGTCGGGAAGTACAAGACGCTATTGATCGAGCGCAGCCATTTCCAGAAGTTCCTGAACCGCATGGGAGGGCAGAAGCAATACAAGAAGTGCTTCCTTATGCCCGAGCGCGACAAGCTCATCCCGCTGCCGGTCGATAACATCGCCTACGTCTATATCGACGCCAAGACCGCACGCATCCACACTTTTGACAACAAGAACTATTACATGAATGTCACGTTGGATGATTTGAAGGACCAGCTCGACCCCGAGGCTTTCTTCCGTGCGAACCGCCAATTCATCATTGCGCGGTCGGCCATCAAGGACATTTCCATCTGGTTTGGCAACAAGCTTTGTGTCAATCTCAACGTCGATGTGCCCGAGAAGATCATCGTCAGCAAGATGCGGGTGAGCGAGTTCAAGACCTGGTTCGTGGGCTGAAACGGTTTGGGCGGCATTAAGCCTTTGATTCTTCGTGTTTTGTGAGCACGATGAAAAAAAAGTTGCCAAAAATTGTTGTTCGTAACGAAAAAGGTTGTACTTTTGCAGTCGCAACGATGCTTCCGTAGCTCAGTTGGTAGAGCACCTGACTCTTAATCAGGGTGTCCAGGGTTCGACCCCCTGCGGGAGTACGATTTAAGAACAAACCCTAATTGATAATCAGTCAGTTAGGGTTTTTCTTTGTCCGTTTTTGGCGTGATTTTGGCGTGATAATAAAATTGCTCCGCCCTTTCGTCACCAGAGGGCGACCTTTCCGAGCTCGCCCAAGTCCATTGTGGCGGTCTTTGCGCCAAGGGCTTTCAACACACGGCTGATGGTGGTGAAAGTCGCGGCGTGTCCGCTCTCGATTTTCGAGATTTGCGCCTCGCCTACGCCCACCCTCTCCCCAAGTTCCTTTTGGGTGAGGTTCTGGGCCTTGCGTGTCTCCCTGACTTTCTCGCCAAGCCTCCACACTTCAATCCGTTCCTTCACCTCTGCCTCGAATTGGTCTCGCTCCTGCGTCCCGATCGGGCCAAGGTCTTTTTCAATCATCTGGTCAAGAGTTGTGTAATCCATAGTGAAATGCTTTATTCGTTGAAATACTTGTTTTTGATTGCAACCGCCTTCTTGATTTCCTTGCCTTGCAACGTGATTTCCTTGCCCACGGAGCGTTCCGAGGCGGCCACAATCAGTTCGTCTATCGGAACCCGTTGTTCGTCAAGCACTTGAAGCATCTTCGAGCCGACCAATCCGGTGGCTTCCACCACTGCGATTCTCATTTCCCCCTTTTTTTGCTATTTGGGCGCAAATTGGATTAATCTGTAAAAATACGAAAAATAGGAATAGGCAAGCAAAACTTTCAGTGGAATGAACCAAAAATGCCGCCTGCAAGAGGCGGCATTTTTGTGTTTTCGCGATTGGGTCCGCGTGAAGCGGTCATTCCTTCACCACCTTGTCGGTGAAGGTCTTGCCGTCGTCCAAGGTGACGCGCATCGTGTAGGCGCCGGCGGCGAGGCCTTCCATGCCGAGGCTTTCCAAGCCGTTGCGTTGCGTGCGCACGAGGCGGCCTTGCAGGTCGTAAAGCTCGATCTGCTGGGGCGTTACGTCTGGAGAATATTGCAAGTGAAGTTCGTCCTGGGCGGGGTTGGGCCAGTAGGCGTAGGGGCGCAGCGCGGCATCGTCTTCCTGTTCTGGGACGCCCCAGCCCTTGTCGTCGAGGACAAGGAAGAACACTTCAGGATTCTGATGGTATCCGCAGACGGCTATTCCGCCGTCGTCAAGGACCAACATGAGCTGCGCGGCAACAAAGCCCGGATCCAAACAGAAGCGTTGCCAGATCACGTTGAGGTCGGCATCCATCTTGACCACTGCAACCTGTGGTTGGTAGGAAAC
>FLNX01004580.1_pt1 | contig 25425 bp, 32 predicted proteins | sample 1140341 | NCBI WGS metagenome assembly FLNX01 (sample SAMEA3878208, study PRJEB12797) | bioreactor metagenome | biome: Moose rumen | place: Sweden | collected 2011-10 | reverse complement strand
CCGGCATCCGTTAAATGCCCTGCCACCACGGCAGCCTCCAAAGCATACAAAACCGGCAGGGTATCACCGGCTGGCGAAGCACGGCAGATATTGCCAGCGAGCGTGCCTGCATTGCGAATGGCCGGCGCGGCGATACTGCGCATCGCGTCCCTCAGCACCTGCGGAATCCGTTCATCATGGATAAGCTGTGTATAGGTACAGCCGGCGCCAATACTCAGCACCGCCCCCGACTTTGTGACATTTGACAAGTCATGCAGACCTTGCAGGTAAATCATCACCGGCGCGGTCTGCCCGGCTGGCATAATATCCGTGCCGCCTGCCACAAAAAGAGCCCGTTCCCGTTCTTTTTTCTTTATGGCCAAAGCTTCTGTCACCGAAGCAGGCATATAGGCTGTTACCATAGTCCTGCCCCCCTTTCCGCTGCCATGCGTACAGCGTCCACAATCATGTTATAGCCTGTGCAGCGGCAGAGATTGCCCGAAATGGCTTCGCGAATCTCCGCTTCCTGCGGCTTAGGGTTATGGCTGAGCAATGCCTCTGCCGCCATAATCATTCCCGGCGTACAGAAGCCGCACTGCACTGCCCCGGCCTCACTAAAACACTGCTCCAACAGCCTGTATTTTCCCGTATCCCGAAAGCCTTCCAACGTAACGATATTTTTTCCCTGCACATTAGCCAAGGGCGTGATACAGGAATTTAGCAGCATGCCATCCACCAGTACCGAGCAGGCGCCGCATTCGCCTTCACCGCAGCCTTCTTTAGGGCCTGTTAAGCCAAATTCCTCCCGCAATACATCCAGCAGCCGGGTATGCGGCAGCTGCCGGCTTGTGACATTTCTGCCGTTCAATGTAAATTCTACCATTTCCTAACCCTCCGCTTGTTTTACCTCAGCTGCTAAAATACGCTCCGGTGTTACCGGTATGGCATGAAAAGCCCTGCCTGCTGCCTGTTCTACGGCAGCCACATAAGCCGGTGCGCCGCCCAGCAAAGTCAGTTCCCCGGCGCCTTTGGCACCGAAGGGACCATTCGCATAGGGATTATCAATAAAGGCTATTTCATTGGGCACCGTGTCCATTGCGGTAGGAATCAGGTAATCGGTAAAACTGGTCTGACTGAGTTTCCCTGCCTTAATTTCCATCTTTTCCATGGAGCCATAGCCAATGCCCTGCAAGATGCCACCCTCGGCCTGCCCTTTCATAATCGTGTAATCAATTACCGTCCCCACATCAAAGACACCCCAAACGCCCAGCAAATTCGTCATGCCGGTCAGCCTGTCCACTTCCACCTCGACCACATTCAGCCCCCATGAATAAGCCGGGTAGGCATCCCCGTGGAACTTTTCCATATCCCAGGGAATGAGCACATCATCCTGGTAAATTTCCTGCACTTCCTGTTCCCGACCGCTGACCCACTCCGTCTTTAACCTGCGCGCTGCTTTTTCGATCAGCCTGCCCACAATCATAATGGAACGGGAAGCCACCGTCGGCCCGGAATTGGGTACACGGTCAGTATCCGGATTATCAAAAATGATTTGCTCCAACGGCAGACCTAAAGCCTCAGCAGCAATCTTACTGAACGTAGTCTTGAGTCCCTGCCCCATATCCGTATTGCTGGCCAGGATTTCCACCGTATCATCTGCGTTTTTGTGCAAAATCAGCTGGGAACGCAGCAGGTCTTTTTCTGCCGAGCCGGTAAAGCCGCAGCCATGCAGGAATAAGGACAGGCCAATGCCCTTACGGTACCGGCCTGATTGCGGCCGGGCGTATGCTGCGTATTTACGACTGTAGCCGGATAGCTCTTCGGCTTTTTTAATCATATCAGCCAGTGGCACATATTGATGGAAGCGGCCGCACGTACACGTTTCATCCCCCTGCTTTGCGGCATGCAGCTGGCGGAAAGCCAAGGGTGTCATCCCCACCTTAGCCGCCAGATGGTTCATCAGCGATTCTATAGCAAAAAAGCTCTGGGGCGCGCCAAACCCACGGAAAGCACCATTAGGAACCGTATTGGTGATTACCGCCCTGCCGTCTGCCTCCAGATTGTCGATTCTGTACACACCGGCAGCGGTAAGCAGTGAACGCTGCATCACTACGCTGGATACTCCGGGGAATGCCCCGGCATCCAAACAGATGTTTACCTTCAGGCCAATAATACGGTGCTGCGCGTCAAGGGCGGCTGCATAGTGAATCCTTCCCGGATGGCGTTTCGTCGTGACCGCCATATCTTCCCGGCGATCATGAATGATGCGCACCGGCGCACCGGCTTTTTTCGCCGCTGCCGCTGCCTGACAAGCCAGCAGGGACGGATAATCCTCCTTGCCGCCAAAACCGCCGCCCGTCACCTCCTGTACCACCCGGACATGCCGGCTGTCAAGATGCAGTGCATGCATCAGCGACGAGTGAACATAGTAAGGACATTGCATCGTGCCATAAACCGTTATTTTTTCTTCGCCCGCATCCCAACAGGCAAGCATGCCCTGCGGCTCCAGATAAGCCTGTTCCTGATAGCCGGTAGTGAATGTCTCCTCGACGATTTGTGCCGCTCCGGCAAAAGCCGCCGCCACATCCCCCTTGGCAAAATGATAATGCGCCGCCACAGCGTTTGCTTTTTCCTTATCCAGCACCGCCGGAAGTTCCTGATAAGTCACCTTTGTTTCCCGGCAAATCTGTCTGGCCAGTGCTAAATCAGGCCCCACAATCAGAAGTATCGCCTCGCCGATATAACTGACCTCATCCATAGCAAAAACAGGCTGTTCGGCTGTAATCACCAGCAGATGATTGTCATATAAATCACGGCCATCCACCACCATATAGCCCTCCGGCAAAGGCGGCAGCTCAATTTTCACAATCCGTCCATGGGGAATTTCTGAACGGACAAAGGCCCCCTGCAGCATACCTGCCATTTTTTTATCGGCAATATACTCTGCCTTTCCGGACATTTTTATTTTATGGTCTTTTTTCTCAACTGCTTTGCTGATACCGTTCATGTGAATCCCTCCTCTGCCGGGTCAACGTATTCCAGCAGCACATCGACCATGCCGCCGCACAGCATATATCCTGCCTCCTGATGCGCCCCGGTCAAATCCACCTTTTCCCATACGTCTTTGCCTTCCTTGTCGGCCAGCATTTTCCGCCCTCGTTTTATAATCCGTGCCTCCAATGTACCGCCGCCGATACTTGCCACAATCGTATCGGCAAAAATCAGCATTTTCGTCCCGATATCCCGTGGTGCCGAACCCTGACGGGAAATGATGGTCGCCAGTACAAAAGGCTGCTCGGCCTTTAGCGCCGCTGCACATAACTTAGCCGGAAAGGTGTTCTTATGCCTGCTGACCTTTATTACCTCAGCCAGAACAGAAACGGCTATTTCCATCTCTGTCTCTGCGCCGATAGCAAGACCAACAGGCGCATGCAGCCTGTCAACTGCTGCCTGTGAAATCCCCTGCTCTAAAAGTTTTTGCCGCAGAAGTTCTGTCCTGCGCCGGCTGCCCATTACTCCCACATAGGCCAATTCCTTTTGCATGATGGCCTGCAAACAGACAGCATCGTACTGATGTTCTCTGGTCATCACCACAAAATACGTATTATCATCACCGGCAACCTGCTTAAGCGCCTCGGCAAAGCCTGCACAGATAACCCTGTCAGCGCCTGCGTCACGGGCAGCAGCAGCAAATTCCCGGCGGTCTTCAAGCACAGTTATGTTAAACTCCAGCCTTTTAGCAAGGGAAATCAGTGCCAAGGCGACCGTGCCTGCACCGCAAATGACCAGTTCACGCTCACCGTAAATGTAGTCAGTAAACAAGCCGGCCTGCTCCATATTCTGCCGCAAGAAGTCTTTACCACGCTGCCAAACGACCTCGCCAGCAGACAGCAGTGCCTTAGCCCCTTTACATTGGCCCTCCAATACGGTCAGCACCTTGTTTTCTGCCCCAGCAGGGAGTTGTTGCAGTTTGATAAAAAAGTTCCTGTCCAGCATTTTTTCACCTGATTTCCACCAGCACAATCATACCGCTTTGCCAAAATTCTATTAACCTAGTTTCTCAATATATATATAATTCGACCTTTGTTCATTGCCACCTGCTTTTTTAATTGACAAGTCAACAAAAAACCTGACAAGTCATTGACCTGTCAGGCTATTTATTAGCGTTTTAGTTCCTGATACTCTGCCACCCGGCCTACGCTGAAGTGAAGAATCCACTCGGGGCGTTCCGTAATGGGTGTCCAAAAGCCATAGGCTTTGCCCTGTGGGCCTTCATAAGCCACATGCACGGATTTATTTTCATCAATGGCCTTGTTGCACAGGCAGCCTTTGTGATCTTCGGGCTTGCCGATGGATGAACATTTTATCCCCGGCTTTAGCCCCAGCTCCGCCGCTTTTTTATTCACGGCAATCATCTCCCGGCTCCGCTGGGTAATGGTCACCGGTTCGGGAAAATTATCCCACATAATATGAAACGCATTGATTACTTCCTGGTCTGTCATCTTCAAATCTCTCCTAAAATCAAAATTTACGCTTTATTGAATTTGTCTTTGCCCTGCCTGCACACCGGACATTTCCAATCCGCAGGCAAATCCTCAAAAGCCGTACCTGCCGGGATGCCATGCTCGGGGTCACCCTTTGCCGGGTCATAAACCGTGCCGCAAATAGAGCAGACATACTTGCCCGTGCTCTTTTGCTCGCCGTAATCCATTTTCGGCGGAATCGGCGCCGGCATATTATTGAGGTCAACGACTTTCCTGCCTGCCAGATTTTCATAGCCCAATGGCGTATGCGTGGACAGATAAACAGTCTTATGGCTGGCGATAAAGGCGCGCACCTTGTTGAGCGTGTCTCTGGCTGCCGCCTTGTCCTCGGTGGCAATGGACAGCTTGTTTTGATAAAGGGCTTCATCCGTATAGGTCACATCACCATGGATAATGTAATGCAAACCTTCATTTTCCACAATAATGATGCTGTTGCCTGTCGTATGTCCGGGGGCAAAGACATAATAGATTCCGTCGGCAATCTTCTGGCACTTGTCAAAGTTTTCATAAGCACCATCGGTAAAATCAACCCGAACGACATTATCCCCTTTTAGTTCCATGGCGTCCGCTTCAATCCGGGAAATGTAAATCTTCGCATTGGGAAAACTTCTGAGTTCCCCGGTATGGTCTGGATGTTTATGGGTGACGAGAATCTTCGTCACCTGCTCTTTCTTGTAACCAAGTTTTTCCAAAGCGGTCACATAATCATCAATTCTGGAACCAAGATAGATGGGCGCGTTTACATCTGCGGCCATATCCGGCTGTTCCAGCGGCATCCCCGTATCCACCAGAATTACCTCGTCCCCGGTATCAATCAGGTAATTCTGCAAGGTGCTGCGATATTTCACATTTTTGTCAAACTTATCCTCACCATCTTCCAGCCCCATAGCAAAAGGCTGTGTCATAAAACCATTTTCGTAAAGTTTCACTGCTTTGATTTCCATGCGTTTGGCCCTCCCCTCGGCAAACATTGAAAACTGTCCGGCTAGCAGGCAGGCTGTGCCTAAGCCTGCGGTCTTGATAAACTCCCGACGATTCATAGCCTTAATCCTTCAGTTTGAACACTTTTTTCGGCTGGCCGCAAAGCGGGCAGGCAAAATCATCAGGTTCAGCATCCAAATCGCCGACATGCTCATAGCCGCAGACGGAGCAGACATAGATTTTCTTACCGGCTGCTTCCAAGAGACCCGGGCAATGTTTTTCAAGAATCTTTGCCAGTTTCACACCATGATGGCCTTCCTGCTTGGCAAAGATTTCCATTTCATCGGCAGCTTCGGCAAGACCGGCTTCGCGGAACTTATCCGCCATGGCCTTGACTTTCTTTTCCCCTGCATATTCCGCCGACATAAAACCGCGCACCAAAGGCCAGAAATCCTTGGGTATCATGCCGTTTACCGTAGCATAGAAGCCGGCATGTACCGCTTCCTGATTGGCTGCTTCAATAAACTCTGCCGCCACATCATCAAGTCCCTGCTCTTTGGCAAGACGCGCCAGCGTATAATACATCATCGTGCCCTTGGCTTCACCCAAGGCCATCATTTCCGCAATTTTTTCCAGTGGAGTTCCCTTGGTAATACCATGTAAGCTCATGTTACACTCTCCTTATAAAAATAAAAATTATATTAAATCAGCCAAAGATGCTGACTGCTTTAAGCCATCTGTCTTTTCCACATCACCGGGATTGCCCACACCGGTGACCAGCACCTCGCCGACACAATCCCATTTGAGCATGGCAAAGGCCTTCTCAAAGGGTGATTTCACATCATCCATAACGCTTTTATCCTCACTCATGCAGCAAATCATCAGCGCGGTCTTTTTGCCTGCCAGCTGCTCCATTTTGCCGCCCACCATGAAGGAATACATGCGGTCGAAAACACCTTTGAGGTTGGAAGGAATCGAGAACCAGTAGGTCGGCATGGCAAAGACTACGGCATCGGCCGCAAGCATCGCTTCGGCAATGGGATTAAAATCATCATCGAAGGAACAGGGCTTGCCTGTCTTAAAGCAGGTATTGCAGGCATGGCAGCCGCCGATTTTCAACTTACCGGCAGCAAAGCACTGGACAGAATGTCCTTTTTCTTCCGCAGCCTTGACAAAAGCCTCTGCCATAAGGTCACTGTTGCCATTTTTTCTAGGACTTCCTGTTATAACAACAATCTTTTTCGTCATAATAATACGCTCTCCTCATACCTTAGAGTTTTATCTACACATTACTATCTTCAGCAGCCTTCCTCACGGCCTCCTGCCGCTGTTTTTTTCGCTCATGATAAAGTTCATGACGTTTTCTGGCGGCTTCAAAAGCTGCCTTGGCTTCTTCTGTTTCCAATTCCAGTTTTGGCACCGTCATTGGACGGCCATTGCGGTCTAAAGCCACCATGGTGAAGTAAGCCGACAAAGCATGCTGTGGCCCCTGCTCGGCCTCCAGCACTTCCACCTCCACATTTACCGCTACTTCCATGGAAGTATGCCCTACATAGATGACCTCTGCCGTACACGTCACCAAATCGCCAATGAGAATCGGCGTGTGAAACTCCAGTTCATCCACTCTTGCAGTCACCACATTGGAACGGCAAAACTTTCGGGCAGCGGCATAAGCCGTTGAATCCATCATCTTCATTAGTTCGCCGCCGTGAACATTGCCGCTGGGATTGGTCTGACTGGGCATCATCACTTCACTCAAATAAATTTTGGTAGACATATATTTCACCTGTTAAGCAAGAAAAACTAACCCTCGATACCTTTTTTGAATGTTGCTAATGTATTATCTGCCGCCTGTACCAAAAAAGCAGTATCAGCGCCAAGCGCCAAAAAGCTCGCGCCCAAATCGGCAAAGTGCTTCGCCTGCTCCGGCGTTACGGCTATCGTACCTACTGGAACGCCCAATGCCTTAATCTGCTTAATCATATCATCCATGGCCTCTGCCACCTCGGGATGGAAAATGTCTATGCCATGCCCCATGTCAACAGCCAAATCTATCGGCCCAAGAAAAACCGCCCCGACACCGGGTGTTTTGGCAATGGCTTCAAGGTTTTCCATGCCTTTCCGGCTTTCAATCTGCGGCATAATGCAAATCTCATCCACATTGCGTGCCAGATAATCACTGCACCGCCCGAAACGTCCGGCGCGGACAGCGGTTGCCCCAAAGCCGCGGTTGCCGCGTGGTGCATAGGATGCCCAATACATAATGCTTTCGGTTTCTTCGCCCGATTCCACCTTGGGAATAATGATATTTTGAATACCGCTGTCGAGAACTTGCTTGATAATGCCTGTTCCGGCCTCGGGAATTCGCACCACAGGAGTCATATCGTAAGGGGCAATAGCTCTGGCAATTTCAAGGACTGTCTGCATCGTATGCGGGCCATGCTCTCCATCAATAAACAGCCAGTCATATTCCGAGGTTGCCAAAATCTCAGCAACATCAGGAGAAGTTGTCTCTTGTGCCACACCATACTGCAGTTTACCTGCTTCGATACCATGTTTGAATGCGTTATTCAGATAATCTTTCACCATCGGCATTGTCTAATCCCTCCTAACAACTAAGCAGCCAAACGATATATTAAATCGTTCCTTAAAACAAAACCTCTTTATTATCCAAGATGCTTCTGCCTATCTTACAAGCCGGACAATCACACCATTTACCGCCAGCGGCTTTAACCTCCTTAAAATGAGCCACCATCTGCGCTGCCGTTTCAGCACCGACAGCCTGCTGACCGGCTGCAGAACTAAACAGGTCTATGACTTCATCAATGGTCTGCACATCAGCTTCAAGCTCGGCAATGAGTTTTTCACTCATTGTCTTTTCCTCCGCAGTCCCCAGCGCTTTCAGCCAATCTCCGGCTACAGCCTTTAACTCTGCGCAGCAGCTTGGCACGCCTACGAGTTCTTTTACTTTTTCTGCAATTTCAGCCTTTGTCATCACAAAAACCTCCCTCATTCATAAGCAACGATTTGGCAACAATTCACTCACTATTGCCAATTATAAAACATTTTTATGACCTAAATGTGACCTTATACACTTCTATTCTTCGGAAAAATCGGTGTCCATGACTACCTGTAACTCATAATCCGGAAATTCCTCCTGCATATGTGCCACAACCTCCTGAAAAACCACCTGACGATTAGGAGCATCAAAGCTTATCACCAGGTCAAAGCGAATGTTTTTCGTCTCCTTCGTCAGATAAAAACCATGAATCTGCCGTACATACTGATGGGAAAAGACAATTTCCCGTATCTTTTTCTCCAGACGGCTGATTTCTTCATCACGCGTATTGAAGGAATAAACACCGATAGCGGTAAGCAGCACGTTATGCTTTTGCATAACCTCCACCATGATTTCCCGAAGCATCTTATCCAGCTGATTGGCACCGTAAGTATCCGGCACTTCTATATGAATAGACCCCTGCCAGCTATCAGGCCCGTAGTTATGTAAAACCAAATCATAAGCCCCACGCACACCCGGGAAGGCCGTTATGGTTTTTCTGATGCTTTTGGCCAATTCCTTGTCATTACGTTCTCCGAGTATTTTGGAAAGTGTCTCCTTCAGCATATCAATACCGGCCTTGATGATGACAAGGGAAATAACCGCCCCCAGCCATGCCTCCAGGGAAATGTGAAAAATCAGGAATATCCCGGCAGCCACCAGCGTAGAAGCCGAGATAACAGAATCCAGTTTCGCGTCTTCACCCGAATTTACCAGCGCATCTGAGTTGACCTGCTCGCCCACATTTTTCACATAGCGTCCCAGAAAAATTTTCACCACCACGGCTACAGCCACAATGATAAGCGAAAGTGTGCTGTAATCCGGTGTTTCCGGCTGCAGAATCTGTTTAACCGATTCAATCAGGGAAGTCACGCCTGCATAAAACACGATGACCGAAATGATAATGGCGCTCATGTATTCGATACGCCCATAGCCAAAGGGATGTTCCTTATCCGGCTCTCTGGCAGCCAGCTTGGCTCCCACAATCGTTATCAGCGAACTTGCCGCATCTGAAATATTATTGACCGCATCCAGCGTAATGGCTATGGAATTGCTCAAAAAGCCAATCACCGCCTTGAATGCTGCCAAAAATACATTGGCAATAATACCGATAATACTCGTCCTGACAATTACCTTTTCCCGTGAGGTTTGGACTGCTGTTTCACTCATTATAATCACCATCCTTACCCTCTGGTATTCGTGGCAAAAATGACAATTCCTGCCAAATTACAGCGCAAAAGCAGGGCAATGAGTCACGATGTCCATTGCCCTGCTTCTATACCTCTATTCTTTACAGCAATTTTTCAATGGCATCCGACATAGCGGCCGGGCTGGTAGTCGGTTCATAGCGTTCCACTACATTGCCCTCGCGGTCAATGAGGAACTTGGTGAAATTCCACTTAATGCCATCATCTTCCAAATACTCCGGATAATTTTTCTTGAGTGCATCCAACAGCACTGCGGAAAACTCGTGGTTTTCATCAAAGCCTTTAAAGCCCTTTTCTGCAGTCAGATACTTAAAGAGCGGCTGGGCGGTTTCACCGCGCACATCGCCCTTCTCAAAAATCTGGAAACTCACACCGTAGTTGCGGCGGCAGAACTGCTGTACTTCGCTATTGCTGCCCGGTTCCTGTGCACCAAACTGATTGCAGGGGAAACCCAGGATTTCCAGCCCCTTGTCCTGATACTTATCATAGAGCTCCTGCAGTTCCTTATACTGCGGAGTAAAACCGCACTTGCTGGCAGTATTGACAATAATCAGTACCTTGCCTGCATAATCCTTTAAGGATTTTTCCTCACCGCTGTTCGTCTTTGCCGAAAAATCATAAACACTCATCTTTATTCTCCTCTCATACCTTATCGCATTTATTTAATCAAAGCCCCAGCAGGGCATCAATCTTGCCCTTGTCAAAGCCCAGTACATACTCCTTGCCATCCGCAGTAATCACGGGAACGGCTTCATCACCGGTAAGCGCCTGACATTCCGCCAGCGCCGCTTCATCATTTTCAATGTTGCATTCCACATATTCCACCTGCCGGGATTTCAGATACTTCTTCACCTTGTCACACCAAGGACAATTATTGATGGAATAAACCTTAACCATGTTCATTTCCCCTTTCTGATTTGCGCTAAATATTTCTCCGCTAAAATTGCGGCTGTCGTGCCATCTGCGGCAGCTGTTGTAAGCTGCCTTACTTCTTTGTGCCGGACATCACCGGCGGCAAAAACGCCCGGGATATTGGTGCGGCAGTCTTCGCCGGCCTTAATCCGGCCATCAGCAGCCAGCTCAATATCTTCCTTGAACATATCCGTATTCGGCGTAACGCCGATATTGACGAAAATACCATCTACGGCTAATTCTTTCTTCGTGCCGGTTGCTTTATCCAGAACCTCAACGGATTCCAGCTGCTTTTCGCCTTTCAGCGCTGCCACATCGGTTTCGAGCAGGATTTCTACTTTCGCATTGCTGCGCAATTTTTCCTGCGATGATTCATCGGCACGCAGCTGGGAACGATGCAGGAGGTACAGCTTCCGGGCATACTTTGTCAAAAAATTGGCTGCATCCACAGCGGCATTGCCGCCGCCCATAACGGCGATGACCTTGTCCTGATACAAATGACCGTCGCAGAGTTCACAGTAATGCACGCCTTTACCGGCATATTTGCGTTCTTCCGGCAGCGGCAGTTTGCGCCGTTCCATGCCCGAGGCGATAATGACGCTGCCGGCCTCGTAAATGCAGGACCCTGTTTCCACGATTTTCTTATCTGCCTGCAAGCTGACCCGCTCAATGGCATCAAATTCATCAATCACAGCCCCGAAGCTCTCCGCCTGCTGCTGTACGGTCGCGATTAAATCCTTGCCCGCCACATTGGGCATCCCCGGATAATTTTCAATCCCGGTGGCATTGGCAATCTGACCGCCCACCAGTGCATTTTCCAACACCAGTACCGACAGATTCATGCGCCCTGCATAAAGAGCGGCGGTAAGTCCTGCCATTCCGGCACCGATGATGACGATATCCTTTTGTATGCGTTTCTTTTCCGTTGGCATCATTATCTCCTTTCTATCCTTCATCTTTACTACGCTTTTGATTATAATGACCAATTGTGACCTCTATGTGACTTTTATTCGGTTTTTTACAACCTTTTTGTAAAAAATCTATTTTGACGATATGGCGAGCACACATGACTTGCCACTGTCAAGCGGCAGGGCAACTGTCATTTCCGTTCCCTTGCCCGGCTGACTTTGACAGGCAATCTGTCCGCCTAAAAGCTCCAATATACGTTTGACTATGGATAAGCCCAGCCCATGCCCTTTTTCCTGATGGGATTCATCACATTGATAAAAGCGTTCAAAGATATGGGACTGCTTATCTTCGGGAATGCCAATTCCCTCGTCACGGATATGCACGCAAATGGAATTTGGCGTCAGCTGTCCGGATATATGAATGGTACTGCCCTGCTCCGAATACTTCACGGCATTGTCGATAAGATTAAGCCAGACCTGCTTGGTCATATCCGGGTCGCTTTCAATCTGCAGGGACGGCAAATCCATAGAAAAGGAAATATCCTTGCCCTCCCAGCGCTCAGCCAGCAGGATTACACACTGCCGTATCTGCTCGTCCACAGCAATATCCTCATGGCGCATGACAATGGCCTGCGCATCAAGCCGGGACAGCCTGAGGAGATTTTCCGCCAGACGGGAGAGCCGCAAGGCCTCCTCATGCACCAGTTCCGTATACTCCCTTCGTTCCGCTTCGCTTAGTCCGCCTTCCAGCAGAATTTCCGAAAAGCCCACAATCGAGGAAAGCGGTGTCTTAAATTCATGGGACACGCTGCCGGTAAAGCCCTTCTGCATGTGGTCAATACTCTGCAGTTCCTTGGCCATGCGGTTAAAATTATCAATGAGCGCATAGCTTTCCTCGGGACCTATATAGGCCTCCGGCTGCGGCACACGCACACTGAAATCCCCTTTGGCAATCAGCCCCGTGGCCTCCACTACGTCCTGCGCCGGGCGGATGTAATACCCGGCCTCCCAGGCAAGCAGCAAGGCTCCCGAAACCACGGTAAGCAGGCTGCAAATAATCAGCGCCACAGGAAGCTCCAGCGACAGTCCGGCAATGCTGTCCAAAAGATAGACAAGCAAGCTGGACACGCCGCAGCAAAAGGCCAATGTCAGCAGCGTCGTTAGACTGTGATAGAGCCTTAGCGGCAGAATAAATCTCTTTTTCATGATGCTTATTCCTTAAAGACCGCTTTATAGCCCAGACCGCGCACGGTTTCAATGGCAAAGTCGGGATTATCAGCAAAGCGGTGGCGCAGCTTTTTGATATGGGCATCCACATTACGGCTGTCCGTATCCTTGTCCACGCCCCAAATCTCATCCAAAAGTTCCTGACGGGTAAAAATCTTGCCCGGCTGATTGAGCAGTTTAAAGAGCAGATAAAACTCCTTTGGAGGCAGAGTATCGGTCTGCTCTCCCGTCTGCACCGTAAGGGACGCATAATCAAGAATCGTGCCGCGAATCGTCAGCCGCTTTTCACTCATCAGCTGCGCCCGGCGCAATAACGCTCCCACGCGCAGCATGAGTTCCCGAAGTTGAATCGGCTTAACCATATAATCATCCGTACCTGCCCGAAAGCCCCGTTCCATATCCTCCATCTGTCCCTTGGCGGTGATGATTAAGATGGGTAAATCCATTTTCGCGCCGCGCAGGGCGGAGGTGAGTTCCAGCCCATCCATCCGGGGCATCATCACATCGCTGATGATGCGGTCAATATGCTCCCGTTCCATAATGTCAAGCGCCTCCTGCCCATCATAGGCCGGAAAGACATTGTACTGCTCCTGTTTCAGCTTTGCACAAATCATGCGGTTGAGGTTCTTGTCGTCCTCCGCTACCAATATCGAAAACATAAGCCGCCCCCTTCACATAGAAAACCATTCTTCGATATAAATTTTATCCGTCCTATGTGACTTCAATATGACCTTACAAATTCATTTCGCCTTACCATGATAAAATCCTGTTTACCTTGTGCAATAAAAAAATCCACGAAAATTTTTCGTTAAAAACTTTTCGTGGATTTACCTGCGTATTCAATTACAACCGTTAAAGACTTGACAGCTTCTTTTCCAGCACCAGTACACCGTGACGTACACAGTCATCACAAGCGCAAAGCACCTTGCCGGTGCCAATGCCCTTTAATTCCCGGCAGATAGTCGCACCGCCGGACATTTCCTTGAAGTCCTGCAGCATATCCTTGGCTATCAATTTGCTGGGAAGCTCCGACTTATTGAGCATTCCCAGAGCCATAACCGCACCGCAGAGTGCACCGCAGGTTCCCTCCATGCCTCCCATGCCGGAACCAAACCCGGAAGCTATAGCCATAAGTTTCTCTGCCGGCCTGTCCAGCTCCTCTTGAAATGCCAGTATTACCGCCTGCGCACAGTTGCAGCGGCTATGTTTGAATTCTACCGCTTTTTCCGCTCTTGAATTTGCCATCTTGCGAACATCCAAAATATAATCACTGGCACTATTATAACGTTACAATTCAAGTTTTGCCAATATGCTTCAATGCGAAAATAATTTTAGTCCGGCTATTCCCAAAACAATCAGCCCGACACAAATCCACTGTCCGCTGCTGGCAGATTCGTGCAGGACACAAACACCGAAAACAAAACTCCCCATAATGCCTATTCCCGTCCAAACTGCGTAAGCAACCCCCAAAGGCAGATTGCGCATAGCCATACCCAAAAAAACATAACTGAACACCATTCCCACGAGCGTAACCACCGAAGGCAGCCCCAAAGAAAAACCTCGTGATAATTTGAGCGCAACAGCCCATGTTATTTCAAAAAAACCGGCAATCAGCAGATATACCCATTGCATCAGAATCCCTCCTAAACAAACTGACTATATAACGAGGCAAGAAAATGTCCCCCACCTCAGCAGGTGGGGGCACGAATACCAAAACAGGCGGCGAGCATATCTCCCACCTCGTTGAAACGCCAAGAGGAAGTTTTGCCTATGGCAAAACTGGAACAACGGCGTTATAAAAACAGAAGGATAAAAGCCCAAGAAAATCTTCCGATTCTCCTGGGCTTTTATCCTTCCGTGTTATATGGCTGAGCCATACGTCTTCCCTCGAACCAGCCAGCCGAAACTGCGGAACCCTAGAAGGCATTTCCTATACAATTGTAATCTTTGTCCATAGACTACCATAAAGAAATTTGCGCGTCAACAATTATTTTATTCGCCGTGGCATAAAAAAAACCACCATGCCCAACATAATCACAGCTATGCCTACCAACTGCTGATTACCGATTCTTTCCGCCAAGATAAAGTAGGCGAGCAGGCACGTACCAATAGGTTCGCCCAAAATACTCATCGTCACGGCTGAGGCAGACACATTTTTTAGGAGCAAGTTAAAGACGAACTGACCACCAATTGTAGAAATTATTGCTAATCCCGCAAAAGCCCCCCATGTTTCCTGTGTATAACCCACCAGCATATCCTGACGCCCTAAAACATAGAGCAATAAAATCAGCGCACTGAAAAAATAACTATACACAGAATAGGTAACCGCAGAAATTTCCTTTCGAATGTCCTCACCAATGTAAAAGTAAAGTGCTATTACTCCTGCTGCTATAAAAGCCAAAATATCGCCCCATAAACTATCACCGCTAATCTGCAAATCTCCACTGCCAATAATCACACACCCAATCAAGGCAATAACACAGCCGACAAATGCAGAAAAATATACCTTTTTCCCACTGACAAATCGATCCAGCGCCAGTGAAAAAAGCGGTTGTAAACATACAATCACCGTAGAACTGGCCACTGATGTAAAATTAAGCGATTCAAACCATAGCAAATAGTGCAATGCCAAAAAGAAACCTGCTGACAGAATTTGCCCCCATTGACGTGCACAAAGCTCACCTGTTTCTTGCCTGCATTGCCGGTTAAACAACAGCAATGGCATAAGTATCACAGCCGCAATAATTAACCGATAAAAAGCCGTCACAGCAGACGGTGCCTCGGCTATTTTGACAAAAATTGCCGAAGTCGACAACGCAAATACACCGGCAAATAAAATCAGATACATTTTAGAGGCAGAATACATAAAAGCTCCTTCCATCAGCAATAAAAAAAGCCCAAAGAACCTGCTACATTCTCCTGGGCTTTTATCCTTCCGTGTTATATGGCTGAGCCATACGCCTTCCCTCGGACCAGCCAGCCGAAACTGCGGAACCCTAGAAGGCACTCATTATACAATTTATATTTGGTAGTAGATTACCACAAAGCAAAAAACACGTCAACCACTACAAAACTTTTTTATAAACATACTGCGCAATGACAAACTGCAACGCCACCAGACCTGCCAGCAGGCCAAAAGCAGCATAAAGACTGGTGGCGTGAGCCAGCGCGCCGATAGCCGCAGGCCCCATCAGAATGCCTAAGTATCCCAATGTACTCACTGCCGGAACAGCTAAACCGATAGGCATATCGTTCTGTTTGCCCAGCAGGGAAAAGAACACCGGCACAACATTGGCACTGCCCACGCCAATGGCGAAAAAGCCCGTATAGAGCAGCCATGCCATCGGCGCAAAAATCACGGCCATAAAACCACCAAAGGCCAGAATACTGCCGCCTAAGATAACTTTTTTCTGTCCGAGCTTCTGTACCAGCCTGTCACCTACCAGACGCATAACAAGCATAGCCGCCGAAAATACCGTAAAGCCGGTACCTGCCATTGACATGTCAAAGCCCCGTACCGTGGTCAGAAACACGCCGCTCCAGTCCATAATTGCTCCTTCTACCAGAAAAGCAATGCAGGCGATAATTCCCACAAAGATTACAATGCCCCTGGGTACAGCCAGCATTCGGCCACCGGCCTCACCGCCAAAGGGCAGCAGGAAACGCGCAAAGGACAGCGTCGTCATCACCATAATACCTGCGGCAATCAAGGTCGAAAGCACAGGTGTCAGCCCTATGCCCCCGACCCAGACACCAAAAAGGCCGGCACCTGCAAAACCGCCCACGCTCCAAAGGCCGTGCATGCCGGACATCAAACGCCTGCCGGACGCTTTTTCCACAATGACTGCCTGAATATTGACCACAACATCAATACAGCCCATAATCGCCCCAAACATCAGCAGCACCGGCACAGCCAGCAGGATTTCACTTACCTGACTGAGCAGGAACAATAAGACGGCATAGGCAAGACAGGCAAAGGTCAGCACCTTCCGGCAGCCCAAACGCACTGCCGCCGCCCCGGATAAGGGCATGGTAAACAAGGAACCAATACCGATACACAGTAAAAGCAGCCCCAAAACATCCTCACCGATAGCCAGCCTTTGCCGCAATAACGGCACCAACGGCGCCCATGATGCCGCACCAAAGCCCCCTACAAAAAATATGGCACGCGTGGCATGCTGCGTCCACTTGTCTGCCGGATTAAAGTCAGCCGCTTGTAACGTATGTTCCATTCCGAAAATCCTTTCATCATGCAAAAGTAGTTCTTCTATTATAGAAGTTACCGGAACAAAACGCAAGTGACGCAGAACGAAGCATAGCTTATCCACACATATAAACTGCAATTTACTCAAACATAAACATTTATTTTCCCGGTTGCAGCGGCCCATAGTAATACGAAGCTGTTGCACCACCATCTACCAAAAAGGTTGAGCCTGTGATAAACTGCGCCCGTGCGCTCATTAAAAGTTCTGCCACATCAGCCACTTCATCAGCAGTACCGGGGCGGCCTGCGGGGCATTTGGCGAACATATTCTTGTAGAAATCGCCACGCGGGCCATTGAATTCATCTATGGCCAAAGGCGTGACAATGATGCCGGGAGCAATGTCATTTATTCTGGCACCACGCTCACCCCAGCGTACAGCTTCATACATCGTGCGTTTTTCATTACAGCGCTTGGCCAGCTGATAGGCATGCAGGGTATCTTTTATCTTTTCCGGCTGCAAAAAATCCAGCTTCAATAAATCTTCTGTCGGCGTCATAGCCAGTGCCCTGTCCTGCTCCGGCGTGAGTGCCGGCAGGCGATGACCGGACTGGCTGGAGATAATTACTCCCGTGCCGCCTTTGGCGATAACCTTGCCCACTTCCTCCATCAAGACCGCCGTCCCGTAGAGGTCAACCTGCAAAATCACTTCAATCGGGGCCTGTGACGGTGAAACGCCGGCTCCGCAGACCAATGCTTTTACTTCGCCATATTCCGTTGCTTTTTGCACCATAGCCTGAATGGAAGTTCGCGAGGACATATCCATCACAAACGGCTCCACATCAAAGCCTGCCTGATTCATAATTTCAGCAATCGTCTGTGCATTGTTTTCGTTTTTATCACCAAGAATAATCTTCTTGCCATAGCCCATGCGCCGGGCAATAGCCATAGAAATCTGCCCGGCACCGGTGACAATCATAACATCTTTACTCATTTTATCCGCGCCCCTTCTTATGCAAGATTTTTCTTCGCCCAGGCAGCCACTTTTGCCTCAGAACCTGCGGCTGCTGCCCCCTGTATTGCCAGCCCATCCCCCACTACGGCACCATGACAATACTTCTGCAAAGCGGCAGGAGCACCGGCAATACCGCTGCCCTCATGTGTCATTATGGGAAATACTCTTTTCCCCGTGAAATCCAGTTTTTCCAACTGCGTGAATACCGCCACAGGATAAGTCCCCCACCAGCACGGACCGGCCACAACAATATTGTCGTATTCCGCCACCGAGTCCAGCATTTTCACCAGTTCCGGGCGGTCATTGTTGCGCAGTTCCTCTTTCGCTTCAACCGTACACTGTGTATAGTCAAGCGCATAAGACTTTTTGGTTTCCACTTCAAACAAATCCGCCCCTACTGCCTTTTGGATAAACTCTGCCACAATTTCCGTATTGCCTTTGGGCAAATCCACAATACTGCCGTTTACATAATTCTGTCCCTTGCGAGAATAATAAATTACCAGTGTCTTTGCCATTTTCATTGCTCCTCTCAAAAACTTAGTCTAACTTCTTAACGACCCTTGCCGGTACACCGACAGCCATACAATTATCGGGAACATCTTTTGTGACCACAGCACCGGTACCGACAATAGCATTTTCCCCAATGGTTACCCCGGGCAAAATGCTGACTCTGGCACCAATCCAGGCATTTTTCTTGATATGGATTTCCTTGGTCATGACCGTGCGGATGTTTTTCGGTTCATGATTGACGGTAAACAGCCCTACTTCCGGTCCCAACATAACCCCATCTTCAATCGTAATGGTGCCCAGAGACATCATGGTCAGATTATGGTTGGCAAAGACGTTTTTGCCCACAAATACCCGGTTGCCGCAATCAATTTGGAAAGGCGGCGTAAAATAGGAATCGGTAAATTCGGTATTCGACAGAAGTTCCTTTTCCTGTTTCAATATACTTTCTTTGTCGTTTACATCCGTAGCATTGATTTTCTGACACAGACTGGCACAACGGTTGAGTTCACTATGCACCTGCTCCACATAATCTTCCTGCCGGATATCATAAGCTGTGCCCTTGCGCATTTCTTCAAATACATTTATACGCATAAATTTTACCTCCATATAAAGGACGGTACGTATGACCAATCACAAGTACCGTCTGTATAATAGCTTATTGCCTCACGCGGCCTTTAATCAACAAGCCTTTCGCGGCTATAAGTTATTCACGATGAAATACTGCGCTTGTTTGACTGTCACTTATTTATCAAGGCCCTTTTCTTTTAACCATTTTAAAGCCAGTTCCATAATCTGTTTATTATTCTTTTCCTGCATAAGAAAATGCGAATTTCCCTTGATACCGATATCCGGCAGATGTACCAAAGTCGCATCACCACCGTGACGATTTATAGCCGCGACAAACTGTTGTGCCATCGCATACTCAGTTCCCCACTTATCCTCGCCAACATTTTCTGAACCAATTTTTATGTAATCGCCATAATACAACACAATGGGAATTCTGGTGAGTTTTAGAAAATCCTCCATAGGAACCCCCATTGCCGAAGCAGAAAGGGCCTTAAAACGCGCATCCGTTATTTTCGGCATCTCGTTTTCCGGGAACACAAAAGGCGTTCCTCCCGGTTCATAGGCAATAATAGCCTTTACCTTATCTGTACGGATGGCTGTACGCCAGCCAATTGTTCCGCCCATAGAATGAGAAACCAACACCGCCCCATCCTTCTGGCGATTAAAAAGTTTAGCCAGTACATCAGCATTGAGGTCGTTGTCCAAGGGGCCAGAACCAATCGTCCAGCTCTGCTGGAAAGCCTGATAATTTTCTTCGCCTTCCGGGAACTGGGCATTAGGAACCGGGTTGCCTTTCTCATCATAATGGCCAATACGCGAAAGCACATATAGTGTTTTATCTCCATACATAGGATTACTTGCCCAAGGTGTGTCCGGCGTTACTGCCTCCGTGGAAAGATTGGCTTCGCCACTACGGGGCTGGTCTACCAGATATACGGAATAACCGGCTCGCAAAAACATCGTATTGAACCCTTCCCGGCCATCCGGGCCGGATTCCCATGTACGTTTTGACTGAGCACCACCATGCTGAAAAATCAACGGCAGCTTTTTTGCTTTGACAGGCTTTTGATACTCCACATAAGCAAAATCGCCATAAGCCCTCTGCCCATCTTCTGCAACAAAATTCTCCTGCGTGAATTTTCCTGCATGCTGTTTATAACTGCCGCCCACCGTAAATGAACCTTGCTCCTCGATGGTAATTGGCGTAGCAGATACAAAACCAATATTAAGTGACAACAGCACACTTGCCGTAAGAATGCTGTGATATATCTTTTGTTTCAAGTGCATTTTCGCTCCCTCCAACCTGTTATAATACGCCCATATTTCTAAGTTCATTCAGCAATGTCTTTACCTGTGGGCGAACACTCTCTGTTTCCTGCTGAACGCGTTTACCGGACAAACCCAGCCCCGGCAATTTTACCTGCGCACCCTTGGCGTAACGCGGAATAACTCTGTCCTCCAAACCTGTCATAACATCGCCTGCCGAAGTACAGAAGGGGATGACTGTCTTGCCCTGCCAATCGTAGCTTTCCAAAAAGGTATAGACCGGCATGGGTAAATCACTCCACCAAATGGGATAACCAAGAAATACAATGTCATAATCTTGAAAATTCGGTATTTTTGTAGCTAACTGCGGCCGCGCATCCTGTTCTTTTTCAGCCTTGGCTTCTTCGGTACATGCCCGATAATCCGCAGCGTATTCCTTCACCGTCTTGATTTCAAAGACGTTTGCTCCAGGAAGTTCTTCAGCAATCATATCTGCTAAAATATGCGTATTCCCTTTTTCGATATAGCCCACTTCATAGTTATCACCCTTGCGTGAGAAGAACGCCACGAGAATTTTCTTTCCTTTTGCTCCTTCGGCAACAGTCCCTGCATTTTCAGCAGCCGCTGCTGGAGAGGCGGCTTTATCGCTGAAAATACCACAACCTGAAAACAACAGCCCCAAGGTTCCCATGCCGGTCAGCCGAATAAAATCTCTGCGTTTCATGCGTATCCACCTCTTACAAATCCTGCTTTTTGGTGATGACAAAATGCTGTTCACGTTCCTTGATAAGCCACTTGCCATCCTGTTTCACCAGTTTATCCGTATAGCGGATGTAGTTGTCCGACACCACATCATGGCCGTTTTCTTCCATTACAAGGGCCGCCCGGCAGTAATGCACGTCCACAGCCGTATCGTCATCTACCGTAATGACCTGCTGACCGTTTTGATGGTGCGATGCCTTGATGCCGCCCGTAAAGGCGCTGAACTGTTTTTCCAGCGTGTCCCGGCCATGAATATCCATCGTGAGCTTATCGCCCATATAGACCATGACATGAACATCCTCAGTGAAATAAATCATCTGCGCCGGCACATCACACTCCAGATTGGCAAACCCATCAATAACCTCGCGAATTGCTTCTTTGGCTTCTAAAATTTCCAATGACATTTGATATTCCCCTTTCAGCATATCTGCATTTCCTTTTGTTGATTTCATTATAGCGGTGTTATATCAGAATATCCAATTGTAAGTTTATATTATCAATTTAATTTTTTTATTAAAACATTGCATTTTCGAAGGCCGACCGCTATACTGCAAGTAAAGAACATAGGAGGACGCATGCATGAACACCAAGCAAATGGAATATATACTGGAACTGGCACAGGTGCTGAATTTCAACCGTGCCGCCGAAAATCTCTTTATCTCGCAGCCCACACTGACCTATCAGATAAAAATCGTAGAAAACGAGATTGGTTTTGCCCTTTTTGAACGCTCCGGCAAGGGAGCTATGCTCACACCGGCAGGAGCACAGTTTGTTGGCACCTTGCGTACGCTTTACGGACAACTGAAAGATGCCATTGAGCAGGGGCAGAATTTCAGCGCCAAATACGCCGAAAGCATCCGCATAACGCTGCCGATTCGTTCCGCCATCTACTTTCTGCCTCAGGTCATCGCGCAATTCAGCCGCAGCTTTCCTACGGTCAATGTCATTCCCAGTTTTGACTGGCAACACGGACAGGAATCATTCCTGCAAGGCGAACAGGACGTGACCTTTGCGATGGAGTACACGATGAAACGGGTGCCGGATGTGACCTGTCACCATCTTTTTGACAGCCGCATTTACCTGATTACCGAAAAAAATGATGCCCTGACAAAAAAGCCGCTGGTTACTCCCAGCGACCTCAAAGGACGGACACTCATGGTAGGCGGTGGCTCTCCGCCCGCCCTGCGTGCCCTGCAACAACGTATGATCAGTGAAATTCATGTGGATTATTTCAACAGTCCCGACCATGACAATACCCTCACCAATGTGGCCGCCCACAAGGGAGTCTGTCTGGCTCCGGGCTTCCTCAATGACCACAACGGCGAATTTGCCTGGCTCGACTTTGACAGCAATGTGGTCATTCCCTGCGGTGTCTACACTCATAAAAATGACAAGCGCAAATCCCTGCATGCCTTTATTGAACTTTTACAGCACTTCTACCGTGACCAGCCGGATTTCAAAGTCTGACAGCCTGCCTCTATACAATATTTCATTCCGTAAAAATCATATTGACATATCGAAAATTGGCTATATAATAATATATAAAGTTCATCATTGTAAATGCAACGGAAAGGATGCGTTATGGACATCATCGAAATATGCAAAGCACTCTCCAACGAAACAAGGTTATCCATCATCAAGTGGTTGAAGAATCCACAGGAGCACTTTCCTCCACAAGGAGGCAGCCTTGATGAGGAGGTTGACCTGAAAGGCGGTGTCTGCGTGAGCAGCATCCATCAAAAGGTTGGCGGTTCACAATCCACCGTGTCCAATTATCTGGATATGCTGCAACGGGCAGGCCTGCTCCTCTCGGAACGTCATGGCAAATGGACTTATTACAGGCGCAACGAGGAAACTATCCAAAAGCTTTCCGCGTATATTGGCAAAGAGCTGTAATTCAAGCAGCTCTTTATTTCAAATAATACATTTCGAGAATTTAAGAATTGTCGTATTGACGAATTAAAGAAAGAAGGTAGCGTTATGCATTTTACCAGTGGTATCAATCGGCCTCCTTATGAAGCGGCTTCGGGTTTCCTGCAGGTGACCAGTGGCTGTTCGCATGCCAGCTGCGCCTTTTGCAGTTATTTCAAGGACACCCGGTTCAAGAAGTCACCCATAGAGGAAATCGAGGCTGATATAAAAGAAATCCCCCAGTATTTCGGCGCGCCGGAGCGAATTTTCCTTCAGGGAGCCGATAGTTTTGCAGCTGACTATGATGTGCTGATGAAGGCCGCGGAGCTAATCCATCAATATGTCCCTTCGGTCAAGAGCATCGGCGGCTATGCCCGGATTGACAATTTCTGGGATAAAAGCGTGGAACAGCTAAAAAATATGAAAGCCGCAGGCTTCGCTGAACCATATATCGGCGTGGAATCAGGAGACGATGCTATCCTGAAAATGGTCAATAAGGGCTATGATGCCGCATTTGCCCGTGAGCAAATGGAAAAACTCACTGCGGCAGGCATGTCCTTTATCGCCAATTTCCTGAATGGGCTTGGCGGTGCCGGCTACGGCCTTTCCCATGCCCAAAAGACAGCAAAAATCTACGAAGGCATGGACATATCCATGATTGAAGTGTCATCATTGACGCTGATTCCCAAGACGATTCTCTATCGGCGCCGGGAGAAAGGAGAATTTGTAGAAGCTGAAGAACATGAACGTCTCTTGGAAATGCAGGAGTTTATCCGCTGCTTGAAAAACAAGACCGTTTTCCTTTCCGACCACATTTCTGTGCCGTTCCGCGCAAAGGTAAATCTGCCTGATGATAAGGAAAAACTTATCCAAGGAATTCAGGAAGTAATTGACAAGCTGCCGGAAGAACGGATGAAAGCCCATCGGCAGATGGCCGCAAATTATTTTTGAAAACAAAAGGAGCGAGAAATCATGATGAAATACAACGGCAATGTTTATCGTCCTCCCATTGAGGCCAATACGTTTCTTTTACCTATTACCGAAGGATGTTCTCATAACAGCTGTGCTTTTTGTAATATGTATCAGGGCATACCTTTTCGGATGCTGTCTTTGGCGGAAGTAGAAGCATATCTTGAAGCAGTAAAGGCTGAGTACGGTTCTTTTGTGGAGCGCATCGAACGAATTTATCTCGTCGGCGCTGATCCATTTGCCCTTTCGGCCTCCCGGCTCTTAGAGCGCATCCATCTTATCCGAAAGTATCTTCCCCATATTAAAGTCATTACCATGTATGCCAGAGTGGACAACATTGCCCACAAGAGCGATGCTGAACTAGCTGCGCTCAAAGAAGCCGGCATTAACGACCTCTATGTGGGCGTGGAATGTGGCCTTGATGATGTGCTGGAAAATCTGAACAAAGGCTATGGTGTGGCTGATATACGCCGGGAATGTTTGCGGCTCAATAAGGCCGGTATACGCCATAATGACCTTTTGATGCTGGGCACGGCAGGCAAAGGCCGTGGGGCTGAAAGTGCCAAGGCAATGGCAAAGCTGGAAAACGAGCTGCATCCCGACAAGATTCTCATCAATACCATGTCGGCATTTGTTAATACAAAACTTGACCATGACATTAAGAACGGAAAATTCATTCCGGCCACAGAAAAAGAGCATCTGGAAGAAGAACGTGACTTTATCGCGGCGCTTGACTTGCCGGACACTTATTTTTGGTCGCTGCATCCGCTGGATTCTGTACGCATTGACGGCATTCTGCGGAAAGATAAGGAAAAGATGTTAAAGACGCTTTCCTATGCCATTGAGCACGCTGACAGCGTTAGGATCAACAGAGTTTCCCGGACGGGAAATTTATAACGGGAGGACAGCTATGAAGTACCTATTTGAACGTGCTGCACTGGGCAAATTGTCCTTGAAAAATCGGCTGCTTCGTTCCGCTACCTGGGAAGGGCTTGCCGATGAAACGGGGCATATACCGGAACAGCTTTACCAAGTGTATGCGCGCCTGGCTAAAGGCGGCGTGGGCGCGATTATCACCGGCTTTACTTCCGTTGCCGATGATGACCATTATTTTGACGGTATAATGCGTATCTCTAATGATGAGCTGGTACCGGAACACCGGCGGCTCGTAAATATCTGCCATGCCGAAAACACTCCGGTCATGGTGCAGCTGGCTTTGGGCGAATATAACAGCCCTCAAAGCCGGAACATGGATATTGATGACATGACGGCAGACGATATTGAAAAAGTAATCCGGCTTTTTGTGGCTGCGGTCCAAAGGGCAGCTGCCGCAGGTTATGACGGCGTGCAGATTCATGCGGCGCACAATTTTTTCCTGTCGCGCTTTATAAGCCCTGCCTATAACCATCGTCAGGACGAATACGGCGGCAATGTCATTGCCAGAGGAAAAATTCTATTGGATATCC
>FLNX01003422.1_pt1 | contig 25428 bp, 26 predicted proteins | sample 1140341 | NCBI WGS metagenome assembly FLNX01 (sample SAMEA3878208, study PRJEB12797) | bioreactor metagenome | biome: Moose rumen | place: Sweden | collected 2011-10 | reverse complement strand
AAAATCAACATTTACAATGATAAGCTTCATATCAGCAATGATTGTGTTTTTCCTACCAACTGGACAGCCGACACATTTGTTTACGAGGCTAGAATTGACGGATACGAAAAATGCTGTCATCGGCGTATTTATAGGATACAAAAATTTTATAACCCATACTTTGAAAGATAAGAAATTTTATGGGAAAAGGCAAATTTTTAACCTTTTTTACAGTTGTTTTGCAATCTCCCAATGACCATTTTTATCAGAGCCAACTCTTGAAATAATATTTTTTTCTTTCAATTCTGTTATCAATCTGCTTATGGTTCTTCGTGATTTACCTGCTTTTTCAGTCATTTCTTCATAAGTGATTGATGGATTTTGTTCTATTAGTGCCAGAATCATTTTTACAGTGTCATTTACAGTGTCATTTACAGTGTCATTTACAGTGTCATTTACAGTGTCATTCGTCTTGAACATCATCATAATGTCATTTGGATGCACTGTATATTCAGGCTCGGCAATTCCGTATTCCTTACAAAGATTGCAAATCTTTTCTATGCCGCGGCCCCAGCTTTCTATAAAGCCCGCTCTAAAGAATGTATTTGCAATATCCGGGTTATGTGGAAGAGAACGATGCTTTTGCATTAATGTGTCAGCTGTCCAGCTGGCAGGAAAAACACAATCGTTGCTGATATAAAGCTTATCCTTGTAAACGCTGATTTGCACAGGCACTCCAACAGAAAAATCCTGATGAATTAGCGCATTAAACACCGCTTCTCGAACAGCATCTTTAGGGAAAGGATAATGCTCAATGCGAGTAATATTGTCATAAGAAATTTCTGCAGTCAGATACTTTGTGTAAAGCAAATCTATTACCCTGTCTGCCTGAATCATAAGAGAACCATGAACTTCATCCTGATAGCGCAAGTCTGCATCAGTTTCAAAAAAGCCGATTTTTACAAATGAACCTGTTATCCATTTTTCGGGATTACGATGGAAGAGCAGAACGGTTGCCCTCTTAAGCATAGTTCCATCAAGAAGATTCAGTTTCTCAAGCAAATCCTGATTTGAAAGCTTTAAATCATCCTTACTCATTCTTCCGCTGCGAATTGCTTCACGGTGGAAAATATCAAAGCTTTCTTTATCAAGGTCATCAACACCTATATTTTCAAGCGGAACAGAATCCCAGTTTTTGCCAGTCTTACGCAAAAGGAAATTAGTCAGAGCCGAACCTTGCAAAAGCTGTTTTGTGCTGCCAGTCCTATAATGATACTCCCCCTTGTAATTCACAGGATAAGGATTTTCTTCAACAGTGATTTTTATAACATCAAGTCCGCTTTCAGTAATCAAATCCACATCAACAATCAAACCAAGCGCATCACCACATTCGCACGCACCTGCTACGAATGTGTATTCGGAATATCTTCCATGAGTTTCTTTGAATCAGCAACGCCGCAAACAGAACCGTCATCTCGCTTACCAATATAAAGCACACCGCCCTGAGCATTTGCAAACCCGCAAATCCATTTGAGATATTCATCACGCCAAGATTCTTTGTATTCGATTAACTGAGATTCGGACATTAGATTCTCCCTCATTACTATCAATCATTTTGATTGAATATTTTGTAGTTCAAAACGATACTTCTGTTTTACATTGGGATATTTATCATGGTCAACTTCTGATAAAAACATTTCTTTTGGACGAATCCATAAAGAACAATCTCCATACAATCTGCGATAAACAACATATTCTTCTTTTGTTTCAGAATGCATTGCAGTATCTTCTACAATATAAAGATTTCCTTTAAAATGCTTATAAATTCCGTGAATTTTTAGTGTATTCATTATTTCACCTCTTATTTTTCTTAAAACCTGTCATTGATTTGAGAAATATAAAATCATCTCGTCCCCATAATTGTTCAAAATAATCAGAATAATACTTAAACCCTTTTCCTTTTTCCAAGAATTTATAAGTAACAGTTATTGAACTATCCTTACCTAACAAATAAGGACCTATATAAAGTTCATCATCTACTCTCCAGTAAAAATCTAAAGTCATACAATCATAACCCTTTATAAGAATTCTTCCTGGATATTTTTTAGAATTCAAGTCATTAGCCCAAATGATTAAATCATTTATTGATTTTTCAATCTTACCAGCAACATCATTTTCCTCGATATCTCTTTGTTCTACAAATTTAGATTTTGGATTCATTGTAATAAATCGAAAGTTTATTCCTCTTTGTAAACATTTTATAACACGTTCATTTTGTTGACTTCTAAATTTGCTTAGACCAAATGCAATTCCATCCACACATTTTTTTGCATTATCTAGTTTAGGATCAGAATCTGCATTTTTTTCTGCACGGGTCATATAAATTTTATCAATTTTCCATTCTTCAAGAGGATTTTGTTTTTCTTTGTCTACCAATAGAGTAGTTAGAATAATAACCAATCCAGAAGCAATAAGGGAGCAACCTACACTTATCCATATTTTAGAATCTGTTTTTTGCCAATATAAATCATTTATACATAGCAAAACTCCAACTAAAACAACTACAGATGCTACCAATAACGACATCCAATTTTTTAATTTCATTTATCTTTCTCCAATATATTAATTTGCACCCATCATTGCAGTCATAGCTGCAGTTCCAAGTAGCTGAGCTACAGCCCCATAGAACCAACCATGTTTTTCAAGGTGATTTGAAATCTTTGTCATTAAATTTGAACGTTTAGGTAAAGGATTATTAACTTTTATGTTTTCACACAGTTCTTTTACCTCTTCAAGCAAATCCTTTAATTCTGCTTTATCTTCTCCTCCTTGTTCTTCAATCTGTTTTTCAAGATTTGAAACAATATTCTGAGCGGTTAGAGTTGAATCAATTATACTGCCAAAATTTATATTACTTCCTGTTGCATTTAAGTTCTGAATATTGATATTCTGTGCCACAGTTTTCTCCTGTTCTGCTTTTAATGCTTTTTCTTTATCATCAAAGTATGTTAATGCTTGTGGAGAAAGTGAGAATTCAAATTCACCCCCAATAAATTCTATATGTCTAAAAATCATTCCGTATTGCTTGAGATTATCAAGAATCTGTGTTAATCCATTTTGATATCCTTCTGGTATTTCATCATAACTGGCTTGAATATCATAAGATTTACATTCAGTATACATTTTAAGAAGAATTTTCAAGACTTCTTCCGAATTTTTATCCAACATTTTAATTCCTCCTACGATAGGTTGCTTTTCAACAATAGATTTTGCAACAGCTATTCTTGCATTCTTTTCAGCTTGTCTCTTTGCTTCTTGCTGTTGCTTTTTTATTGCCTGTTCTAATTTCCGAGTATCAAATTCAAGCTTAAAATTTCCCATTTCTTTCTCTCACACCAACCTAATCTTACCCGTCAGGAGTTGTTGCATCATGGCGGTTTTGAGGTTGCGGTATTTTTCTAGTTTTGTGTTTAAGGTTTCTATTTCTTTGTCCATGCTGGAAAGGACACTGGCGATAGCGGTTTGTTCTTCTTTTGGGGGAAGAGTGATTTTCATATTTTGTATTTCATCGCTTGTAATTCCTTTTATAGAAGTTCCTTGAGCATCGCTGGATTTATTCTGCATCATTGGAAGTAATTGATATGCGACAAATTCAACATTTTGTTGTTCACAAATAAAATTTGAAAAATCTTGACTTGTACAGACTTCTTTTTTTGAAATTGCAAGTTTGCCTACACCAACACGAGATACTATTAAAATAGTATTTTTTGGACAGATTTTTGTTGCAGAATTTTCAATAGCAGTTTCTGTTATAAATCGTGTTTGAAAAACATCTTTTATATTGTTCTTAGAAATATCAGATGAAGAAATCCATGGTATTGAACCTTTCCAATATTCACTCTTATTTGTATCGGGTGTACCACCACCAATAAAATATCCTATTTCCCCCAACTTCTTCACTTCCCAATCTTCTGGTATTTCTCCCAGTTCGGTCATTTTTGTTCTGGTGGATTTTGCAAAGCCCGGGAGGCGTTTTTTGCCGGTCAGAAGTTCCTGCATTGCGCCCTGTTTGATGTTCTTTTTCTTTTGGATGAGTTTTTCTGTTGTGGAAATAAGTGCATCTACATCGGAGAGGGCTTTTGCGATTCGTTGTTGTTCGGGGAGAGGGGGAATACAAATTATAATATTAGTTAATGTATGGGCATTGACATTCTTTTGTGCTCCACCAATCTGAGCTGCAGAAAACAATTTTTTTCCAAAATCAGAATTAAAATAATATGCAATATAATCGCTATTAACTACTTCAGATTTGGGAGTTGCAATTAATGTTGTAAAAGTTTGACATCCCTCAAATTCCTTAGGAACTACACAAGTTGTTCCTGGATAGCCTGTTCTAGCGATTAATAAATCATTTTCATATAGTTGCTTATTCAAATATTTCTGAGCAAAATCTTTTTTTATGTAAATTAAATCGTTTAAATCAAGAGTATTTTCTTTGATATTTTGATTTCTAAACATAATGATTCCATGATCTGTATAAGCATGGGTTGCAGAATTTGCAATTCCAACCGTAATTCTGTTCGTAAATTCCTTAAACCTTTTCACTTCCCAGTCATCAGGAATCAATCCTATTTCCGTCTGCTTCATTTTTTATGTCCTTCTGTTTCCCGAAGCAAAAAGTTTTCGAGAGTTTTTGTGTCTGGCAGAGAAAGCATGTAGGTTGAAACAAACAGCTTATTGTCCAGTCCTGCAAGAGCATATTCCACCATCTTCTTTCCTTTTCTTGTACAAAGAAGGATTCCAACTGGCGGATTGTCACCGTCATGCATTTCGTTTTCTTTGTAATATGAAACATAGGCATTCAGTTGGCTCAAATCGGCATGTTTAAATTCATCATCTTTCAATTCGATGATGACATTGCAATGCAAAATCCTGTTGTAAAAAACAAGGTCGGCATAATAATATTCATCATCAATAATCATGCGTTTTTGGCGGGCTTCAAAGCAGAATCCTTTTCCAAGTTCCAAAAGGAAATCCTGTAAGTGCGAGATAAGTGCATTTTCCAAATCTGATTCAGTAAATGCTTCGGGCTTTAGTCCTAGGAATTCAAACGTGAACGGGTCTTTTATGCTCAGGGCTGGAAGCGCGTTTTTCTCGGTCTGTGCCAAAAGAACCTCCGGCTTTTTGCTGACTCCAGAACGAAAATACAGGTTTGTCGAAATCTGACGGCGCAATTCTTGCACAGTCCAGCAACATTTTATACATTCAGTTTCGTAGAAATAACGCTCCAATGGTTCATCAAAGGTAAGAATTTCGCAAATATGTGAAAAAGAAAGATTAGAAAGAAGCCGTTCCGCTGGTGTAATGAATTTGTCCGATGTCATCGGACTTTTTCCGAGCAGATAATCTTGTATCTGTGGATAGGTTAAATAAAAACGACGGCTGTTTTTTAACAGGGTTTCATTTATTCCGCGCTTGTTTACTTTTTCGACAAGCTTTTTTAAGAGTTTTTCTCCGTATTTGGCCCTGTCGTTTCCGTATTGCTCATACTCAACGATGTACAAACCTATGATGTAATTTCTCACAGTCGCAAAGCGATTTACGGCTTTTACGCTCGCAGTATATGCAGAATCATGAATTTCGCTTACTAAATCAGCAAGTTTTGAAAAAGAGAATTTCTTTTGCTTTTCCCAGTTTTGAGGCAGTTTATATTCTATTATTATTTCATTTTTCATATCCTCATCCCCTTACAACTTAAATCCCATCTGAGCAAGGTGAGCGGCAACTTCTTTTTCTTCTTCTGCGAGTTTTGCGGTGAGTTCTGGCAATGTGTTTTCGTATCGCTCGTAGAGTTCGACAATGCGTTTTGTAAGATGGTTTGCGACCGTTACATAGAGGTTTTGGATTCCGTCTTCAATCGTTTTATACCATTTACGCTTTACAAGAAGGTCTGTTATTTCTGCATCGGTAAAAGAGTCGTAGCGTTTGCGGCAGTTTTCGTCCAGCTTCTTTTTGAGGTCGGCAATTGTTTTCTTTTGTGATTTTATAGAAGCTTCATAAGCTTTGCACTTTTTAAGGATTTCAGGCTCCTGCGAAAGTTCATCATCTTCTGCGTCATCGACGCAGTTTTCTTCTACAAACTCTTCAAACTCGCTTTCTGTCTGGCTTAGTTTTTCTTCGTCTTCTTCGATTGCTTTCTGCTCTGCTGCAAAGAAGGCATCGAGAACAATTTGCTTTGGAATAAGGCGGCCTTCCCAGCCGATAACTTTTGCTTCCTTGGGCTTCTTTTCTTTTGCGGAATCTTTCTTTGCCTTTTTGCTTTCTTTCGGCTCTTCCTTTATGTCGTCGGTTATTTTTGCAAGCTTATATCCAAGTTCATCCTGAATGACAAGAAGGACATCATCATTCATCGTTTCGTTCCAGTAAGCAAGAAGCACCTGATAAACATCGTATTTATCGAGCAGTTCAAGTTTTGTAAACTTGGAAAGAATTTCTTCTGAAAGCTTTAGGATGATTTCTTTGTTTGAATCTGCTGGCTTTAGGTTTGTAAGAATTGGATTTGCAAATGCCTTCCATTCTTCAAAGGCTTTGTTTACCTTTTTGTTGTATTCAAGAAATTCTGCGTTTTCTGTGATTGCCTTGTGAACATCATCTTTTTGAATAAGAAGTTTGTAAAAGCCTTTTGCAGATGCTGAAATGGGTTGCACGCAACCACGTTCAGCATGACAAGATTCGTGTTTATATTCACCAAAGATTTCTTTTTTAAGATTTGGGAAAACATTCCAGAAGTGGGGAATATTGTCTATATCTTCCTGCGGGATTCCACCGTATAGATGCGCCTCAATGCTCTGCAAATCTTCTTTTTCACTTGAATCGATGTAGCGAGGAATGTTCAGATTGTAGGCGTTCTTTTCGATGATTTCTGCAAAAGGAACAAAACGGCTGAAGCCTGGAACTTCGGTCATTGAATTAAAAGTAGTTACGATTTTGTAAATATCCTGCTCGCGAAGACGGTTTTTGTCTCCGTCTTTTATAAAACCGTGACTGGCATCAATCATAAAAATGCCGGTGCGATTGGCGGTATTTTCTTTGTCGAGCACGATGATGCAGGCCGGAATTCCAGTTCCGTAAAAAAGGTTGGCAGGAAGTCCGATTATTCCTTTTATAAGATGACGGTCGATTATGTTCTTGCGGATTGATTCTTCTGCATTCCCGCGGAATAAAACTCCATGCGGAAGAATTACAGCAGCTTTACCAGTGTTATTTTTCATTGATTTGATGATATGCAAAAGCCATGCGTAGTCGCCGTTTTTCTCTGGAGGAAGTTCGTCATAATCATCAAAGCGGCCATAAGGCTTTAAACCGTCCATCCAGTTTTTCATGCTGAACGGCGGATTTGCTACGATGTAATCAAACTTTCGAAGCTTGGTGTCATCATTGTCATCTTTATACCAGGGGTCAGAAAAAGTGTTGTCTGAATGAATCTCCCCGGAAGGAATGTTATGAAGGACTACATTCATTTTTGCAAGACCGGCGGTGGAAATATCTTTTTCCTGTCCGTAAATTGCAAGCGGAAATGGAGCTTCATTTGCGGCGCGAATCAATAGTGAACCAGAACCACAAGCCGGGTCATAGATTGTTGCGTTTTTATCTGTACAATTTGATATGTCAATTACTTTGGCAAGAATGCGGCTTACTTCGGCAGGAGTGTAAAACTGTCCTTTGCTTTTTCCGCTGGCGGTGGCAAAGTTCCGCATAAGGTACTCGTAAGCGTCGCCGATAAGGTCATCATCTTCTGCCTTGTTGTTCTTAAAATCAAGTTCCGGCTTTTGGAAAATGGCAATGAGGCCTGTAAGTTTGTCCACCATTTCATCGCCCTTGCCGATTTTTGATTCGTCGTTAAAGTGGGCGTTGTTTATGATTCCTGTAAGGTTGTTTGCTTCCGCAAGCTTTGCAATGAGCTTGTCTATTTCCTCACCGATGTTTTTGTTACCTTTTAATGCAACAAGATCTTCAAAACTTGCTCCATCTGGAATTGCTATTGCACCATAAGGATCGTCTTTGTATTTATCTGAAACATATTTTACAAACAAGAGGGTGAGAATGTAGTCTTTATATTGAGAGGCATCCATGCCTCCACGAAGTTTGTCGCAGCTTGCCCAAAGCGAGCTGTAGAGTTGTGATTTTTTTACTGCCATATTTTCTATTATACCACAAAGCCTTGTTATTTTCCTATGATTTTATATTAGGGCAAATTTGTATCTTCATTTGAATTACTACAATTGGTGTGGCTGATATATGGCTTTACATTGTAATTGTCTTCATATATAATGTTTTAAATTTAACTGAGAATATGCGGTTGGGAAATAAAAAGAGATTTTGCACAGTAGATGTTTATGATTCAAATTCAATGTCGAAGTTTAGGAATATTCTTACTGAAGGAAGTTCCGTTTTCAAACCAATATCGAGCAACCAATGAATTCCGCTGCAACTGAAACAAACTATATTACATATCTGCCGCAAAAAGATTATGAATACATACTTTCTGAGCATTCAGCAGTTTTGTATGCTGACCTTGCAGATATTCCTGTTACATCTCTAACAAATCTAAAAAAATTCGCCTCTGCCTTGTTTGCATGTATAAAGCAAAAAGGCATTTCTCCTCTGGCAAGCCTCATGCTCCAGCAATCGTTCAACTTTGACACGGAAAAGGGAGAAGATTTTATAAGTGGAACTATTTCTTCACTTTGTGCCCTTGCGGGGATGCCTGTACTGCTGTTGCTTGGAAACGCACAGACAGTACAGGAACAGCCGGCATTCAATCAGTTTGTTGCACTACTGAATGACAAGCACGAAAAAAACAGTACAGGCAGTGACTGTCTTCCTTCATTTCAGGCTGTTGTCATTACTGCTTCTTGAAATAGCTGTCAAACTCGCTGTCTGAATGTGCTTTTCCGTTTGATGCATGCGCATTATTTCTGTGGTGAGCATCTTCGTCATCATGAATGTTTGCACTTTTCAAGTTATCCACATCATCACAGGAATCTGCATACGGCATTACGATTGCACAGATAAGATAAGCGAGAATTCCTGTTCCTGAAATAAAAGCAAGCACAATCAGAATAATGCGCACCAACGTTACATCTATGCTAAAATATTCAGCAATGCCACCGCATACGCCAAAAAGCATTTTCTGCTTTCTTGATTTTGCAAGTCTCTTCGTCATAATCAACTCCTCTATATGTCTTTTATTTTATTGATATGGAAACATTTCCCATGCCGCAACTGACGTTAAAATGGTTTGCTTTTTTTTCATCGGCCAAAACCTTGCATACGCCGCTCTTTTTTTCACCGTTAAAAGAGAATTCTCCAAGCCCCAGCTTAAGGTCATAGCTGTAATCAGAAGGATATCCTTCCAGGTTTAGCTTTACATTTCCCATGCCGCAATCAATACAGGCAGTGCCTTTTATGGAACCTGAAAACTCAACGTTCCCCATGCCGCACCGAACTTTTGTTTTGCCTGAATGAATTTTTCCACATTCGACAGAACCTGCGCCTATCTCCAGTTCGCTCGAATTGCACGAAAAGAGTACGTTTTCCATCGAAAGTTTTCCAGCTCCCAGTTTTAACTTAAAGCATTCAAGCGATGCATTTTTTGGCACCGTAACAAGAATTCGGGGAACAATGCGTCTGCGACGTTCATGCATGAAAAAGTCTAAGTTTATCTTTTTCATGTTTTTTACTGATAGCGTACCATCCTCACTGAGAGAGCAGTCAAAATCCTTTTTGTCTATGCCCCGGGTTTCTACGGAGTACTCGCTGCCAGAAATAAAGACAATTTCGGCTGCACAGAGGTTGCATTCTAAAGATGTTACGGCATCTGAATGAAAGTTAAAATACAGTGCATCAAATGCAGATTCATTTTCACCAGACTCGGATTTCGTTCTGTGCTGAGTTTTTGAATGCATCACTGCTGTTGCAAATTTTTCGTTTATACTACGGGCAAGTTCTTCTGGACTTCCCAATTCGGCCATCACCTTTGCATCATCACCTGCTTCTTCAAAATAGTCAACATAATACTGCAAGGCTTCCATGCGTTCTTCTTCCGACAAACTGCCAAGCAGATACTTCAGCTGTGACAGGTACTCATCTCTCGTCATAAGCTTATGCCCCCATTAAAATTTTATTGACATTACCATAAAAAGATACCCATTCACTCCTGTACTTGTCCAGCACAATCATTCCATTGGAAGTGATTTTATAGTAACGTCTGTTTCGTCCCTGAAACTCCATGTCATACGTTTCAAGGCAACCGTCTTTCTGCAGTCTGCGCAACACAGGATACAGGGTGCTTTCCGACACATCCATTACAGCTCTTACGTCCTGTGTAATCTTGTAGCCGTAAGAACCTTCCTTGCTTACTACTGAGAGGACAACTGCATCCAGTAGCACGGAACCAGCGGTAAAAACCATTGAAACCTCCTGTTATACAATACTGTTTATATTTTTATATTATACATTATATAATATATTGTCAAGAAAAATATTATGCACAGTCATAGAGAACTCAGTGATACGGAGTCAATGGCAAATCTGTAACTTATTGCTATGAAAGGCCTTTTTCATTAAAATACAAGCTTATGAAAACATCACAAATTCCTTTTAGAACACTGCGGGAAGCTCCTGCAGAAGCAATTATTGCAAGTCATCAGCTTATGATGAGGGCTGACTTAATCAGAAAACTGGGAAACGGTCTTTATACATACATGCCCCTTGGCCTTAAGGCTTACCGCAAGCTGGAGCAAATCATAAAAGAAGAGCTTGATGCATCCGGTGCAATGGAATTTAAGCCTACAGTAGTTGTTCCCGGAGACATCTGGAAGGAAAGCGGCAGATGGGATACCATGGGTCCTCAGATGCTCAAGGCTCAGAACCGCCAGCAGCAGGACATGGTTGTGAGTCCAACTGCCGAGGAAGCTTACACGGCAATCATGCGGCAAGGGCTTACTAGCTACAAGCAGCTTCCTATCAACTGCTATCAGATAAACACAAAATACCGCGATGAAATTCGACCTCGCTACGGTGTTATGCGCGGACGTGAGTTCAACATGATGGACGGCTACACGCTCAACGAAGACGATGAATCTTTGGACAAGTCCTATAAAGCGTATGCTGCAGCATATTTGCGCATATTCAAGCGCGCAGGGCTGACCGTCATTCCAGTCAAGGCAGATACTGGAGCAATGGGTGGTTCGGGAAGCGAAGAATTTATGGTAGAAAGTGATATTGGCGATGATACGCTGATTATCTGTCCAGACTGTGGGTATGCAGCAAACGTAGAAAAGGCTTCTTGCAAACAGGATGCAGCCGTAGACAATGACGGAAAGCCACAGGTAAAGACGGACAAAGCCATCGAAGAAGTTGCAACTCCAAACGTGTTTTCCATCGAAGATATGGAAAAATTCTTTAACAGTACACCAAAGACATTCATAAAGGCACTGGTATATAGAGTCATAAACAGTTCACTCGATTTGTCTGGTGCACCATACTGCAAAGACTTAAAGACAAAAACAGAGGGTGCAATCACATTCTACCCAGTTTCATACGTATGCGTTTTGATTCGTGCAGATCTTGAAGTAAATGAAGCAAAGCTTGCCGGTGTCTTAAAGGCAAGTGAAGTAGTTCTTGCCGAAGATGAAGAAATAAGGGCTATTGCAGGAGCTCCGCATGGATTTGTAGGCCCTGTTACGGTAAAGTGCCCAATCTTGCAGGATTTGAGTGTAAACGACATGCACGATGCCATTGCTGGCAGTGGCAAAGAAGGATTCCACATCAAGCACGTAGAGCCGGAAAGGGATTATTCTGCATGGATGAATGCAGACGTTCGTACTGTAAAACCTGGCGACATGTGCCCAAACTGCGGTGGCATTTTCTACAGTCGCAAAGGAAATGAGCTTGGACACATCTTTAAGCTTGGCAAAAAGTACACTGAAAGCATGGGTGTAACATATCTTGATAAGAATGGAAAAGCTGCTGTTCCTACTATGGGATGCTATGGCATTGGTGTAGATCGTGTACTGGCTTCTATAGTTGAGCGCTTTCATGACGACAAGGGCATCATGTGGCCAATGAGCATTGCGCCATATCAGGTTGCAATAGTGCCAATCAAATATAAGGATGCAATGAAAGAAGCTTCAGACACATTGTATGAACAACTGTCAAAAGCTGGCATTCAGGTTCTGCTTGATGACAGGGATGAACGACCGGGTGTAAAATTCAATGACATGGATCTTATTGGATTCCCTGTACGCATTACCGTTGGCGATAAAAATCTTCCAAATGTGGAAATAAAGCTCCGTGCATCTGACAATGCAGCTGAGCTTGTTCCTCTGGAATCAGCAGCTGCACGCGTAGCTGACATTGTGCATGCAGAGCTTGCAAAACTGTGTGCCGAATAAAGGGGGCATATAATGACTTCAAAAATCTTTAAAGGAAGCATGATTTGTTTAATTCTTTTGCTTTCCGTACTGTTTCCAGTGTTTTCCATTCCAGGAGTTCAGGCCTACATATCGGATTTTTCGGGTGAATACGTCTATTACAGCGACAAGACGTTCAAATCAGATTCGATTGTAGGATTCTTGTATTACGATGATACTACGTATGCAGCCCGCTACTATGCAGCTGCTGACAAGGCTACAAAGACACCAGAACGTGATGTTACCATTTACGTAAGCATTAACCCCGACAAAGAGCATTTTGAACTGACTGGTGAAAGGATTGTCGGAGCTACGGAGTCTTTTGAAGATACGGAAGTCATAAACTACTTGCACGATCTGCTGTACGAATTTACTGAGCGCCGTAAAAAACAGGATGTTGTCTCTGTCGATGCAGTAAAAAGCCAGCAGACATTCGATCAGTTTGGAGGCTTCGTAACGATAACTTACAATGCACTGATTCCTATTTTTAACATTCAGAGCATATCAAGTGCGGATTCTACAAAAATGTTCGATGTCATTACTACTGGCATTCTTACCAGCTCTGCCGATAGAAGCTTTACAGACTTTAAAGGGGCAGGATCCGAAGTAAAAGACAAGGTACGAAAGTTCAAGAAAAAGAATGCAAAATCTTTTACGGCTGAATTTGAAAATCAGACAGTGAAACTCGATACGCAATGGACACCGTCAATGGATAATCTGTGGCTCATGGGAGATACTGCCCTTTTGACAATGAACACCATAACGGTTCCCGATGCTTACAAGGATTGCCCAGAGCAGTTTCATGCGCTGCTGCTGAGAAAACTCAGCCAAAGTACAGAAGGCTCTTATTCTTTGTGGCAAAAGCGGAGTGTTACTGCATTGAACGGAAAAGATAGTATTGTCAATATGTTTTATCAGCCAGAAACAGGAGATATGACGCGAGACTTTAAAATTTTGCAGGACATGGGAAACGGTACGTACACCTATCTGACCATGACTGTTTTTGAAAGCATATATCAGAAAAACAAATCGTACTTTAACAAAATTTTAAAAAGTCATTCATCAAAGCTTTAGGAACTCCTCGAAAACTCGCCTTTTGTGGTTTTTCGAATGAGATGGCGCGTTCAAACTCGCAGAGCAAGTATGGCCGCTATCATAGTGAGACTTTAGAATGTTGCTTTCTTTGAAGTTCCTTGAAGTTCCATTAAAAACTTAAAAAATTATCTCTTGACAGCGGAGTACCAATCCATACGCCTTCGCTGCCAAGATAGTCCCGTTTTTCCCCGTCAATTAGAAACTGAACGCTTTCCACCGTTGGGAATGCAGTAGCCGTGTATACAATCTGTTGGAGCTGTCCGCGAGTTCCTTCAATGCCAAACTGGTTGAATTCAAATTCACTGCTAAAATTAAGTGTTGCAATGCTGTTTGACACAGAGGCTCCGATGAGTTGCGTTCCATTTGAAACAAGAGTCCTGCAGCCGGCATCTTCTTCTTCAACAGAAGGACCTGCAATCAGAGCGTTGATTGAATCAACCAAAGGACTGGATGTTTTTTTCATTTGGCGCGAAACTTCTTTACGGGTAACAGAGCCATCACTGTTTATTGCCATAAAAAACAGTTTGATGCTCATTGTCTGACCAGAAACAGTTGAAGCACCGTCAGAATCTTTTGCATTTGATTCCTGTGATAATGGCTGGATGGACTCGGAGTCAGTGTGCTCCGGTGCTGCGTACGGAGTGGTGGCAAGAGATAATGTTCCGCTTGAAAGGGGGTCTACATCATTTTTTTCGGAAGGTGTATATGGAATGTCTGCATTTTCAATGAATGTAGGTGTTTTTCCAAAAACACGGCTAAAAAAGCCTGTTGCTTTTAAATTTGCAATTATCTTTCCCTGATTAACGACAAAAAGAATGAAGAGAATTAGTGCGGCTGCCACCCACAGAGCAAGTCCAAGACCAGAACCATTGGTTGAGCTGTATTTTTTTTGTCGATTGTCACGATGATTGTCATGACGCATGTCATTATCACTGTATGCCATTTCATCATTATAAACCACTGATACATTCTTTTCAATAACAAAAGGAAGCTGTCAAAAACCTCTGTGCTAGACAAGGTATACCCTTTATACTATAGTAAATTGATAGGTAAACGTAACATGAAGGAGATTATATATGGCAGAAAAGATTGCAACAAAGATTACAGACATAACTGGCAACACACCATTGCTGGAACTGACTAATACGGAAAAAAAATTCAGCCTTAAAGCTCGATTACTTGCCAAGTTGGAGTATCTGAACCCGGCAGGAAGCATAAAGGATCGTATTGCTAAGGCAATGATAGAAACAGCCCTTGCGGAAGGCAAGATTTCTTCAAACAGTGTCATCATAGAACCAACAAGTGGTAATACTGGAATTGGACTTGCATCTGTTGCTGCAAGTCATGGAATGCGCTGCATTCTTACCATGCCAGAAACGATGTCCGTAGAACGCAGACAGCTTCTAAAGGCGTATGGAGCTGAAATAGTGCTTACAAATGGCTCCGACGGTATGAAAGGTGCAGTTGCAAAGGCAAAGGAACTGGCAGAAGAGCTTCCAAACAGTTTTATTCCTTCACAGTTTGAAAACCCAGTAAACGCTGAAACTCATTTCAAGACAACGGGACCTGAAATCTGGGAGCAGACTGATGGTTCTGTAGACATTTTCATTGCTGGAATTGGAAGTGGCGGAACTATTACAGGTACAGGACGCTTTCTTAAAGAAAAAAAGGCATCAGTAAAGGTCATTGCCGTGGAACCTGCATCAAGTCCGCTTCTTTCAGAAGGACGCTCTGGCTCTCACAAAATTCAGGGAATAGGGGCGAACTTTATTCCATCCGTATTGGATACAAATGTTTACGATTCTATTGCAACCGTTAAGAATGAAGATGCCTTTGCAGCTGGCAAGGATATTGCCAAAACCGAAGGAGTTTTAGTGGGCATTTCTTCGGGAGCTGCATTGTGGGCAGGCATACAGGAAGCAAAAAAAGAAGTAAATGCAGGGAAAACGATTGTCGTCATTTTCCCCGACACAGGTGATCGCTACCTTTCAACTCCACTGTTTGAAAATTAGCACGACAAATGCATCTCGGGAATGTATAAGAGGTTCCCTAGAAATAGAATTTGGCACTGAAGCCATTTGGAGAAACTGAAAAAGAGTTTCTTCCATATTTGTTCAGTGCCAGCCTGTGATGAATGAAAGGAATTCCAAAACCAATCACCGTTCCAAGTACAGCACCACCTGCAACATCTGTCATAAAGTGATTTCCGCTGGCAACGCGCAAAAGTCCTGTTCCCAAAGCAAATGCATAGGATGTTGCAATGACAGGAATCTTGTATTTTGAATCGGGATAATACTGGCAGAATACATAGCTTAGGAACGCAGCTCCCATGAATGCATCAGAAGAATGTCCGCTCGGAAATGAAAACGTATAGTCGTGATTGTCGAGAGAATGCTTGTCCACTGTATCTGTATACATATATGGACGAGTACGCTGGACAGTTGTTTTTATCATGTTCTTGATGCCATAGGTAAACAGCCACGACTCAACAAGCATTGTACCTACGGTAAACCATTCCCTGCTGTAAAAATTTCCCATGGCACTTTCAAATGCAAAAACGCCAATCGGAAGTACAGCAAGATTTACGGCACAAGTAATTGTTCCTATCGTATCGAGCGAGGAACTGTACGGATTGTACCATAGCCTGTCGAATCCATTAATATCATTCTTATCGTATGATTTTTCGTACCATTCGTCAAAAGACTTGCTTCGTGTCCTCACATGACCTGTAATGGCAAATGCTGTTCCTGCACCCAAAAGCAGTGCATCGGGTGCAAATTCCAAGGCAAAAGGTGAATATACAGAATTGGCAGCACATTTTTCTTCTGAAGGAACAACGACGGCTGCATTCACTGTTACATCAACAAAGAAAAAAACAAAGCAAATCAGCAAGCAGAATATCTTGCTTGATTTCAATAGGAATGGCTTGTTCATTACAGATTTCCTCATGGCCGGCACAGCTCATACATAATGACGGCACTTGCTTGAGCGACATTCAGACTATCGACTTTCGGCAACTCAGCGCCGGCACTCATAAGTGCAAACGGAATGATGACAAGATGGTCGCAGCAGTTTTTTACCTCTCGGCTAATGCCGTGTTCTTCATTTCCAAGAATAATGAGTGCAGGCTTTGTGCCGCAGATTTTTTTTAACCCATACACGCTTTCCGTTGCGTCAAGGGATGTGCCTATGCGTACCATTCTCCCTTTCATATCGTCCAGCAGGCGAGGAATGGACTTGATGGAATATACGTTGACAAATTCCATGCCGCCTTCTGCAACACGATATGAACTTGTCGTAATGGAAGACTGGGCTTCGTCCAAAGGAATGATAATGTTCCGAATGCCAAAAAAAGCTGCACTTCGGACAATTGCGCCAAGATTGTTTGCATTGCCAACACGGTCAAGCAGGATTGCACTTTGATTTTGCTCTACCCACGAAGCCGTTACATCAGTTGTCAAAGGCTGCACTTCGGGAGGTTCTATCATTGCAACAACGCCTTGATGATGTACGCTGCCACAGAGTTTTTCAAGCTCTACAATATCTTTTACCTGATTGTACGGACGTTTTTCTGCAGCCATTTTCTTGCAAAGACCACCAAACAAAGATGCTCGCTCTGCCGAAAAATAAAGCCGTTTTATTTTTTTCCAGTTGATTTTTTCAAGCGTCTTTACTGCAGCAAAACCGCAGACTGCAAGTTCATTTCGTTCTGTGTTCCTCATAGCCTAAAGTATACAGCAGCAGGAGCAGAAAGACAAGACTGCACGGTTGATGCATTACAAGTTGGCAAATGCCAAGGCGTATGACTATAGATAGCGGACACAGCCAAATTTGGAATCCCGATAGTTCATGAAATCCTGCAGATAGTTCAGAACTTCTCTACTGAGCGTAGAGACACGTTGGCATTTTCCATTTGCAAGCTTTACAAGAGGGTCAACAAACCTTTTCTTTACTTCAAGGGAAATGCAATAGGCGTTTTCCAATGGGGACTCCGTGTGTTCAACTTTTTTCATTGAACGAAATGTTCTGAACAGCTTGGCAAATTCACTGTCAGAATCCATGTCGGAGAAATCTTCGAACCTTGTTATGAGTTCCTGTTCGGACATACTGTAAAAATCAAATTCATCTGCATATCCACACTGAACCGCACACGACAGAATGTCTGCAAGCAGCTGCATGGCAACTTTGTCTTCGTTCTGCTGTAAAAGCATGCTTACATTGCAGAATTTCTTGACATACGTTATGGCTGCTTCCAAATCGGAAAAGCCAAGCTCTGGAAGATCCTTTTCATTTTTGAGTACACAAATGTTACCATAGTTCCATCGTATCTCTGGAATTGTCCATTCTCCACACAATGCGGCTCCGCTGGGATACATGTATTCAAGCCTGTCTGCGCTCAGTCCTGGAATGTCATTGTCTGCAATGGGATATTTGTGATAGTCGTCAATTTCATACTTGTAGATGCCCTGCTTGAACAGAAGACTGCTCAGCGCAATATCATCGTTTATGATTCTAGAAGTCAGTCGCTCTGTACTTTCTTGCGTAAGGGCATCTCCGTTGCGAAAGTCGGCAACATGGCTAAACGCAGGGGTGGCAATATCGTGAAACAAGGCGGCAAGGGTTTGTCGCTTGCTGTGGGTAAAATTCCACACAATCAGAGCAGCTCCTATGGAATGATCGAGCCTTGTATAGAAAAAACGGTTGTTGAACAGAGGTGTCCAATCCGTGCCGCACAATAGCCCGACACCACCAAGCCTTTGCATTACGGGGAGCGATACATAGTCATCCAGAAAATCAGGATATTCGTTGCACAGAATAGAGTGATACACCCTTACATTAAAATTTTCCATACTTTATTTTCCAAAAAGCCATATGATGGTTCCACCGGCAAGCAGTATATACAAACCGACAACAATAAAAAGAAACGGAATCAGAACGTATTTTGTTTTCTGAATGTATTCCTTTATGGATTTTACAGAGACAATGGCAAGAGAAGCTGCACACCAAAGCGTCTGCATCATAAAAAGGACAATGCAAAAAAGAAAAAATTCCTGTGCATTCAAAGATTTCAAAAAAGGAATGTACACGGAAATGTTGTCTCCACCATTCGAGACTGTTACCACTACAGAAAAAAGACATGCCAGAAAAAAAAGTGCAAGACTGACAAAAGCTGACCGTTGCCGATTCGAATCTTTCCTGTGTGCTACCCCCGTCCTTATTCCCACAACAATGGGGATGATGCCCAAAAGGGCAAGTTTTTCTTTTATGTGACAGGATGTAAGTTGTTCAGGAAAGAAAAAGCTGCATGCAACGAGCAGTGCAAGTCCTATGTATCTGCCGAATGCAACAGCACTTTTTTTCATATGAGTGTCAGATCCGCAAAAAAGGACTACCATTACGGCAAGACTGTCCATTTCTGTCGTTAAAAATGCTATGACGGAGGCCGCTACAACAAGACCCATCTAGAAACCATACATTCCTGGCAGTGAATCTTTCAGCTTGTCAAACCATTCTGTTGCTGTCGGAATGCATGCAAGTACTAGAGCTATAATTCCTATTATGCATAAAAACATAATGCACAGCGTAATGACAGAACAGACAATACCTGCTGTTGCACTGGAATTCTTTGTCTTTGATTGCGAAATAATGCCAAATACAAGACCGAGTATGGCAAAAAGCGTGTGATAAAAGAAAAAAGAAATGATTCCGCATGCCATTGATATTTTTCCCAAATCTTCTGCAGAAAAATAGCTCTTGCTTTCGTTTTCTTCGGAATGCTCGCAAGGAATCTTGCCAGAAGCCACTCCATGAACATTCCATGGATCGTCATTCATGTAATCGTCATTCTGTTCCATATATTACCGCTTCTCCACTATTCGGTTGTAAATTCTGTCCAAATCATCCTTTGTAAAATACTGTATTGTTACAGTGCCTTTATTAAAATCACCCTTCAACTGGACTTTTGTACCAAGGGCATCGATAAACTTCTGTTCAATGTTTACATAGTCTGGATCACGTCGTTCTGTCGCTGGAGTTTCAGCCTTTTTCAGTGTACGGGAAGCTCCGTTCATTTCAGAAGCCTGCTGTTCTGCCTGTCGCACGGACATTCCCTGCCCCATGATTCTGCCAAAGAGTACACGTTGATCATCAGGGTTAAACACACTGAGCAATGCACGGGCATGACCTGCAGAAAGCGTTCCTGCTGCAAGAGCATTGCGCATGTCATCTGGCAGCTTCAAAAGACGAATGGAATTTGCCACCGTTGAACGCTTTTTTCCCACACGAAGTGCCACTTCTTCCTGTGTAATGTTTTCAAGTTCCATAATCTGGTAGTATGCCTGAGCTTCTTCCACAGGATTCAAGTCTGTCCGCTGAATGTTTTCTATCAGTGCAACTTCAAGCTTGCGTGCATCAGAATATTTTCTGAGTTGTACAGGTACTTTTTCCAGCCCCGCGGCACGTGCTGCACGAGTGCGTCGCTCTCCAGCTATGATGTAAAATGTGCCGTCGCCAGCATCTTCTATTATGATAGGAGAAAGAATGCCTTCCTGCTTTACTGATTCTGTCAGTTCTGCGAGCTTGTCTTCATCAAAAAAGACACGCGGCTGATGGGGATTCGGTTTGAGCAAAGACGGATTGACCCATAGTGTGCCGTCTTCATCAACAGAAATGCCATTCGGCAAGTTCTTTGCTGGTACAAGTTCGGGTTGGACATTAGATTGAGAATCAGCAGCCTTTATTGCAACCCCTTGATTGGCTGCTGCCTGCTGCTGAATGGCATCCCGCAACTCATCTTCTTGAATTCCTCCCATCAAGGCATCAAGACCTCGACCTAATCCAAACTGCTTAGCCACGGCTGATTACCTCTTCTGCTAGCTGTTTATAGCTTCTTGCACCAATACAATTCGGGTCGTAAATGCAGATGGGCTGCCCATGAGAAGGTGCTTCTGACAGGCGTACATTCCTTGGAATGATTGTATTGAATACGGCATCCTTAAAGAAACTCTTCACCTGCATGACAACATCCTGTGCAAGTCGAGTTCGACTGTCATACATTGTAAAAAAGATTCCGCATATCGTGAGGTTCTTGTTGATACCCTTTTGGACTTCCGTTACAGTTTCCAATAACAGTGTAATTCCTTCCAAAGCAAAATATTCACACTGCATGGGAACCAGTATGGAATCTGCAGCGGCAAGACCGTTCAATGTCAGAATGCCAAGAGATGGAGGACAATCGATAAGAATATAGTCATAGCGGTCACGGACAGGTTCAAGGGCTTTTTTTAAGAAGAATTCCCTGTTTTTCTGATCTACAAGCTCTATGGCAGCTCCGGAAAGGTCTATTGATGCTGCAATGACATCTAAATGAGGGATGGAAGAATGCTTTATTGCCTGCTCAGGGGTGGCAAGTTCGGCAATCAGCTCGTATACTGTAGGCTTTTCTTTGCTGACACCGACTCCACTGGACATGTTGCCCTGGCTGTCAAAATCTACGAGAAGCACATTTCTGCCGGTCAGTGCAATATATGCACCTATATTAATGGCAGAAGTCGTCTTTCCGACGCCTCCTTTCTGGTTTACAAAAACAATAACCTTTCCCATAATAGCCTAGTGTATCATTTTTTCTTATAGAAGTACAGTGGAAACCTTTTTTTTTCATGCATGGCATCCATATGTGGCATTCTTTATGCATGCGTTGTACTAATGCTCAAATCGTGGTACTTTAGCAGTATGATTTTATCCATTACCTTTTCAAAGCCGTCAAAAGACTGCGAGCGCATACTGGGAAAACCGTACATCCGTGTTAAAATACGTAGAACGGCAGATTCAGCCCTCAAACGGACTGGCACTTATGAAGCAGAATTTTTTACGGAAAAGCAGGTTTTCCAAAAGCATATGACAAGCAGCGAAGTCGAAGCCTTTTTAAAGCAACATGCCGGCGTGACATTCAAAAACGTAACGGAACGTACAGATACCGAAGAGATAACAATCCTTACAAACCGTCACGGCCAAACGACAACTTTAAAAAAGAATGCCTCGGGAAAAACCTCCGGCAATGAAATGGCTGATAATCAAGGACCGCAACTGTTTACAGCTTCTAGCAAGAAAACAAAGAAATACATTATGGAGGAAGGTACGCCCGTTCCATTCTTGGTTAAACTGGGTGTGATGACGAAAGAAGGCAAGGTTGTGTCCCAAAAGTACGATAAATTTCGCCAGATAAACCGTTTCCTGGAATACATTGCAGACATTCTGGACGATGTGCAGCGTCTCTGCACAGGAACAAGAGGCTTTACAAAAGAAAGGCCGCTTCACATTGCCGACTTTGGCTGCGGCAAATCGTATCTGACTTTTGCAGTCTATTATTTTCTGAACGACATAAAGCATGTCCCCGTGGATATAACCGGACTTGATTTAAAAACAGATGTCATTGCCGACTGTCAGTCTCTTGCGGAAGAACTCGGATGCAGCGGATTACATTTTTACGTAGGAGACATAGCACAATTCAACCATCAAACAACGCCCGACATCATTATTACCCTTCATGCATGCGATACAGCTACCGATTATGCACTGAACTATGCAGTGGAAAAAGGTGCTTCAGCAATTCTTTCCGTTCCTTGCTGCCAACATGAAATAAACCTGTCTCTTGATGCAGAAAAGGAACTCTTTTCTGCTGACAGTCCATTTTCCAGCCTTATGCGCTATGGCATCATCAAGGAACGTTTTTCAGCCCTTGTTACGGATGCTGTTCGTGCCGATGTGTTGGAGCAAAACGGCTATTCTGTTCAGATATTGGAATTCATTGACATGAGTCATACGCCAAAGAACCTGTTGATACGTGCCATCAAGCGACAGACAGTTAATAAAAAAGCAGCTGAAAACGCTCAAAGGCGTACAGCTGCAATTCTTTCGTCCCTAAACGTTGGTCAAACACTCAGCACGTTGCTATCGGAAAAACTCTGAAAACAGTTCTAGGGTATTACTTCTTACAGAACGTATTTCTGAATGAAATCGGCAACACCGCTTTCGTTATTGTCTTTTTCGGTCACGTAAGAAGCTATGTTCTTTATGTAGTCAAGGCCGTTTTTCATGGCAACACCGTATCCGCACAAACGTATCATGCTTTCATCGTTCATGCTGTCTCCAAAGCCCATCGTTTGATTCATTGGAATGCCTATATGCTCTGCGAGCCATCGTATTGCCTCGCCTTTTCCACAGTTTGGGGGCAATACTTCAAGAAAATACGGTTTGCTTGTAAAGATGACAGCCTTTGTTCCAAACAGAGCCTTCAATGTGTCCTGCAATACCAAAAGCGTTTCTGGTTCTCCTGGTATGAGCATCTTGGGAAATGCCCCTTTCTGCAAAAATGACTCATAGTCCTTTACAGCAACACCTTTCAGCCCGCACAGTTCAACGTCAAGCTTTGTCCACTTTGTTGCCTCTCGGTAGTAAATGGTGTCGGGGGAATACACTTCACTGCGAAGTCCCATTTTTTCACCTTCAGCATCGGCCTTGCATAAAATGTCAGAGGCTACATTTTGACAGAAAATCTGAGTCCTCGTGTGCAGGTCAAAAATGCTGCAACCATTTATTGCAATCAAGTAGCGACCGGCTTCAAGCCCTGCAATGTCCATGCGACGGACAAAGGGCAGAATTGCATCTTCTGCACGCCCAGAGCACAGTACTACATAAATGCCCAGCGATGCAGCCCTTCGCAGTACATTTACGTTTTCATCGCTTATCTGGGCATTGCCGTTCAAAAGAGTGTCGTCCAAATCAAGTGCAATCAGCTTGACTGGCAATCGATTAGAAGGAACCTTCGTCATTGCCACTATCTCGTAAGCTTGCGGTACATCGTCTTGTGGGGACGGTCTGCATCATCACCAAGCATTTCCTTGCGCCATTCTGCATATTCACTCCAGTTGCCTTCAAACCACTTGACTTCGCTGTTGTTTTCAAATGCAAGAATGTGCGTGCAAATGCGGTCAAGGAAATAACGGTCGTGACTTACTACCAGTACAACTCCAGCAAATTCATTTATGGCCTCTTCCAACGAACGGGTTGTTGTAATGTCAAGGTCATTGGTGGGCTCGTCAAGGAGCAGGACGTTTCCGCCTTCCTTGAACATCATGCCCATGTTCAGCCGGTTCTTTTCACCACCAGAAAGAACGCTTATTTTTTTGTTCTGCTCAGGGCCATTAAAATTAAACCAAGAGCAGTATGCCCGGCTGTTTACTTCGCGCAGTGCACCATTTACCGGCCTTCCTTTTTCGTCTACGGCTCCAAGCTTTATTAAATCTGCTCCTCCAGAAAGCATTTCCCACACTGTTTTGTTCGGGTCAAGCTTGCTTCTCATCTGGTCAACATAGACAAGCTTTACTGTTTCTCCAATTTTCAACGATCCGCTGTCAGGCTTTTCTTCTCCTTCAGAACCATCTGGCATGGTGACTTTCTGACCTGCAGCTGTTGCAATCATCTTGAACAAAGTCGTCTTTCCGGCTCCGTTCGGTCCGACAATGCCGACAACTGCTCCGGCAGGAATGTGGAAGTCAAGGTTTTCAAACAGAACCCTGTCATCAAATGACTTTGTAAGCCCTTCGGCATCAATGACAACGTTACCAAGACGCGGACCGGCAGGAATCGAAATCTGAGAATCCTTAAGCTTTACGCGCTTGCTTTCTTCGGCAAGCAGCTGCTCATACTTTGTAATGTGCTCCTTATGCTTTGCCTGTCGACCTTTTGCACCTGCATGAATCCATTCAAGTTCTTCTTTCATTTCGCGCTGGCGCACGGAAGCTTGCTTTTCTTCAAGTTCAAGACGTTTCTGTTTTGCTTCAAGCCATGCAGAGTAGTTGCCCTTGAATGGATAGCCTTCGCCTCTGTCCATTTCAAGAATCCAGCCTGCTACATTGTCAAGGAAGTAGCGGTCATGCGTAATTGCAATGATTGTTCCCTTGTAGTCGCGAAGGTGGCGTTCAAGCCAAGCCACAGTCTCCGCATCAAGGTGGTTTGTAGGTTCGTCAAGAAGCAGGATGTCAGGCTGTTGCAGCAACAAGCGACACAGGGCAACACGGCGGCGTTCACCACCAGAAAGAACATCAACAACCTGATCTGCAGGAGGACAGCGCAATGCATCCATTGCAAGCTCCAGATTTGCATCGAGATTCCATGCATCTGCTGCATCAAGTTTTTCCTGCAGCTCTGCCTGGCGTGCGCACAGTTTGTCAAAATCTGCATCGGGGTCACCAAAGGCCTCATTCACTTTATCGAATTCTGCAAGAAGGTCTGTAATAGGCTTTACACCCTCCATGACAATATCTTTTACTGTTTTTCCTTTTTCGAGAACAGGCTCCTGTTCCAAGTACCCCATTGAATAGCCTGGAGAAAGAATCGTGTCTCCCGTAAAATCTTTGTCTACTCCGGCAAGGATCTTAAAAAGCGAAGATTTACCAGCTCCGTTTTCTCCGATCACACCGATTTTTGCACCGTAATAATACGATATGCTTATATCTTTCAGAACAACCTTTGTTCCGTATGCACGGGACACCCTATCCATTGTGTAAATAATTTTCTTGTCGTCTACAGTCTTTGCCATAGTGGTAGTATATAGAAGAAACTCAAATAAGGCAACTGTCCGCCGTTGGCTTTCAGGGTTTCAGAATGAAAATATTCTTAGTTGAGCGAGGGCAGCTACATCAGTCTGGATGGCAAAACAATCAAAGGAAAATGCAGTGATTGATACAGACGCAATTATGTGTCAGAAAAAAATCTGCAAAAAACTCTCAGAGAAAAAAGCATCGGTGTAGTCAACACACAGTTTAAAAGCCCCTGTAGTTTTATTGTGCAGGAGTGTTTTATAGAAAATTTCAGATTT
>FLNX01003421.1_pt1 | contig 25467 bp, 16 predicted proteins | sample 1140341 | NCBI WGS metagenome assembly FLNX01 (sample SAMEA3878208, study PRJEB12797) | bioreactor metagenome | biome: Moose rumen | place: Sweden | collected 2011-10 | reverse complement strand
GCCTGCACAAGAAGCAAACAGCATGGAGCCAGCAATCAAGGCAATTACAGTAAAAAGGAAGGCTTTTAAACTATCTTTTGCCCCCCCCGTTTTTAAATTACACTTAAGAAACTTTTCCATACGCACAGACTCCATTTTTGTTCAATCGCTCTACTTAGTATCTACTTAAAATTCAAGATGCTCTTATATATGCAATTCTTCCCCACTTTTCGGGCAAATTTTAGCACACCTTTTGCAATCTGTCTACAAAACTGGGATGAACGTAGTTTTTCTGTCGAAAAAATCTTTGTCTGACAAAAAACACCCTTTTTTCTACGATTTTTTTTCACAGTTCCATCGCTTTCCGTATGTTACAACAGCATGCTTTTAGGATATACTGTCCGAATGGACAAAAAAACTTTTAAACCATATATTCCGGCAGAATCAATTACTCCGGAATTCACCCTCACGTCTGTTGTTACAGGCATTTTACTCGCAATCATTTTCGGTGCTGCAAATGCATATCTGGGATTGCGTGTTGGCATGACAGTTTCAGCATCAATTCCTGCAGCAGTCATTGCAATGGGAGTTACGCGCGTTATCCTAAAGCGCAACTCAATTCTTGAAAGCAACATGGTTCAGACCATCGGCTCTGCCGGTGAAAGTGTTGCCGCCGGAGCAATCTTTACCATGCCGGCCCTTTTCCTGTGGGCAAAGGAAGGCATCATCACCGCTCCAAGCATCATCACCATCACGTTGATTACGGTGAGTGCGGCAATCCTTGGCGTTCTGTTCATGATTCCGCTGCGCAATTCAATCATCGTGCAAGAACACGGCAACCTGCCGTATCCAGAAGCACAGGCATGTGCCGAAGTCTTGCTTTCAGGAGAAACAAAGGGCAAAGGCACAAAAGCAGTATTTTCCGGCATGGGCATCGGTGCAGCAGTCAAATTCATTGCAGACGGATTCGGATTCATTTCAGGCGTTGTTGCCGCCCCTATCAATGCATTGAAAACGGAATTTTCAATGGAAGTGTACCCGGCCGTCATCGGTGTCGGCTACATCTGCGGCACAAAGATTGCCTCAATGATGTTTGCCGGTGGCGTTCTTGCATGGTTCGTATTCATTCCAATGATTATAAGTTTTGGCGGAGACAGCGTTCTGTTCCCGGCTTCGGCTCCTGTTTCTGAACTGTATGCAAACGGAGGTGCCGGAGCAATCTGGTCAAGTTATGTCCGCTACATTGGTGCAGGAGCACTTGCTGCAGCAGGTATCATCAGCCTCATAAAGTCGCTGCCTCTCATCGTCAAGACATTCTCCAGCGCAATCAAGGGCATGAAGAATGCTTCTGCAAGCGTTTCCGACAGAACGACAGAAGACTTGAGCTTTAAGGTCGTCATCATCGGCACAATCATAACGATTCTTGCAATATGGCTGCTGCCGCCTATTCCAGCAGGCATTTTGAGTGCATTCCTTGTCGCCATCTTCGGATTTTTCTTTTCAACCGTATCTTCAAAGATGGTCGGTCTTGTCGGTTCAAGCAACAATCCTGTTTCGGGCATGACAATTGCAGCCCTGCTGTTTGTATCAATCATCCTTAAGGCAACGGGACATCACGGTGCCGCAGGATATGTCAGTGCCATTACAGTCGGTTCAATCGTGTGCATCATTGCCTGTCTTGCAGGCGACATGTCACAGGACTTAAAGACAGGATTCCTTCTTGGAGCAACACCTAAAAAGCAGCAGATTGGAGAACTCATCGGTGCCGTCATTTCCGCCATTTCCATTGGCGGTGTCCTGATTCTTTTGAACAAGGCATGGGGATTCGGTTCAGAACAGCTTGCAGCTCCTCAGGCAACACTGATGAAGATTGTTACGGAAGGTGTCCTCAATGGAAACCTGCCGTGGTCATTTGTGTTCCTCGGAGTATTTTCTGCTGTCGTCATTGAAATTCTCGGACTTCCATCCCTTGCAGTTGCCATCGGCATCTATCTGCCTCTTGAACTTGGTTCAGCAATCATGCTGGGCGGCATTTTGCGCTGGTTCATTGAAAAGAAGAACAAGGCTGCAACATCAGAAAGCTCAAACGGAGTTCTGTTCTGTTCTGGTCTGATTGCAGGAGAAGGCATTGTCGGCATTCTGCTTGCAGTGTTTGCTGTTGCAGGCATTTCTCTTGCTCTGCCATTCAGCACTGGCATGATTGGAGCTGTTGTTGCCGCAATTGCAATGGTTGCCCTCATCATCAAGTTTGGACTTCCTTCAAAATCCGACAAATAACGGTTGATAATGGCTGCACGCAGAAAGTCCGAAAATTACCTTGACTTGGTTTTCGAACGAAACACCGCTTTCAGATACGAAGAATCAGAAAGCGGTGCCATCACCATTTTTGTCGAAAACAAAGGCTTTTTCAATCGGCTGATGCAAACCCTTTTGTCAAAGCCGAAAGTATCTCAGGTTCATCTTGAAGAATTCGGAAACTTTATTTGGAAGCAGATTGACGGCATGCAAACCGTCAGCCAGATTTCTGAAAAGGTACACAACCAGTTTGCACAAGAGGCGGAACCGCTCATTCCTCGTCTTGTACAGTACTTTAAGATTCTTGAAAACAACCGTTTTATTGTAAGGAAAAACGTATGAATGCAAAAGCCCACCTCTGAAAGGTGGGCTTTTCCTTCGAAAACAAAAAAAACAATGCCGTTTAGCAGAGCATTTGTTCTGCAAGCGTTTCCATTTCGGCAACGTTTTTTTCTGTCATGGCAATTTTAATCGACACCTTCTGATCAGCAAAGGTGAGATTCTTGCATCCTTCTGTCAGTCCTTTTTCAAACAGGGCTTTCATTGCCTTTGCTGCTGTTGGTGCCCAGCTTCCGTTTTCCACGAAACCAATCATTCTGTTCTGGTAGTTGCGTTCGGTCAGATGCTCTATAAACTCACGCATTGCAGGGAATACGCCCCCGTTGTACGTCGTCGAAGCCAGAATGAGCTTTCCGTAGCGGAATGCATTTTCTACATTTTCAAAGACATCTTCTCTGGCAAGGTCTGCAACAACAACCTTCGGGCAACCTTTTGCCTTTACGATTTCGGCAAGCTTTTCAACGGCTTTTTTCGTATTGCCGTAAACGGACGTATAGGCAATCATAACACCGTCGCTTTCCACCCCATAGCCCGACCAGATGTTGTAATAGTTCAGGTATGTCGCAATGTCAGAATTCAGTACAGGCCCATGCAGGGAGCATATCGTACTGATGTCCAGGGACGATGCCTTTTTGAGCAGAGCCTGGACATTCGCGCCGAATTTGCCGACGATGCCAAAATAGTAGCGGCGGGCTTCGCATGCCCAACCCTCGGGGTCTTCCACATCATTTGCACCGAACTTGCCGAATGCATCTGCACTGAACAGAATCTTTTCGGAACTTTCATAAGTCATTACAACTTCGGGCCAGTGTACGTTCGGTGCAGCAATGAAATGCAGGCTGTGCGTTCCCAGTTCCAAAACGAAACCTTCGGCAACAACAACCTGACGATTTGCAAAATCGTTGCCGAAATAACTTTTCATCATGGCAAAAGCCATTTTCGAAGCAACGATTTTTGCATCGGGAAATGCGTCTGCAAATTTCTGAATGTTTGCAGAATGATCCATTTCCATGTGCTGGACAACCAGATAGTCGGGTGTTCTTCCGTTCAGCTGCGCATTGATGTTTTCCATCCATTCATTGCCAAAGGAAGCATCAACGCTGTCCATCACGGCAATCTTATCATCCATAATAAGGTATGAATTGTAAGCCATGCCAAGAGGAACGTCAAACTGACCTTCAAACAAATCTATCTTGTGATCATTCACGCCAACATATTTTACTGCTTCAGAAATCTGCATATCCTTTATTTCCTCCAACTATTGAAACAAACTCGACGGCAAACCGAAGTTGCCTCCATTATTCAAAGCTTACGTCTGTAACCTGGAAATAGGCCTTTGGATGAGCACATACAGGACATACTTCTGGAGCTTTTGTTCCGACAACGATGTGTCCGCAGTTGCGGCATTCCCACACTTTTACTTCGCTCTTTTCAAACACTTTTGCCATTTCTACATTTTCAAGCAGCTTGCGGTAGCGTTCTTCGTGGCGCTTTTCGATTTTTGCTACTGCCCTGAACTTTGCAGCAAGTGCCTTAAAGCCTTCTTCTTCTGCAGTCTTTGCAAACCCTTCGTACATGTCCGTCCACTCAAAGTTTTCTCCGTCTGCAGCAGCCTTAAGGTTTGCAGGAGTGTCACCAAGTTCTTCCAGTTCCTTGAACCACATCTTGGCATGTTCCTTTTCATTGTCGGCAGTATGCAAAAAGATGTCGGCAATCTGTTCATAGCCTTCTTTCTTTGCAACAGAAGCAAAATACGTGTACTTGTTGCGAGCCTGGCTTTCTCCTGCAAATGCAGCCTGAAGATTCTTTTCTGTCTGTGTTCCTGAATATTTACTCATTGGTATTCTCCTTTCTATTATATTGGGGACCTCGAAAACCTGAAGTTTTAGAGGGTGCCTTTTACAGATCCTTTTTCCACAGTCCATGCTTGTTGCACAACTCATAGGCGGCAACGAGCTTTTCACCGTTCAACAGGAATACAGCCTCTGGTTTTTCACCGGGCTTCAGCATTTTCTTTTGAACGCTCTTTTCCGTTTCGATTGCAATAAACTGAATGTAGTGGTCGTCTTCGGAAGGGTGAATGACGGAACCAACGGTTACCGTAACCTTGTCGCCGTCAACAGTCACTACAGGCACATGTTTTTCCTGTGCAACATCCGTAGTGTTTGCCTTAAGCTCTACCATCTCCTTGCCACAACAGAGGGTAGGGCATTTAGAAGGAACAACTTCCTCCACAATCTTGCCGCAAGCCTGGCATTTAAAAAATTTTACGCTCATGGGATTCTCCTTACACATAATCCTATATGGGCACCTCGAAAAAATCAGTCTCGTGACTTTTTCGATGCTCTACATGTCAAAGGTCTTTGCAAAGACCTCTATTGCGTTCCTGATGCAGTCATCGCAACTGCACAGAACAGTACCTGTTTCAACGCCCTTCAAATCCTTGCAGATGAGTGCTCCGCTTTTCTGCTTAAATCCGTCTACAAGCTGCCGCGTTTTTGAAAGCGTTCCCTTTCCTTCTGTTTTAAGCCCAGCAAGCAAGTTTGCACCAATCAGTGCACCGCACGTAGCTTCCATAGTTCCCATTCCAACAGCAAAGCCGCCTGTCATTGCAACCAGCTGATCAGAAGGAACTGAACTGCTCTCGATAAAAGAAGCATCATGCTCTGCAAGAGCTTTAACAACAGCCTGTGCGCAGTTAAAGCCGTTGTGCTTGTAAAAAACAGCCTTTTCTTTTACTTGTTCCACTGCCATGCGTTTCCCCTTTTTGAGGCAACTGAAAAAGAGCGATGTTGCCTATTGATTATAGCATACTTCCTTGGAATTTAAATAGAAATCTTTCTCGATGTTTTCCTTATTCCATTCCCTTATATTCGTAGCCGGCATCAACAACAGCAGATTTGAACGAATCTTCGGGCACGTCCTTTGACAGTTCTACCACAGCAGTCTTTTTTTCGTGACTTGCAACGGCAGACACAACACCATCAATTTTTTCAAGAGCTTCGCGCACGTGCTTTTCGCAGTGCTCGCACATCATTCCTTCTACCTTTACCGTCTTTGTCATAGCATGACCTCCTTGTATGTTTGATTCACTATTCGTTTCCTGCCGTGCAGGACGAACATCAAAAAGCTTTGCAAAATTCAGGCGCAGGGCGTTTGTTACCACGCAAAAACTGCTCAAACTCATTGCAGCAGCCCCAAACATGGGGTTCAGCGTCCATCCGAACGCATGAATGTAGCAGCCAGCCGCCAGCGGAATGCCGATGACATTATAGATGAATGCCCAGAACAGGTTTTCCTTAATGTTCACCAGCGTCTTTTTGCTCAAAAGCATGGCATTCACTGCATCCATAAGGCTGCTTTTTACAAGAACAACATCGGCGGCATCAAGGGCGACATCCGCACCTGCACCAATGGCAATGCCTACATCGGCCTGTGTCAAGGCAGGGGCATCGTTGATGCCGTCACCAACCATGGCAACCTTTTTGCCGGCATTCTGCAAATCCTGTATGACGCGGAGTTTTCCTTCGGGGAGCACTCCGGCAACAACACGATCCACTCCAACCTGCCTTCCAATTTCATCTGCAGTCACCTGATTGTCTCCTGTTAGCATGGCAACCTGTTTTCCCATGTCCCTGAACGCCTTTACCGCCCTGCTGCTGTCGCTCTTTATGACATCTGCAACAGCAATGATGCCCAGAATGCGGCAGGAGCCGTTCGTTTTTTCTGCAAAAATCAATGGTGTCTTGCCCTGCCGTGCCAATACGTTCACGGCATCCTGAAGGCGTTCAGATGCATGTTCTGCTACGCAATCAGCTGAAAACCCGTGAATGAACGAAAGGTTTCCCCCCGCAACTGCAGAGTTGCGAGAGCCATCACTGGACAAACGAACGGCACGGACTCCCTTTCCTCCAACAGCTTCAAAATCAACCAGCGGCACAGGATTCGTTTTCCGTGCAGCCTCACGGGCAGCCGTTACCACAGCCTTTGCCAGCGGATGTTCGCTCTTGCATTCAAGGCTAACGGCAATCTGCAAAAGTTCATCTTCGTCTTTTGCATCAAGCACCTGCATGTCCGTTACCGTAGGTTCACCCTTCGTTACGGTGCCAGTCTTGTCCATAACGACAACATCGACTTTGCCTGCCATTTCAAGGCTTTCCGCAGTCTTGAACAAAATGCCGTTTCGCGCACCCTTTCCGTTCCCCACCATGATGGCGACAGGTGTTGCAAGCCCCAGTGCACACGGACAGCTTATGACAAGCACGCTGATGCCCCTTGCAAGCGCATAGCCGGCAGACGCTCCGCACAAGAGCCATGCAACAAAGGTAACTGCAGCAATCAGAATGACGGCAGGAACAAACACGCCGCTCACAGTGTCTGCAATTTTTGCAATGGGAGCCTTTGTGCTTGCGGCATCACTCACCATCTGTATAATCTGGCTCAATGTCGTGTCATTGCCCACTTTGACAGCCGTACATTTTAGAAAGCCGTTCGTATTCATTGTTCCGCTGGAAACGCGGTTGCCCTCATTTTTGTCCACGGGAATGCTTTCGCCCGTCAGTGCCGCTTCGTTTACGGCAGAAGAGCCTTCAATAACGATGCCGTCTACAGGGATGGTATCGCCCGGCTTGACAATGAACGTGTCGCCGATGGCAACATCGTCAATGGCAACGGCAACTTCACTGCCGTTCCGAAGGACAACGGCAGTTTGAGGGGCAAGCTTCATCAAGCTTTTAAGGGCATCCGTTGTGCGCCCCTTGGATTTTGCCTCCAGCGTTTTGCCCACCGTAATGAGAGTAACAATCATTGCCGCCGATTCAAAGTAAAAGTTTTCCATGATTCCATGGATGCGGTCGGTCTGTCCGTCTGCCACAACCTTTGTCAGGGCAAACAGGCCGTACACGCTCCATAAAAACGAAACGCCGGAACCAAGGGCAACAAGCGTGTCCATATTGGGGGAACGATGCAAAAGCCCCTTTGTTCCACTTATGAAAAACCTTCTGTTAATCAACAGGACAATTGAGGCAAGGATAAACTGAACGAGGCCTACGGCTACATGATTGTCAACAAAAAAGGCAGGAAACGGTGCCCCCCACATGTGCCCCATTGAAAAATACATCAGCAGGACAAGAAATCCCAGTGATGAAATCAGTCTCCGCAACAATACAGGCGTTTCCCTGTCGGCAAGCTGGTTTTCTTCGCTTGCATGACGCTTGTCCGCACCTGCTTTTGCAGCACCATACCCTGCCTTTTCTACGGCATCAACAATGTCCTGTTCACTGGCAGAACCTTCAACAGCCATGGAGTTGGTCAAAAGGCTCACGCTGCATGACGTAACGCCCTGCACGTTGCCCACGGCCTTTTCCACTCTGGCAACGCACGCGGCACAGCTCATGCCAGTCACTTCATATTTTTCCATTCTTCATTCCTTTACGAGTGCGATGTTTAACTCAACGGCAATCCGTAACTGCCCTATTTGAGCTTTTTCAATGTCCACAAAAGTTCGTCTATTACGTCGTCTTTTCCTGCCAGCAAGTCACGTTTTACGCATGTGCGGATGTGGCATCCCAAAACCTCGTTGGAAAACGATTCCAGTGCGGAACGGGCTGCACTGGTCTGCACGAGGATGTCAGTGCAATAGGAGTCCGATTCTATGAGCTTCTTTAATCCGCGAATCTGACCTTCAATGCGATTCAAGCGAGTTAAAAGCTGCTTTTTTTTGTCTTCATCACGGACGGTCTTTTTTTCGCCATCCGATTCTTCAAAACGGTGCTCTTCGCAGCACTCTGCCATACGCGCCCCCTACAATAGAACTGAGAGGAAACTTCAGCTTTCCAAACAGCAGCTTACGCTTTTCTCTCTGGTCTACGCTGTGTCCCTGATACAAGGTCAGCTCTAATATACCGCCAAGGGGTATATATCGTCAAGTACCCTTCGGGGGTATATGTGCAAGAGGATTCTTTCAAAGCTACCTGTCGCGTTTCCGGCAGAAAACCCGGTCACCATCAATACGAGAAAAAACGAGAAAAAAAATTTGACAGCACCCGTAAGACGTGCTATTCTATAACTATAGAAACCTACAGAGTTAGGTAAAGCCGTCCAGCCTCCAAAGCGAGGAAACTTGTGCTTATGCAAAGTTAAAGGGACGGCTTCTTTTTTTGTGAAAAAAAACAGGCCTTTGAAAAAGCCCAGAATTGCCAAGGGCTCAAAACTCATCGACTAACCTCGATTACATTAAGAACCGACATGACAAGCTTAAAATTTGCCAAAGTCGATTCTTTTAGAGATTACCTCATTTTACAATTTAATAGACACTCTTTCGCCTTTTCAGTACAATAGAACTGTTCAAAGACAGGTGGAACACTTGGTCTAATTACCGTAAGAGGATATCCATGCCAAAAGTAGAAGTAAACGAAAATCTTTTTTTTAATCTCGTAGGAAAAAAATATAATTGCGATGAGCTGTTTGAAAAAAAACTCACCCATGCAAAGGCAGAACTTGACGAAAAGCCTGATGAAACCCTTCCACAAGACAAGCGCGTCATAAAAATAGAGCTGAACGACACGAACCGTCCAGACTTATGGTCTACCGGCGGCATTGCACGGTGCCTGCGCGAATACGAAGGCGGAGAGCACAAAAACTACGCTTCGTTCATGAACACAAAGGACACATTCCTTGACAGCCACAACAGGACAATCATTGTAAACGAAAACCTTCGCCATATCCGTCCGTACATTGTATCTTTCATCATATCCGGAAAACCGATAACCGAACCGCTTTTGATGGACTTGATTCAGACTCAGGAAAAGCTGTGCTGGAACTTTGGTCGCAAGCGAAAGACAATTGCCATGGGCGTGTACCGCGAAAAAGACGTTCAGTGGCCTGTTCATTACGATGCAGTAAACCCTGATGAAGTGTCGTTCGTGCCACTCATGGAAGAAAAGGCATCGACATGCCGCGAAATTGCTGAAAATCATCCAAAGGGAAAGGAATTCGGCTGGATTCTGAAAGACTGTGCACAGTATCCGCTGCTCCGCGACAATCGTGGCGAAGTATTGAGCATGCCTCCCATCATCAACAGTGCAACATTGGGACAAGTTGAAGTTGGAGATTCAGAACTGCTCATCGAACTGACCGGCGATGACATTGAAGGACTCATGCTCAGCGCCAATATTGTAGCATGTGACTTTTTTGATGCCGGCTACACTATCATTCCTGTCAAGACACAGCATCCGTACGATACAGGCTACGGCAAGGACATTCAGGTTCCATTCTATTTCCAAAAGCCTACCGAAGCACGCCTTTCTGCCATAAACAAAAAGCTTGGTTCAAGCCTGTCTGAAAAAGATGTCATTGCCGACCTTGAACGCATGGGCAATACGGTTTCCTGCCGTTCAGAAAACGGCGACGTCGTATTTACCTTGACACCGGCTCCATACCGCAACGACTTTTTGCACGAAGTCGATGTCATTGAAGATGTCATGATAGGACAGGACTTGGATTTCTTTAGCCCTCAGTCTCCAAACGACTTTACGATTGGCCGTCTGCTTCCAATAACAGAGTACAGCCGCAAGGCAAAAGTCATCATGACTGGTATGGGATACCAGGAAATGATATACAATTACCTTGGTTCAAAAAAGACATACATAGACAAAATGTGCATCGATGGTTCAAAGGTCATAGAAATTGCAAACCCTATGAGCGAAAACTATCAGTTTGTACGTCCTTCCATCATTGCTTCGCTGCTTGAATCCGAAAGCCAGAGTGCAAATGCCGTCTATCCGCACAAGATTTACGAAATAGGAAAGATTGCTTTCATCGAGCCGTCTGAAAACACAGGAACGAAAACAGTCCAGAGCCTCGGCTTTGTAACGGCAGCAGGCAACGCAAACTTTAACGATGCCGCAAGCGAAATGGCAACGCTCCTGTACTATCTTGACCATGCATACGAAGTAAAGGAATCTGATGATCCGCGCTTTATTCCCGGCAGACAGGCTTCCATCATCGTAAACGGCAAGGTTGCCGGCATTTTCGGCGAAGTACATCCACAGGTGCTTGAAAACTGGCAGATTGCCGTTCCTTGTACCGCAGGAGAGCTTGACCTTGAATATCTGATGGAAACAGAACCAAAGGAGCATGCAGGTACAGACGCTGCAAAACCTGCTTCGGAAAAGGCAGCTCCAGCCAAAGGCGCTCCCGCTCAGAAAGCAGAGGCAAAGAAAGAGCCTTCAGCTCCAAAACTTGCTGAAAATCAGGTAGAGCACTACAACAAATACATTGATTTGCGCGTTGCAAAGATTGTAAAGATTGACCGCAATCCTCAGGGCGAAAAACTGTACGTTGAACACCTTGACGATGGAAGCGGCACGGAAAGAATCATTCAGTCAGGCCTTGTTCCGTACCTGCGCGAGAACGAGCTTTTGGGCAAGAACATCATCCTTGTTTCAAACCTTGCTCCACGCAAGATGCGCGGCATCGAAAGCCATGGAATGCTCCTTGCTGCCGACTACACGGAAAACGGAAAAGAATGCGTAGAAGTCCTTACCGCTCCATGGGCAGCTCCAGGAACGCCTGTCATTCCGGAAGGTGCAGACCCAGCCGCCGAAAAGCCTGCAAAGATAGACTTTGACAAACTTGAAAAGATTGTACTGAACATAAAGGACAAGCACTTTCAGGTGGGCGGCGTAAACCTTACTGCAGCAGGAAAGGCCATTACGACAGAAAAGTCTGACAACTGCGCAGTAGAATAAAGAAACCCGTGGTTTACCATCGTATTTAATCAATAGACAAACGTCTTTTTAATGCAGCCACTGAGGAATAATCCAAGGTGGCTTTTTTTATAAGGGGACTTTCAAAAGCCCCCAAAACGGATTTTATGAAATTATGATTGCAAAGATTTTCAAATATTTTTCTATAGGCCTTTTCTGTGCCTTGATACTTTTTGAGGCAGTCCGCATTGTCGGAAGAAAACTCAACAGACGTGTGCCTGCCGGAGGCATTAACGAAACCAGGCTTGTTGAAATCAACGGAACCTGGCAATGGATCAGCATATACGGAAAAAACGTACACAATCCTGTACTCCTGTATTTGCACGGAGGTCCCGGCACTGCGACAAGTCCATACGACTATGCATTTACAAGAAAGTGGGCCGATGCATACACTGTCGTTACATGGGATCAGCGCAATTGCGGCAAAAGCTATGACAAAAAGCAGAACGGCACGAAACTGACCTATGACATGTTCCTGCAGGATGGCAAGGAAATGACGGAATTCCTTCAGACCTATTTAAAAAAGGACAAGATTACCATCCTTGGCCATTCATGGGGAACCTTTTTTGGAGCAAACCTCGCCCTTGCGTATCCAGAATATTACGAAGCCTACATTGGAACCGGCCAGGTTGTAAATATGGATGAAAATGAAAAGGCTCTGGAACAGGCTGCAAAAAGCTGGGCACAGGGCGACAAGGAAGATGAACGTCTTCTTGCATGCCTTGACGGTGATGACGAACACAAAAAGCTGCTTGCACGCCAACGGCTCATGGAAAAATACGGATATGACATGTTTGCCCAGGGAAGAGATTACAGCCTTGCAACGGCACTGATTTTTAATCCGTACTATTCTTTATGGGAATTGGTAGGATACCTGAGGTATTTTTCTACAGGGTTCAAAGACTACGAAACGTTTCTGTATTCACCCGAGTTTAAGAAATTTGCACTGAACGACAGGCATTCCTACCGCATTCCGTATTACAACATCAATGGCGACAGGGATTTTCAGACAAACTACCTGCAGGCACAAGAATATTTCAATGCCGTTGAAGCTCCCCGCAAAAAGCTGTTCATCATGAAAGACATGACCCACGGCCTTTTGGAATCGCGCTCACAGGAATTTTCAGACATCATTCATGAAATACATGCCATGGAAAGCGAAGCATTGCCATGAACGGCACCGTTCAACCTCAACGGCAATCTCGAACGAGCCACGAAAACAAGTGTTTCGAGATTGCCTCATGCACCTGACTTGCAGTTTTGGTGCCTCTCCATTTTTACCAGGTAAACGTCGCCCAGCGGTCGTTCATGTTTGGCAAGAGGAGCGCAAACAGTTTTCCTCGAATGGAATGTTTTTTCATTTCCTCGTTAAAGCTGTGTTCTTCTACAAGGCGGACACCGTCCACTAAATCTGCAATTTCCTGACCCGACTTGGTACCGCTCTTGAAAACAGCCTTTGTGTTTTTTACAGTGTCGTGGTGCTTTTGCTGCGACACCATGAGGGGATTGTTCATTTCTGCAATGAGCGTTCCATGAGGAAAGGCATTTTTCATGATGGTTACGGCAGTCTTTATTTCGTCCATGGAAAGATACATGAACAGCCCTTCAGCAAGAAGAATGACAGGCTTGTCTTTGGGGACAGCTGCCGTCCACGCGGCTTCAAGGACACTTCCTGCAACCATGGTAACTCGATCGCGCTCAGGAAACGCCTTTCTGCGCGTTGCTATGGAATCGGGCAAATCCATGTCGAACCACAGAATCTTTCCGTTGTCTACGCGTGAAAAACGGTTGTCAAACCCTGCTCCAAGATTGACAACGACAGCATCAGGAGTCTGTTCCAGCATCTGCTTGAGCTGCCTGTCAAGCATGATTGTCCGCGCAATGACACCTTCATGGGACATGAATTTATCGTAGGGAGTCGTGTCAACTCCCAATGTCTTGATGATTTCCACTGCAACATCATCGTGAATGCGTGCATGTTTGCTCATGCTTTCGTTTGCCTTGATTGAAAGGGGAATGAGTGCTGTCGTCTGCACATCGCCAAGCTGTAAGTCCATAGATGAAATCTCCTGCACATATTATTATTAGGGAACCTGAAATGCCCATAAGCTTATATATGTTAGCCTAAGTTAATAAAATATAGCATAAAACAAAATGTATGAAAAGATGGAGGCATTTATAGTACGACGGCAAAAACAAGTTTTTTTCCGCCAGATAAATTTTTTTTTCTGGCAGAAAAAATTTTTTTTCTGGCGGATAAATTTTTTTTTCTGGCGGATAAATTTTTTTTTCTGGCGGAAAAAAATTTTTTGCTGGCGGAAAAATGGAAAGATAGGAATAGGTCTTTTTTGCATAGTTGACATTTTAGAATTTTTGTGATTGCTCTTCTTTTTATTAAACTCTTGTGCTATTATCCAAGGGTGAACTATCAAACCGTAAAGCAACCCATAAACCAAAGCCCAAAGCAAGACTATCAGAAACAGTTGGAACAGGTGCTGCAATCCGTTTCACCGAATGAACCGGACGGAAAACCATCTCTCCTGCTCCATGCCTGTTGTGCGCCCTGTTCGTCCTATGTACTGGAATATCTTTCAGTATATTTTAATATTACTATCTACTATTATAATCCCAACATATTTCCCCCACAGGAGTACACCCGCCGCCTAGAAGAATTGAAGTCCTTTTTGCCGAGGTTTATTCCTGCCTCTGAAAACAAAGTATCGCTCGTGCAGGCGGAATACATTCCCGAAGACTTTTACCAGGAAACAAAAGCACGGAATGAGCCGGAACTGCAAACAGAAGCAGAAAAAGGAGAACGGTGCCGCAGATGCTACCGCCTGCGGATGAAAACATCCTACGACTATGCCTTCAGCCACGGATTCGATTACTTTACGACGACTCTTTCAATCAGCCCCCACAAGGATGCCGAAAAGATAAATGCAATAGGCCGTGAACTGGAAAAACTGGGATCAACACGGTTTCTGCCGTCGGATTTTAAAAAGAAGAACGGCTATTTAAGGAGCCTGCAACTGAGCAAAGAATATGGACTATACAGGCAGGATTACTGCGGCTGTGTATATTCAAAGCAAAATACAGAAAAAGAAAGGAAAGAAAAACATGGAACCATCAGCAATTCATGACAAGGCGGAACGCATTCGTGACGTTATACGCTACATTCAAAGGTTCAAGAATGCACTTGTCGTCATCTATCTTGATGACAAGCTCATAGATTCCCCCCTGTTCCTGCGCCACATAAAGGACATATCGCTTTTGCACGAAACAGGATTAAAAGTAATCATCGTGCCAGGAGCCGCAAAACGCATTGACGAGATTCTCTCTTCTTCAGGCATTCACTGGACAATGCACCGCGGCTGCAGGATTACACGGCAAGAAGCCATGCCGCTCATCAAGATGGCAGCCTTTGATGTTTCCAACATGGTCATGACCGCCCTAGCCGGCGAAAAAATAACGGCACTCATCGGAAACTGGGTGCGTGCCCGCGGCAGAGGTGTCATAGACGGACTTGATTATGGAACAATCGGCGAAATAGACAAGCTCCAAACTGCTTCCATTGAAACCGTCCTGCAAAACGGATTCATTCCCATTTTTCCGTGCATAGGATGGAGTCTTGCGGGAAAGCCCTACAACATTTCGTCTATCCTTCTTGCACAGCAGATTGCCATCCATCTGCATGCCGACAAGCTTTTTTATCTTGTGCCGGACGCATTCATTTCACAGGAAACATTCAACATACCGAACAGTCTGGGCATTTCACCGGAAGGAACGGTGCCTGCAATGAATTTTGAAGAAGTAGACGAGTTTCTGAAGCTGAACGAATATTCTGTAAAAACAGAGGTAAATGCAGAAAATTCTACTAACTATTTGGTAAATTCACCAGAAAAACAAGCAGAATTTTCCCATCGATCGGTAAATTCAACAGAATCTCCGCTGCCAAAGGTGAAAATTCTTTCACTTTTGAATACGGCAAAAGAAGCTTGTTCTGCGGGAGTCAATCGCGTGCATATTTTGAACGGATCCATCGACGGAACTGTTCCATGTGAAATCTTCAGCGACTTTGGTTCAGGCACCATGATTTACACAAGCAATTACGGAAAGATTCGCGACATGAAGCATGAAGACATACAAAACGTGCTCACTCTCATGCAGCCGTTCATTGACAAGGGGATACTGCTTCCGCGCACGCCACAGATGCTTAGTGACCAATATGCACATTACATCGTCTATGAGCTGGACGGTGCCATCAGGGCGTGCTCTTCCCTTGTGCCGTACAGTGACGGGCAGATGGAAATTGCAGGTGTCGCTGTAGATGCAAACTGTTCTCACATGGGCATCGGTCCAAAGATGATAGAGTTTCTTGTGAAACGTGCAAAAGAAAAAAAAGCGACCGGACTTTTCCTGCTTACAACACAAACCTCAGACTGGTTTGAAAATTTAGGATTCGAGGAATCAAGCATTGAAACACTTCCTGAGCAAAGAAAGGCAAGTTGGTCACCAAAAAGGGGTTCAAAAGTGTTGCGTTTGGCAATGGATTAAGCCAATGATGAACCCCTTAAGGAACTCGTGAGGGCAGATTACCAATCCTGCACCTCACGAATGTTCTGGCAACACAAAGAGTTTTCCACAAATTTTCAACACAACCATAAAAAGAAAAGAATTTCAAGAATTTACTAAATTCTTATTACAAAACGATTTACAGAATTTTTTTTTATTCATGCTAATTTTCATGTAGTTTTCCAAGATTTATCCACAGATAAAAATCCAGTCAGAGTTTTAAGACTGGTCAAAATTCATCTCATTCCTCGTACTGAAAAGCTGTTCTTGCAAACCTGTTTCGAAGGCAATAAACTTTCAGGTGCATTTATTTCGGGAATTTATTCAAAATGGGTTCATAAAAAGATGTTTCACGTGAAACACTACAATCAAAACCAGGACAAATGGAACTCCTTCATGAACTTTCTCCACAGTGCATAAGGCAGCAATTCACAAGGCAACACGAAAAACTTCATTTTTCTTCGAGATTTTTTATACTCTTCACAGCTTTTTTTTAGAACAGTCCACCATTTTGGAAAACGGAATGTCGCACTATAGCCTCAAACACATGCTTGCAACAACTTTTCAGATTGACCTAGTATTGGAAAACGCCACGAATAGACAGTTTGTACCTCATGATGCAGCAATGGAATTGTCACAACTACGTTGTCGCAAGTACATTGCTGCATTTACATTGCCACAGTTGCATTGCAATGAGTAAAAAATTGACGGCACGCCTAAGGGTTTTCCTTTAAGAGTTACATCGTCAAAGGAGAATTCCAAGAGATTGCCTATAAAAAATGACTAAAAACACCTCATCCTAAGAGTATCTCTGATGGAATCTTCGAAAAAAGTCACCTTTGGAACCTTTTTGAATGTGCCGTTGAGTTTAAAAACATTGCATTTTCAGAATTGCAACGAAAAGCTGAAGTTTTTTAGAGCGCCCTCATGTAAAAAAATTTCACGTGAAACATTCCACGAAGCGTACTGTAGACACGTCCATCACAGTACAGCAAAAGGAAACTTTCGTGAAAAAAAGAGTATCATCCATTTTCAAAGGTAAAAAAAGAATTTTTATAATCACGCCTGAACAGGAAAAACAAAAAAAACTTTTCCATAGCCCGATTATCTGCCTGAAATGTCACATGAATCGCAACATTTCACAGTCATTCTATAACAGAAATGCTTTTTTCTCGAGTTCTTCTGTGTTTCACGTGAAACACAATTATCCATAATCATCAGACATAAATAGATGACTCAGTTTGAAACCCCATCACAAAGCTCATAATGATACGAACTGTCTGTAAGTCTGTTCCACACAGACATGTGCTTTCAAAAAAAAGCCCGTATATTTTCGAGTTTTTCCTTACAAATGCAAAATACTCATACCGTCAGGATGCAAAAAAGCACATTCAGAAACCTTCGTAAAACTGTAATTGTTAAAAATTTATGAAACATGACACTCTTGCAACTACAATAAAAACACAAAACCCATTTTGCCATTTTTCAATTGTAAAAGGATTCCGCCGGCTCATTCCAAACAAAACATCTTTTACGTACATGCATTTAAACTTGTACACCCGACTACAAAACCTTTTCAGACGCAGCAAAGAGTGCCATTGCCACAACAATACACCAAACAAGCATACTGATTTCTGCAAGCCAATGAAAAACTTTCATGCCTCTAAGGAAACTATTTTGCAGACAAGATCCGTTACATGAAAAACAGTATGCTGTTTCACGTGAAACAAATGAAATGATTAAAAAGAACTCGCTTTGGCGTAAAATTGCAAGTCCACTTCATTGCTACTGCTGCAAGAGAGTTAATGCAACGAAGTTATCACAGCAAAGTTGTTACAGCTTTATTGCATCATCAAAGATGTGACAACTTTGCCATGACAACCCACTTGTTCATGTACAGACTTCAAACATTGCCTTTTCAAAATCATTTCTATTTGCATTGAAGTTACCAAGATCAATGGAAAACAGCAATCTAAAAATCAATGAATTTAAAGTGATTTCTAGAAAACAAAAAAGTTTTCCACATATTTTCCACATTTGAAAGAAAAGCCAGCAAATTCTAAATTTAATTTATTTTCTTATATTAAAAGAAAATAGAAAATTTTTCAAAACCATACCATGAGTTTTCATTGAATTTTCCAAGAATTTTCCACAGATTTGAACATAAAGTTTCACGTGAAACACCTATTTTGCATGTTTTTTTTCTCCATAATGCAGAAAAAAAACAAACCAACGCTCGGAAGATTCTGCTGCAAAATTTCAACATAAATGAAGCATGTTTGTATCACAGGAGGAATTGTTCCACCGAGGAACTATAATTTTTACACAAAAAAAAGCCGAACAAAATTGTTCGGCCTACCTGATGGGTAAAAAATAGAAAAAGAAACATTCATTCATCCAGCATAAATGTTCCACTTAATGATAGATAAGATTATATATTACTACCCCTATTTTGTCCACTGAATTTCAAAGAAAAAGCTAATAAAAAGATCAAAAGTTACCGATAAACATTCGTTTCTGTGGAAAACAAGATTACTGGATAGCATTACGGATAGAATGAACTTCAAAAAAAAAGGCATACAGTGACAAAGAATGAAATCAATTTCAATCTTCATGCACTGCATGCCCTTTTTCATGCGAAAAAAGTTCTGCTATTCTTCTTCAGCTGCAATCTTGTCGATGCCTACAACATAATCAGGATCAGTAATGTCAACCACACGAATTCCACTGGCTGCCCTTCCCTGTACCGTAATGTCGCTTGCCTTTACGCGGATAGACGTTCCCTGGCTTGTAATGCACATAAAACTGTCTTCATCTTTAACCGTAAGAGCACCGATAATTTCTCCCTTGTCATCGATGTTTCCAAATACCCTTTGACCGCCAGTACCGCGGCCATGGGCAGCAAAGTCAGAAAATTCAACGCGTTTTCCAACACCCTTTTCCGTAATGACAAGAATCTTGGCATCTGTATCTACATGTATCGTAGCACAAATTTCATCACCCTCAGCAAGCTTCATGCCTGTAACGCCATGACTTGCCCTTCCCATAGGACGAACTTCTTCTTCGCTTATGCGCAATGCCTGTCCCCTGCGGCTCACAAGAAGTATTTCATCCTTGCCGCTGGAAAGTACGGCACTCACAAGCGTATCTCCTTCGTCCAGGCGGACAGCCTGCATTCCCTTTGCCTTTGCATTGCGGAATTCATTTGTCATTGTCTTCTTTACAATGCCATTTGCTGTTGCCATGAACAGGTATTGCTCCTCAGAGAATTCCTTCATGCTTACAATCGTAGTAATTTCTTCGTTTGCCGTAACCGACAGCAGGCTCTTGATGTGAGAGCCGCGGCTAATCTTGCTTGCTTCTGGAATTTCATGAACCTTTACCCAGTAAGCCTTTCCTGCATCAGTAATGAACATGAGGTAATCATGCGTAGAGGCAATGAACATCTGGTTGATGTAATCCTCTTCGACCAGCTTGGCGGAAATAGAACCCTTTCCTCCGCGCCCTTGACTGCGGTACTGGCTCACTGGAATGCGCTTTATGTAGCCGAGTTTTGAAATGAGAATGACAACATCTTCTTCCTTTATCATGTCCTCGACATTGATTTCTTCAACTTCACCTGCAACGATGTCCGTTCTGCGCTCATCGCCATACTTTTCGGCAATTTCATTCGTCTCGCTCTTGATGAGGGCAAGAATCTTTTCGTGATGGGCAAGCAAATCTTCCAAATGGGCAATCAACGCCTTGATTTCTTCCATCTCCTTGCGCAATTCATCAATGCTCAAGTTGGTAAGGCGCTTGAGCTGCATGTCCACGATTGCCTGAGACTGAACGTCATCGAAACCGAACCGCTCCATAAGACGAGCCTTGGCTTCCTTTTCATCGCGGCTGGCACGGATAATCTTGATAACCTCGTCAATGGCATCAACTGCAATGATAAGGGCTTCAAGAATGTGCTCACGAGCCTTTGCCTTTTTCAGCTCAAACTGAGTTCGGCGGGTAATGACAACATCACGGTGCTCTACAAACAGCTGCACAAGCTGCTTTAAGTTCAGAATCTCAGGTCTGCCCTTTACAAGGGCAAGGTTTATGACACCAAACGTAGACTGCAGCGGAGTCTTCATGAACAGCTGGTTAATGACAACCTTTGTCATTGCACCGCGCTTAAGATCAATGACAATCCTCATGCCCACTCGGTCAGAAGATTCATCGTTTACGCCGCTGATGCCTTCAATCACCTTGTCGCGCACATATTCCTTTATCTTCTGAACAAGGTCTCCCGTGTTCACCTGATATGGAACTTCGGTAAAGACAATGGACTCTCCTCCCCTGTTGTCCACTTCAATGGTAAAGCGACCGCGAATCAGAATCTTGCCGCGTCCAGTACGGTATGCATCCCTGATGCCCTGCTTTCCAAAGATGATGCCACCTGTCGGAAAATCAGGACCCTTTATGTACGTCATCAGTTCATCTATTGAAATGTCGGGATTGTCTACATACGCAGAAACGGCCGCGGCAATCTCCCTCAAATTGTGGGGGGGCATGTTTGTTGCCATGCCGACAGCAATACCGTTTGAACCATTTGCCAAAAGGAACGGGAACTTGGCAGGAAGAACCACCGGTTCCTTCGTCGTTTCATCAAAGTTAGGAAGAAAATCAACAGTGTCTTTGTCAATGTCGGCAACCATTTCTTCTGCAAGGCGCGACATTTTTGCCTCCGTGTAACGGTAGGCTGCAGGAGGGTCTCCGGCAATCGTACCAAAGTTACCCTGAGGAGTAATGACCGGATACCGCAACGAAAAGTCCTGTCCCAGGCGAACAAGGGCATCGTATACGGAAGCATCTCCATGCGGGTGATACGAACCGAGCACGTCACCGACAATCTTTGCACACTTGCGCGTAGGCCTGTTGAACGTCAAGCCCCTTTCGTCCATTGCATACAGAATGCGCCGATGAACAGGCTTAAGACCGTCCCTTACATCAGGAAGGGCACGACTTACAATGACAGACATGGAATAGTCTATGTACGCTTTCTTAACTTCTTCTTCAATCGGGCGTATAATAAGAGTTCCACCTTCAGGGGTGGCAATTTCATTTTCCATTGTTACTTACCTCTTTTATTGGTAACTGTGAAAGTACGATGTTTTGAAGCCCATCAGTTCGGGATTCAAAACTCGACGGCAAATCTGAGTTTGCCTATACGTCGAGATTTGCATACATCGCATTCTCTTCAATGAATTTGCGGCGTGGTTCTACAGCTTCGCCCATGCACGTGCTGAAAATCTGATCAGCAGCAACAGCATCGGGAATCGTTACCTTCATCATCTTGCGGTGTGCAGGATCCATTGTTGTCTCCCACAGCTGAGTTCCATCCATTTCACCAAGACCTTTATACCGCTGTACGGTAAGCTTGTCGGAAGGAACACCGAATTCAGCAATGGCCGAAGCCTTTTCCTCTTCATCATACACATACTTTATTTTTTTGCCGTACTGAACCTTGAACAAAGGAGGCATGGCAAGATACACGTAGCCGTCTTCGATGACCTTTGGCATGTATCTGAAAAAGAACGTCAAAAGAAGCGTGCGGATATGACTGCCGTCAACATCGGCATCAGCCATGATGATGATTTTGTGATAGCGAAGCTTTGTAATGTCAAAGTCTTCACCAATGCCCGTTCCAAGGGACGCAATGACAGGCTCCAGCTTTTCATTGTTCATTACCTTGTCAATGCGGCTCTTTTCAACGTTCAGCATCTTGCCCCACAAAGGAAGGATTGCCTGAGTCTTTGAATCGCGCCCCTTCTTTGCAGAACCACCTGCAGAATCTCCCTCAACAATGTACACTTCGCACTTTTCAGGATCTTTAAGGGAACAGTCGGCAAGCTTTGCAGGCAGGCCGAAATCCATGCCCGTCTTTTTGCGGATGTTTTCCTTGGCACGGCGGGCGGCAATGCGGGCGGCAGCCTCGTTTACAGCCTTTTCAAGAATCATGTCCGTAATCTTAGGATTCTGCTCGCACCACAGCGTCAGCTTTTCCTTGACCAGTGTATTTACGTATTCCTTTACTTCCGTGTTGCCAAGCTTTGTCTTTGTCTGACCCTCAAACTGAGGTTCAGGAACCTTTATGGAAATGACAGCCGTCAGGCCGGAACGTACGTCTTCGCCCGAAAGCTTTTCATAGTTGATCTTTTTGTCATCTTTTTTGGAAGAATCCTTGTTCTTTTTGGATTCCTTTATTTCCAGCTTTTTCTGAAGCTTTTCGCGGGTTTCCAGAAAGCGGTTCATCGTAACCGTCATGGCAATCTTGAATCCTTCAAGATGAGTACCGCCTTCCTTAGTGTTGATATCGTTTACGTAAGCATAAATGTTTTCATTGTAGCTGTCGTTGTACTGCAGGGCAATTTCCATCTGAACGCCGTTGTTTTCGCCACTGATGTAGACAGGCTCATCGGGAACTACATTTTTGCCCTCGTTCAGGAACGAAGCAAAGTGCTTGATGCCGCCGTCAAACTTAAAGACAACTTCCTTTACGTTTTCAAGACGTTCGTCACGGAAAATAATCGTTATGCCAGGATTCAAAAAGGCAAGTTCGCGCAGACGCTTTGCAAGCTCGTCAAAGTTATATGTAGTGGTTTCCTTAAAAATGGAAGAATCCGCCTTCCAGCGGATGGTAGTGCCGTGCCTGTCAGTGTCGCCAATGCATTCAACCTTAGTCTTGGGCTTTCCTTCTGCATACCTTTGCTCGTATTTCTTGCCGTCCTTGCATACGAACGCTTCCATCCATACGGAAAGAGCATTTACACAGCTGACGCCAACACCATGAAGACCACCTGACACCTTATAGTTTGACTTGTCAAACTTGCCTCCGGCATGCAGTCGCGTCAAAACAAGTTCCAGAGCCGAAACATGCTCCGTAGGATGCATTTCAACTGGAATACCGCGTCCGTCATCCTCTACGCGGCAAATGTCATCACGTTCCAAAGAAACCGTAATGTTCTTGCAGAAGCCTGCCATGGCTTCATCTATACTGTTGTCTACAACTTCATAAACAAGGTGATGAAGTCCCTGTGGACCGGTAGAACCGATATACATACCCGGTCTTTTGCGGACAGCCTCCAGACCCTTTAAAACCTGAATGCTGCTGGCTGAATACTGATTTGCTTCGTCTGACATGTTTTACCTAAGATTATCCCTATCCCTAATATTGAATAATTGAGGAATTTCAGTATACTCTTATTGAAAAAAAAAGTAAAGGCAAGCTATAATATACCGCTATGAGTGAACAGAATTACAAAGTTTTTTTTGATGAAGCCCTTCGTCAAATTCAAGAAGATTTTAAAAATAAAAACAAAATAGACGAATTCAAACTGTGGTTCAAAATGGAATACGTAGAAGACACCCTGTCTGAAATAACAGTTTCTGTTCCCTCAAAGTTCATGTGGCAGCAAATGGTCACGCGTCAGTACGAAAGCATGATGCAGGAAAAGATACAGGAACTGACCGGACAGGAAATTTCCTTTAAGCCCGTCTATCCTGAAAAACCTTCTGCCGTTTCAGACAGCGGCGAACCTGCTGCAAAACCGACAAATCCAAAGGAAATTCCCGTACAGGAAACAGAAACGGCAAAGGATAATCATATTGCATCCGCCAACGCTTCATCCGTCAGCGCAACAACCATTGATGCAATCAAAAAGAACATAAAGAAACATCCACAGCTCAACGAAGACTATACGTTTGATACCTTTGTTGCAGGCGAAAACTCAGACTTTGCATACAACGTGTGCAGAGCAGTAGCCGAAAATCCAGGAAAAAAATACAATCCAATGCTCATCTACGGCGGCGTAGGACTGGGCAAAACCCACCTGATGGAATCCATCGGAAACCGCATCTATGCCGCTTCGAACGGCATTTCAAAGATATGCTACGTAACGGCAGAAAATTTTACGAACGAATTCATATCTTCCATCAACAATAAAACCATGGAAAAGTTCAAAAAAAAGTACAGGGAACTGGACATACTGCTTTTGGACGACATCCACTTTCTGCAGAACAAGGAAGGAATTCAGGAAGAACTGTTCCACACCTTTGAAGCCCTTTACAACAGAAAAGGACAGATGGTCTTTACCTGCGATAGACCGATAACGGAACTGAAAAACATAGAGGAACGGTTGAGGACTCGCTTTTCAAGGGGCATGTGCATAGACCTTTTGCCTCCAAACTACGAAACTCGCAAGGCAATCCTTCAGAAAAAGCTTGAGATTCTGGGCAAAACCATTCCTTCAGACGTAACCGACTACATTGCAAAGAATGTACAGACAAATGTAAGGGATCTCGAAGGATGCATTACAAAGATGATAGGCTACATGGAGCTCATGGACAAGCCGCTGACCATAGACATTGCCCAAAAAGAACTGAGGGACATGTTCAGCCAGCCTGCAAACGGCCTCATTTCTATTGAACTCATACAGAAAGTAGTCTGCGACCATTACAACATATCTTTGAGCGACATAAAGAGCAAAAAGCGCAACAAGAAATACATTGTTCCACGACACATTGCCATTTACATTGCACGCAATCTGGGAGACTATTCGTATCCGGAACTGGGAAATGAATTTGGAGGCAGAGATCACACTTCAATCATGCACGGCTACGAAAAGATTACCGAGCAGCTGAAAGTAGATTCTTCACTGGATTCCACCATCCAAATGCTCATGAGAGAAATAAAAGACTTTAAGAAATAGCATTCGAATGAAACTAGTCATAGATATCTGACAGAAAGGCCGTCCATTTCCATGTGGACGGTTTTTTTTCGATGTTGACTTATTTGCTTTGCCCGCAATAAAATAAGCGATGTCAAAGGATGTTGATTTAAAGTGCTGTGAATTTGTGCAAAACAGATGCCCCTGTGTGAATAAATTCATACTGATTTGTGTAAAAGACGTGAACAGTCAATTTTAAAGTGAAAAAGTGAAAAATCTGTGCTTTTAAAACAGGTTCTTTTGCACTTTAAAAGTCTTTTTGCAGCAAGGAATTACCGGGGTTTTCCATAAATTCACAAAGCCTATTATTACTACTACTAAAATTTATAAATTTAATAAATTCTAATAGATGTGAATTTCTGCTTTATTGCAAAAATCCCGAAATACATCATGCAGAATTTGGCTGTAGAAATAAATCCAGCATTTGTCAAAATGCTTTAAAAAAATTCAAAGCTAATGAATGATACTGCAGGAAAATCATACTGCAATGGCAAAACTTCAATTGTGAAAATTCCTTGAATCATAAAAAAAATAAAATGTCAATCCCTTGTAAAAAGGGTATTCCTTACTTTCCAAGTTTCTGGCAGTAAAAAAATTTTTTCCGCCAGAAAAAAAAATTTATCTGCCAGAAAAAAAAATTTTTCTGGCGGAAAAATATTTTTTTTTCTAGGAGTTTAACCATCTGATTTTCATCAAAACATAAACATTTGGGACTATTGTTTTTACTGAATCTCGGATGGCGTTTTATTTTCCTT